>Ga0116156_10001084_pt1 | contig 27594 bp, 14 predicted proteins | sample AD_UKC045_MetaG_FD_89891 | JGI IMG/M metagenome (GOLD analysis project Ga0116156, IMG submission 89891) | Active sludge microbial communities of municipal wastewater-treating anaerobic digesters from USA - AD_UKC045_MetaG | ecosystem: Engineered > Bioreactor > Anaerobic > Digestate | place: USA... | reverse complement strand
AATATGGTTCGCATAATGGTTTGCTCCTCTTGCATAGTCTACCAAGCAACGCCTTAGATCGGCCACGTTGCACGGGGCCTTATGCAGCAAGAGGCGGGGAGTGCGGGGAGGGGCCGCGCACCGCGGGTTCCCCGGAAGGCAACTGGGGAGAGAAAATAGCTTCGTAGCGCGCGTGGCCCACTGCTTCTTCGCATTTCCCCAGCACAGCATCGACTTTTTTCACGACGGATTTTTCAACATGAATTCGAGAGGGTGCGATGCCTACGTACGCTTCCAGGAGGGTTGAATGATGCTTGCTTTTTTCAGAAACCGGCCGGGAGGTTTTGGTTACCAGCAGTTGGAAATCCAGCACATCGATCCGGCCATCCCCATTAACATCGGCTGAATGTAAAGGCAGCGTTCCCTTAAGCAATGCATCGGCAATAATTTGCATGTCCAGAATGTTGGTTTGGCAATCTCCATTAACATCCCCTTGGGCCGTCTGGATGGATATGGGCACCACCACCGACGCCGCCACGATGCCGCTGGCTGCCATCCCTGCTATCAGCCGCCTAAGTTTCATGTATACAGCTCTCCGTATAAAGTTATATCACGAGGGAGGAATTGGGTCAAGTCCCCCACTCTTGTGTATTGGTTCAGGGTTGCTTACTTCCCCCAAAACCGTAAAGCAAGGTTTACAAGAATAGTAAGGAGAATGCTGCCGATAATGCATGTTACGATGGGAAAATGAAAGGAGCCCCGCTCTCCTTTCCAATGAAGGTCTCCGGGCAAGCGGCCCAAGGGAAGGCCGATCTTGCCGGCGAACCAGAGTATTCCCCCCAGGACAACCAGCGCCAATCCTGCCCATACCAGCCATTTTCCGATGGATAATCCGTTCATACGAGAAGATCATACCAGATAGGAGGCCATTGCGAAATAGTCCTTTTTTCTTGTCCGGGCAAATCAAACGGCAAGGGATTGGCCGTGACACGCCGGTACTGTGCCCGGTGTTGGGTGTGCTTTTGCGCAAAAGGGCTGTTTTGCAATGGTCTGGACAAAAATTTGCAGTGCACGTAACGCTTTAGGACAATAAACGCGACACGGTCATTGAAGGAGTACCATGCGATATTGCCTCTGTATCGGATTAGTGTTTTTTCTTGTTTCTGGGATCACATGGGGGGCGCCCATGCCCACCGGTGTTTGGATAAACGCTGGTGCATATGCCGACTTGAACATCGTAATCCCTGAAAAACCATCGCCTGAGATTCAATATGCCGCGGATCTTTTTGCCCGGTTATGGCAGGAATGCACCGGCTCGAAGCCGAAAATAAGCATGTATAATGACGGGCGCATCAATGTCTGGCTGGGACCGGAAATCATCACGCGGGATCTGATTCCTCCGGGCGAAATGGAAGAACTTGGTTCAGATGGCTGCATCATCCGGACCCTGACCCCCCGCCAGCGGGAACGAACGCAGGGGGCCACGCGGCAACTGATTATCACCGGCGCAACCGATAAAGGCTCTTTAAATGGAGTGTTTGAATTTTTTCAGCGGGTGATTGGGAAGCAATGGCTTGCCCCCGGGGTGAATTTTGTCTCGCCCGTAACTCTTTCGATACCCGATTTGGATTATAAAATTATTCCTCACTTTTCCAGCCGGGAAGTGGGCTATTATGAGAATTATCCGCCGGAGGCGCTTGAATACCGGCGCGCCCATAAGTTTCCGGATGCGTACCGTGCGGAATTGTCCGGGGTTCATACCTTTTACGATCTTCTTCCGCCAAAACAATTTTTCAGCGCCCATCCGGAGTATTATTCCGAATACAAGGGGAAACGCATTGCCTTCCAAGGGGATTGGCGCAACAAACCGTTGACGTGGACGCCTGCGGAAGAATGCGGCCAGCTCTGTTGTGCGAATCCGGCGGTGGCCGACGCCATCGCCGGGGCCCTCAAGAAGCGTATCCAGGCGCAGCCCGGCGTCATGGTGTGGAGTGTTTCTCAGATGGATTGGCTGAAGCCGTGTCAGTGTGCACAATGCCGCGCCATTGATGAACGGGAAGGCACGCCCATGGGCTCGCTGCTGACGCTGGTAAACCGCGTGGCGGAAAAGATCGAACAGGCGTTTCCGGAAAAGGAATACCGGATACACACGCTGGCGTACCAGTATTCCCGCAAACCGCCCAAAACAGTACGTCCGCGGGCCAATGTGATCGTGCAGGCGTGCAGTGCGGAATGCGATTTCGGCCAGCCGCTGGAAGACAGAGAATCCCCACAAAATGCGGCCTTTGTACACGACCTGGAGGCTTGGTCAAAACTAACCGACAGTCTGTATATTTGGGATTACGCGGCCAACATGCGCTCCAGCATACAACCGTTTCCCAATATGCATGTGTTCCAATCGAACCTCCAATTGTACGATCAGAATCTGGTCCGGGGCGTTTTTGTGGAGAGTCCCAAACCATCCTGCATGCCTTTCAGCGAGTTTGACACCTTGCGATCCTACTTGCTTTCGAAGTTGCTTTGGGATCCGGATTGTCCGCCGGACAAAGCCCAGAGTTTGTTTTTGAATGTTTACTATGGCGCGGCAGGTCAGTCTATTTCTGAGTATATACATCTGATGACCAACGCCGTAGAGAACGAAAATATATATTTGGGCTGCCGGGAAGCGTCCCGCTGGTGGGATTATGATCTTGTCGTGGAGGCGGAAAAGCTTTTTGCAAAGGCCTTTTCCATGCCGCTCCCCGAAAAATTTACGCCGCGGGTGGGCAGGGCATATATGCCGCTGGCCTATGCGGCATTGGTGTGCCCGCCCAAACTGCGCGTGGAAAACAATACAATCGTTATGGATCGCCCGCCGAGCATGACGCTGGATCAATTTGCGGCAGCCTTGACGCTGTACAATCCCGATGCTAAAGTGAAAAATCCCGCGCAACAGGTCATTGATGAGTGTCATGGGAAGACGCCACCCCGTCACGCGGAGTACACGCTGGTCTCGTTGGAGGATGATCGGACGCTGGTATGGATTGTGCCGGAACTTAACGGAGCCGTGCTGCGCTGGAAAGATAAAACGCTGAATATGGAATGGCTTCAGGGATTCCAGCGGTATGAATCGAAGCCGGGCGTCTGGCAGGATTGGAACCGTGATCCTTCGGGTCTTGAAGGTTCCCTGGAGGAACGCTACACGGTGGTGGAAAACGGACCCGCCAAGGTGGTGCTTCAAGCCACGCGGGATAATGGGCTGGTGATTACCCGCACGTTGACGCTTCCTCCGGGCACGGGCCGCCTGGAATTGGTTGTTTCTCTCCAAAACGGCTCCGCGCAGCCGATCATGTATGCTCCCAAGATTCATCCGGAATTTTTTACGCAAGAGGCTGCCAACGTGGAATTGTGGATTCAGGAAAACGGGGCATGGGCCCGGCCCGGGCCTATGGACGGCTATGAAGCCGGAGGCTGGAGCGCCTGGCAGCGTTCGTCTGAAGCCGCCACGGCTTGGGCGGCGCATCTGGCGGATAAGGGCCTGACGTTATATAACACATTTGATTCAAAACAAGCCGCCGGATTGAGTTTTTACAGCAATGTATTGCGGTCTCAGCAGCAGATTAACCTTGATCTCTGTTTTCCGGAAACACCTCTAGCGCCAGGAGAAACCCGGAGCTTGGCGGCGGCGTATTGGACCGGCACTGAGAAACCGCAATGAGGATGGAGTTTATTCGCCTGGGGGTGCGGCAGGGGTTTTGTGCCGGTAGATGAGCCAGAGATTACGGAGATAGACGGGCAAGGTGGCGATAAGGCCCAGGGCGAAGACCCATTCCGCGCGCTGGATGTAAGATGCGGCCTGAAGCACGGAAGCAACGACGCTGATGTGCCAGAAGACCACGGGAATCACGCTTTTACGTTTGGCTTCCGTGGCAATCCACTGGATCAGAAACCGGCATCCGAAGAGTATTTGACCCAGTGTGCCAATGCCAATCCAGAACCAGTTTTTCACCATGTCGGGGGGGGCGGCGTCCTTGGTGGCGTGATATTCGCCCAGCCAGGTGACAATCACGAGCGCCACCGCTACGACGGTGGCCATCACGACCGCACCGTTGAGAAGCGTTTTCCGGCGTGCCGTCAAAACGCCTTGATCGCGCCAGATATGGTTCAGGTTGCGCGCATACACCACCAAATTGAAGCTGTAACTGAGCGCACCAACGGGCGATTGCAGCCAAAACACGGCATAGGGCAACAGCAACACTACGCCGGCGCTGCTCATGTACCAGAAAAGAATGGGCACCACGCTTTTCTTCTGCCGCTCGGATACGTACCATTGCACGTAGAAGCGTCCAAAGAAAATAATGCCGCCCGTGACGCCGATGAGGGTCCAAAGAAAGGCCAAGATGGTTACTCCTCCCCTTCCACGCGCGGGGCTACAAAGCGTTTCCGCAGCCAGGCCACGCCAAAGAGATCATAGATGCCGCGCCAGAGACGGTTGCCAATACCATATTTGGATACACCGTGCTGACGGGGATGATGGCTGACGGGGCATTCGACAATGGTAAATCCGGCGGCGCGGATCAGCACGGCCAGGAACCGGTGCATTCCGTTGAATGCCACCAAGTGCTCAATGCACTGCCGGCGAAATCCTTTGGAGCCGCATCCGGAATCGCGGATGCCGTCGTGCAGCAGTGCATTCCGCACCACATTGGCGATACGGCTGGAGAGCTTGCGGACCCAGGTGTCATGGCGCTCCGCGCGGTAGCCGCATACACAATCATATTCCTGAAGCAACTCAAGGAATCGTGGAAAATCACAGGGGTCATTTTGCAGGTCGCCATCCAGCATCAGGACATACGCGCCATGGGCGCGGCGCATCCCTGCAATCACCGCCGCCGACTGACCGCTGTTCTTCACCAGATGGATCGGCCGTGTATGCGTGTCTGTCTGTTGAAGTTTTTCCAGGGCTTGGCGGGTGCCGTCCGTGCTGCCATCATTCACAAAGAGACACTCGTAATCATAATCCGGCAAGGACTGAAACACCGCCGCTATCTTCTCCGCCAACAACGGGACATTCTCTTCCTCGTTGTAGAACGGCACTACAACGGATACCAACGGTTTCATGCTGCATCCTTATTTTGTTCTGGAAAGCAAAACCACCAATGAACATGGACAGACACTGACCTAAGGATCGTCTATTAGCGTCCGTCAGCGGTCATCGGCGGCTCGTATAACGGTTTATTATACACATTCATCCATATAAAAACACTGCATAGCGTTTGTCCGGGCAATTATTTTATGGATGGCTGGGAAAAGCGGGGTGTTTTGGCACTCAGGCCGGAAGATTGCCAGGTCTTTGTCATTTTGGCATTAATCAGTGTAATTTTGGCCGCCTTGAGGTTGAAAACCGGTGGAAAAGCGGGAAAAAGCTGGGGATAACCTTTGGGGCGAGGGTATTCATGATGGGGCATTTTGATTAGAAATAAGGGCTTGACAGGTTTGTTTGGATTTGCTATTATCACTCTAATCAGGTGAGTGCTAAACGCGCTTATGGATGGGATTGCGCATTGTCAAAATGGCGCAGTCCCGATTGAGGAAAATATACCACCAAGGTCAAAAGCGGTCATAGTGGTACAACAAGTAACAACAAGAGGAGAAAAAGCAATGAAGGTTCGTCCACTTGCGGATCGGATACTCGTGAAACGGGAAGAGGCCGATGAGACGGTACGTGGCGGGATTATTATTCCGGACACGGCGAAAGAGAAGCCCCAACAGGGAAAAGTCATCGCGGTTGGCCCGGGCCGGCTGGATGAGAACGGGAAGCGTGTTCCCCTGGAAGTGAAGAAGGGCGATCGTATTCTGATGGGCAAATACGCCGGCACGGAAGTGAAGATTGACGGCGAAGAGCACATTATCATGCGTGAAGAAGACGTGCTGGCGGTTATTGAATAACGCTGGTTCGCACAACCTGGAGGATAACGCACCATGGCAGCGAAACAATTAGAATTTGGCGAAGACGCACGGCGGCGGGTACTGGCCGGCGTATCGAAGCTGAGCAAGGCCGTGAAGGCCACGTTGGGTCCGAAGGGCCGCAACGTTGTATTGGATAAGAAATGGGGCGCGCCGACGGTGACCAAAGACGGCGTGACCGTGGCGAAGGAAATTGAACTGGAAGACAAGTATGAGAACATGGGCGCGCAGATGGTGAAAGAAGTGGCGTCGAAGACCTCCGATGTGGCGGGCGACGGCACCACGACGGCCACCCTTCTGGCGGAAGCGATTTTCCGCGAAGGCATCCGTAATGTCACGGCGGGCGCGAACCCGATGGCCCTGAAGCGCGGGATTGACAAGGCGGTGGATGCGGTGGTCGGCAGCTTGAAGAAAATGAGCAAGCAGGTCCGCAATGACATGAACGTGCTGAAGAGCGTGGCGACCATTTCGGCGAACAGCGACGAAGAAATCGGCAACAAGATCGCCGAGGCAATGGAAAAGGTCGGCAACGACGGCACGATCACGGTTGAGGAAGCCAAGGGCATCGAGACGACGCTGGAAGTCGTGGAAGGCATGCAATTCGACAAGGGCTATCTGTCGCCGTATTTCGTGACGGATTCCGAATCGATGGAATGCATCCTGGAAGACTGCTTCATCCTGATTCACGAGAAGAAAATCTCGAATCTGAAGGATCTGCTTCCGGTGCTGGAACAAATTGCGAAGTCGAACAAGCCCCTGTTGATCATCGCGGAAGACGTCGAAGGCGAAGCGCTGGCGACGCTGGTGGTCAACAAGATCCGCGGCACCTTCCAGGCGTGCGCGGTGAAGGCGCCGGGATTCGGCGATCGCCGCAAGGCCATGCTGGAAGACATCGCGATTTTGACCGGCGGCCTGGCCATTACCGAAGATCTGGGCCGTTCGCTGGAAAATATCGCGCTCAGCGACCTGGGCCGCGCAAAGCGCATTGCAATTGACAAAGACAACACGACGATCGTCGAAGGCGCGGGCTCGAGTTCGGACATCATGGGCCGGATCAACCTGATCCGCCGCCAGATCGACGAAACCACCTCCGATTACGACCGCGAGAAGCTCCAGGAACGCCTGGCGAAGCTCGCGGGCGGCGTGGCGGTGATTAATGTCGGCGCAGCCACTGAAATCGAAATGAAAGAGAAGAAAGCGCGCGTCGAAGACGCCCTGCACGCGACCCGGGCGGCGGTGGAAGAAGGCATCGTGCCGGGCGGCGGCGTGGCGTTGCTGCGCAGTCTGGACGCCATTTCTTCGCTGAAACTGGACGGCGACGAAGCCATCGGCGCGAAGATCGTGCTGCGGGCCATCGAAGAACCCCTGCGTCAATTGGCGGAAAATGCCGGCGCGGAAGGTTCGACTGTCGTGCAGAACGTGAAGAGCAAGAAGGGCGCGGTCGGCTATAACGCGGAAACCGGTGCATACGAAGACATGCTGAAAGCCGGCATCATCGACCCGACCAAAGTCACGCGCAGCGCACTGCAGAACGCATCGAGCATCGCAGGCCTGCTCCTGACCACCGAAGTGCTCATCGCCGAAATTCCGGAACCCGAAAAGGCCCCGATGCCTGGCGGTCCCGGCGGCATGGGCGGCGGCATGGGCGACATGTATTAAACCGTACATCCGCACGCTTGCGTGCGTTTTAAAATACAGTATTACAAGGCCGTCAAGTTCGAAAGGGCTTGACGGCCTTGGCTTGTTTTTGCCGGGCAATTGGCAATCATCTTAACGCAGAGGCCACGGAGCGCTGAGAAACCCGCAGAGCGAAAAGAAATAGGGGTGCTTCAAGACACATGGATTTTACCGCTCATGAAGCAAAGCATAGCTTTGGAGACAAGTACATTCCCAAGTACAATTTGGAAATGAACCGGAAAGAGTGGTCTTGCCCGCCTTGGCCACAAACCCCTGCAATACGTACATCGCCAGGACGTAGTCCCCAACACCCACTGCCCGAACCCAGTGCCACAACGTAGTTGATAAGAAGGTTACTAATATATTTTAGGACTAACTGCTACAACCCATTTTTTTAAAATCACCTTGCCTGCCGCGGTGGAGAATTAATCGAGTGATAACCGACATAGCAACTGTCAGGAACAAAAGCGCTAGCGGTCCAGCCGCAGGGACCGTCGGGACAATATGCAATTGGACCTCCTTTGTTTCCACAATGTCACCATACAAGTCAACCACAACTGCCTGATATGTCCCTGCATTGGAAGAATCAATTTTGTCAATTGCATAATTAGCCCCGAAAGCCACCTCATCTCCATTTTTGTACCAGAAATAATTTAATGGAGGATACCCGCCTTTGGCTCTTACGTTGAATGTATGGGAAGCGCCTTCTTTCTTCTCCCCGCCGTTAGGCTGTTCGATGATGCTTACATGCTCCGCGACGGAAACCATGACATGGTCCGACTCGTGCTTCACACCATCCACCAGAACTTCACACCAGTATTCACCGCTATTTATTGGACGCACCGCAGTGAACCGCCAGATTGACCCTGCCGGTCCGGCCTGCGTTGCTTTTGCATCGTCTATAAACCTCCACTGGTACAACGGAGTTCTCTCACCTGTGTCCGCCAGAGCAGTTAAGACATACGAATCACCTGTGTACAGCGCTGCCGGACGCGGTTGCACCTTGAATCCACCCCAGAAGGTCCCTGTATCCCGGCCCGCTTGACCCACGCAAAAGGTATCTTCCGTACTTTGATCCGGGCAGTAGTGATACCCGCCGGAATTATAGAACTGGATCAATCGCAGTAACTCGCTCAGATTGATTTGCCAGTTCGCATCGCCGCCGTTGTAGTCGCTCTCATGAGCGCAGCAGTTATGATTTGCGCCGGGACCGGGAACATACCCGTCCTCGGTGTCCCCAGGATTGTCCGCGCAATGGAAGCCACCGGAATTGAAAAACTGAATTAAGCGAAGCAATTCCGACAGGCTGATCTGGTAATCGTGATCCTGATCTGCACTATGCCATGCATCCGTACACGGTTCGCCTTCGCCCTCGCCTTCGCCCTCACCTTCGCCTCCACCTTCACCCTCGCCTTCGCCTCCGCCAGTTACGGTGAGCCAACCGGACTCAGTGTCATGAGGGAGTGAAACCCCAGAGGACAAAGCAAGAGCATGGATTGAATTGACGCCTGCCATAGCCGGAGACGTGGAAAATTCCAGCAGGTGTGGTCCCAGTGGCGCGCTGAGAGAGGCCTGCAGCATCAGTTGCAATACCACGCCGTTCGGGCTGCTTGTTGAACCCGACGGAGAATAGGCAAACACTGTCACCGCGTTGTTTGATCCTTCCGTGATCGTTTCATAATCAACCATGAAATTGCTGGCGATACTACCCGGCGATATGCTTACACAGGTCACGCCCTCCGGCAAGACAATCTTCGCGTTCACACCTGCAAAAGACGCCGAATTTTCTGAGATACTCAGATCGACGGCCACGGTGTCCCCGCGTTCGACCGATGTGGAACCAAGCGACAACATGGCGTTGGATGCATCCACCACCAATATTAGGGATATTAGCGTTACCGTTGTCCACATATTTGTTATATCCTTTTTCAGTGGCCGCTTACGGACCATCCCGAATCCCAATCAACATAGTGATTGTTACCATAGACATTTCCGGCAAATCTGTAATGCTCGCGGGGACAAAAATTACCGTTGTCTCCATCTCCGGGGGTATATGTTTCAGTGTAGCGGTAATCCAAGCCTGTGATGCGGTTGTCAAATATCGACCTCTCCACCACATAGACTTCCACCTGCATATCTTGCGTTTCAGGGTCATAGTAGATAAAATATTGAACCTCTTCTCCAGTTCTAGGATCACGATCCGTTTTATCACAATAATTCCCCTTGCTTTTATCATACCTTTCCCACTGGGGTTCTCTTTTCCCTCTGTTCCCAGCGCTACTCTTTTTTTCATACGGTTTGGAAGGCCTTGTAATCTCGTCAATAAACTCCCCTCCCTGTACAATTGCCCAGTGCTTAACATCCACTAATTTCTGCTGTCCCCATTCAATCGCGGGACTAAAAGCGTTTTGATTTAGCCAACTGAAGGCCTGTTCTGTTTTCTGCCCTACATCCTCCGCCTTTTCCCCAATCCAACCGGCTATATCTTCAAACACCTTGGGCCATTGTCCTGTCGGGTCAGAAAACCGCATGGGATTGTTGTTCGCATAAGCATACTTGTTAAATTGCCGGGGGCTGTTGACAGGCTGCATGGAATCCACAAAACTGTCGGCACTCACAAACATGCCAACCATCGGATCGTAGTATCTGGCTTTGTAGTACATGAGGCCGGTCTCGGCATCTGCTTCCTGGCCGGTATAGGTGTGGCGGAGTTCCAGATCATTGCTGCTGCGGTCGTTTACGAGAAGGGCGCCATACGGTTCGTAGTCCATCCTCTGCGCCGGGTCGCCATTGGTGTCCGTGATCAACGTGGAAGAACTCAGATGATCCGTCATATAGAACAACGTCGATCCATCCGGGCGAATCGTGGCAATGCGCTCACCGTTTGCAAATACATGGTCGGTATAGCCGTCGGATGTCAATTCCGCAATAATGCCCAGGTAAGTGACCGTACCGGACGTTCCGGATTTCTTTACCCGCTTCCCCTCATGGTCATAGACAAAATGGGTTGTTTGGCTGTTGGCCGTAACCGAGGTAACCCGGCCCAGGGCGTCCCACGTGAACTGCCGCGCGAGATCGTTTTGGGGTAGTATGGCTGCTGGGCCATTTGAAGAGTGATCGAGATTCCCTGCGGCGTCGTACGAGAATTCATGCGCACTGATGGGTGGATACCCTTCCTTCGTGAACCGGATGCCGCGAACGGCCTGAGCCGGACGGTCTAAACTCGGGTTCTCCGAGTAGAGGTACTCAACATCATACCCGCTGTATCCATCGTTACTGAACCGGCTATTGTGGGTCATCCGGCCTAAGCCGTCGTATCGATACTCGTAACCGGGATTCATTGCGTCACCCGCGTCCTGCCCGCTCATTGTAGTCCCCCATGCTTTCAGGAGGTGGTCGAAGGCGTCATATCCATAGTACATGTGTCCGAACGGAGCGGTCCCAGTGAGTTCGCGGATTTCGGTTATGTTGGAACTTCTATCAAAGGCATAGCTAATGTTTGACAGAAACTGCGTGCCTTTCTTTATCTGCTGGCTGATGGCGCGCCCGGAGTAGTCGAAGGCACGCGTGCGCGACACGCCATTGCCCAGCAACATTGTTTTGATGGACCCAAACTCACTAGTCTGGCTGTCCTCAAGCAGAACGCCGGAGGGATTCCGAGTGATATGATTCAGGTTCTGCGATACTGGGTCGTATGTATAGACCAGTTGTATGCCATCCGGATATGTCTTGGTAGTCTCGCGCCCCGCGCGGTCATACGTCGTGGCTGTCACATATGTCACGTCGTCAATTTTACGCCGCTCCCATAGTGTCCGGCCTTCCGCATCATAAGAATAGGACACCATACACGCGGGCGTTACCACTTGCGCCAGCTTTCCCACAAGGTTAGTCCCGGGTTGCCCAGGGTCATAGGCATAGGCGTCATAAGCATATTCATACGTCTGGAGTCCGGCGCCGGCGCTGTCCGGGAAAATCATTCGTATCATCCGGTTGAGCATATCGAACTTGCAAACGACCACCAGGCCACGTGCATCCACGGAACGAATCATGTTTCCGTTAGCATCATATTCATAGAGCGTTTGGCCCGTATCCGGGTCGTCCAAATGGACCTTTTGGCTTAGTGTGTCGTACCAAATGTTAGTGATGATGTCCTGATCGCTTGGCAGGTCCAGGCTCACATAACGGCGAATATATTCCAGGTTGCCCGTCGCATCGTATCCGTATTTTGTAACCCGTCCTTCACAATCAGGATAGGCGCCACCCACACTCCCGGTATCGGCGTTCGGCTCCCACACATCAGTGTAATTTCCGAAGGCATCTTTGATTGTCCGCCGCTCATGGCCCAGCGAGTCTACGCTTTTCTGGGACAACGGTGTTTCGTATTCGATAGATGTCTCTGCGGTATCCGACGCGTTGAGTTCCGTTCTTGTCTTGACCGTGCGGTTCAGGCCCATCTTGGCCCATTGTCCCGTGGAAGCCGCAGGATCATCGTTTTCCAGGAAAATGGATTTCCAATGGACGGCACCCGGGGTATTGGCGTCTGTTGACCAATGCGGCAACGAAGTCTTCCAGGCCTGTTCACGATCATTGTAGAGCGTTGCCACACGGACCGGGTCGCTTTCTCCCCGCTGTCCGACCGACAATTTCTCATACACCCGCCCTAAGCCATCATAGTGCTCTTCCGACCAAGTCTGACCGGTGGAAGAAATATGGGTGATCGTTCTCACCCGGTTAGGGGCGTAGGTTCCATCGCCCTGGTCATCGAGGAATCCGTACTCATAGGAGGTTACCGGGGCTCCGGCGGTGTTGTTGCGGACCGTAATTCGCCCCAAAGCGTCGTATTGTGCCGTGCTCATCCGGTTATTTACGTCCGTATGGCGCAACAGAACGCCGAATCCCGGGTCGAACACAAAACTCTCGACGTGGCCGAGGGCGTCCGTTTTGGTCTCCGGAAATACGTGATACGTGGATTCATACGTCAAATGCGTTTGATTGCCGCGCGGTTTGGTGATCGTTGTCACATTGCCGTAATCGTCATGTACATATTCGGTCACGGGGTCCGGACCGGTATCCAGGGACGCTGTCTTCCGGATGGGCAGGTAAGTCGCGGGATCGTATTCCGTGACTTGAGCTTTCAGAATCTTGCCGCTATCCTTCACACGGTTCCCCGTGTTCCGATCGGTGAAGCAACCTGATGTGTTGGTCTTTACCGGGAAGTCTGTCCAGTTCCCCATGCGCAGATACTGGGTCATCTGGCCTCTCTGGCCATCTGGATCGAGTCCCGTTGTGTCGGTGAAAGTGACATCAATGCGCGGGTCCTCCAGTTGCTGGAATGTGGCGCCTGCGACCCGTGTGGCCACTTGGCCATAATCCATAGTTTGAACCAGATTGCCGCGCCCATCGTAGTATGATTCCTGCGAAATCACGATGGACGAACTGGGCGTATTGGCATAGTTGCTGCCTATGTATTCATACTTTCTTGTAAGGACGCACGCGGGGGTGACCAGTGTCACACCCAGGGGGAAATCATTTCCCAAGTTGAGTTCGGCGTGCGTATTGGTGAAGGTCTTTAGGTGATTTTTATCGTCTGCGTGTACAACCACGCGATACCGGTAATGGATCTCGCTGGACAACTTTGGTTCATGGGCGGGCTCCGCTTCATCCGCTGGAGACTGAATCGGACCATTAATCGTTCCATCCGTACGGTAGTCCCGGCGGTCGCCCACATAAGACCTCTGGGATTGCACTTGGCCTTTTCTTGCGTAGTCCTGGAAGAACTCCGTGATCGTGAAGTTACCCGTCTGGGCGTCAATTTCCTTCACTTTCCCGAAACCGCGGAACTCGCGGTCTAAATGCTTTCCGCCCGCATAACGGTATAGTTTCGTATAGGATTGGGATTCCTTTCCCCCGGAATCCACCGGCCACTCACCCGTCTTTGTGATCTTCGACACAACCCGCACAACATAAGGGACTCTTTCGTTGACTTCCGTTTGATCGGTTATTGGGTCGTATAGCTTCATGAATCCCCTCGTTTGAGGAGTGTACTCCACCTCCACCCTCCCACCGATGCCGTTGTCAATATCCGTCAGAAGGTTGGCGGCCGAAGCGAGATTAAACATTACTTTCCGATATGGCCACCCGGAGTAATCCGCCGCCGAATAGATTATATCGATGAAACCGTCTCCGTCGAGGTCTCCGAAGGCCGAGCCGGTATTGAACACGGTAGTACCTTCGTAATACGTGAACGCCATCGGGACAAGCGAATCGGAGCCGGTCACCCAACCAGCACCGTTGTTGAGGACGACTCCCCGGTCAGGACCATAGGAGCCACCACTCGTAGACCTAATCATGTCCTCAAGCCCATCGCCATTCAGGTCAATGGACCGGACCCCGTAATCATCAGACCACTGAGGGAATGCAATTGTCCAAGGACACATATAGGGTCCGCTTGTATAGTTTTCCCAAGCGATACCCGTATTTATGGAGTATGCACCTAGATAGGGATTGTTTATTGTGAAATCTGTCAGCCCATCTCCGTTGAGCTCGATCACTATGCCGCCGTTAAATTTCGTCGGATCAGAACTGTATTGGTAGTCGATGCCGTAGGCGAGATTGAACCCGGATGAGCCGTTGGTCCATCCACTTCCAGTATTCAGCCAGTTCGCGGAGGTGATGGTACTGGGTTCAGTGAGGAAGCTCTGCACGATGTCCACAAGACCATCACCATTTAGTTCGGCCGCGCGCACGCCCCAGGTCTTCTTTGTCCAAGCGTAACCTATATTACATGGAAGAATGTATGGGTCCGAAGTACGCCATTCCCATGCAGCACACTCCCCAGTACGTGTAGGATCGTTGCCTCTATTGAAGGCAAGGGCCCGGTAGTCTAGACCAGAGTCCCACCACGGTCCAGTGACACTCCATGCTAGGTCCGTCAGGCCATCACCGTCGATGTCAGCAATAAAATCCCCATAGCTGTAGGTTCTCCAAAGCTCTTCATTGACAGCCGAGAAATGTTCGGGCGGATCCCATCGGACATCGGCAGAACCCCAACCTTCACCCGTATTGCGGAGGAGAGTCCGGTAGGTTTCATTCCCCGGGCGAAAAAAACAACGGCCTGTATAGTCGGTCAACGCATCCCCATCAAAGTCATAAAGCCTGACACCATAATCAATCCCAAACACCTGAGTTATGTACCCAACGGGTAGATATGGACTGTACCTGCTTGTATCATAGGTATCCCATCCACCGCCGGATTCAGAGTAGGCAAGACTGATCGCCGGAAAACTGTCCGCATCCGTTTCTCCGAATTCTTTGACGCTCTTCAGGCAGGAGATTGTCCGGCCTTTGGGGACGTCGAGAGGCCAATAAGTGAGCTCGTACTTTCGTATCCGCGGCGAAGGACGTCCCGCAACACTTTCATCAATGTATCTGAGAAAAAAATCGGAAATAATCTTCGCTTTTGAACGATAGGACTCACGGTACGATGCCCAAGGTTTGTCTACGTCACGTTCCTCAATTGTGAATGCAATGCTCGCCATGGCGGTTATGCCGTCATAGTTGTACGAGATGTTCGACAAATACATGTTGTTCTCTATTGAAAGTTTCACATACTCATACACGATCGCATTACCGTCCACAGTAGAGTCTTCTTCGCGAACAAGCCCCCAATGAAATACGCCCCAGCCGGAACTGAACTCGCCGGCCGCGTCGTTGAAATGTGCAAGATCGTATAAACACGCGCTCTTATCAAAGGCGCCTTTGCCGCCGAAGTAGGCCTTACGTCCATCTTTCATCCAGACCTCCCACCATCCCCCCCCGGCGTTGACCGGCTTTGGATCCGGGTGATGAATGAAACGGACAAATGAGCCTGAGTCTACATCGGCATGGTAAATGCCGCATCCATAGGTGGGGCTGGTGGGGCTGTTATCCGTGCCTGTGTACACGAGCTGGTTGCCCCCGGCTGAAGTTGTATATATGTAAGTGTCAGGATTGTCGAGCGGCGTCATCGGGTCCTCGTCACTATCGGGCGGATTTGATGCGCTGTTGTACTTCGGAACGCCATCCTTGGTGGAGCGCTCGATACGTCCCGGATTCAAGTCCCACCCTTGGCCGACCCAGGAGTGCCCATTGGTGGACCGGTATACTAAGGAGAGATTGGGCTGCATCCCATTGCGGCCTGGGGGGACTTTAATAGGGATACTGTATGAAAAGGTTCCGCTGAACTGGTCCGATTGCACCGACTCAAAACCGGCACCGATGGCTTCAGGGCCTTGGAAACCCAAAGCGCGGCCTGATTCCCCGTCTTCAGACTTGGCAGCACGGTGTTGTTCCTGCTTAGCCTGAAACTGTTTGTTCAGCCTGACCTGGGTGGGAGTCAGATCACGTTTTTTGCTAGGGTGCGGCGGCGAGGGATTGAGGGGGTTTGTTCCAGCCGCTACTTCCGAACCATCCACATAACCATCACCATCCGTGTCCGCATCCAGGGGGTTGGTGTTGCGGATCTTCTCCTGATAGTCATTCAGGCCATCGCGGTCCGTATCGGCAAGAAGCGAGTCCGTGACGAACGGTCCTCCACTATGATAGGGAGGTTGCGCAGTATTTGTCCAACCCTGATCCTCGTTCAAGTCCGAGATCTGGTCGCCATCGTCATCGGTATCCGTCGCATTTAGGATGCCGTCGCTATCCATGTCCGCGGCATCGTCAATGCGGTACCTATTAAGTGAGTCAGCGTAACCGTCGCCGTTGACGTCCAGTTTCATTGCATCAGGAACTTCATCTTCGGTCTCTTCATACCTTTCAGGATCGAAAGGGTAGGCGTCCAATGGGTCCGCTACGCCATCATCGTCCCAGTCCCCGTCATAGTTCTTGATGGCCAGTGCGTCTGCAATGTCGAGCACACCGTCCTGATTGAAGTCTCCCTGCATTAGTGTGCGTGTATCTGCACTGCGTTCAAGGACAAGATCACGAAGAGGAGGAATGTCGTTTGTATTAATCACCCCGTCTCCGTTTGTGTCCCCCCGTGGAAAAGGGGATGTTGCTACCGCTATGGTTGGTTGTGATAACAACATTACCCCCACGAGTGCAATGGACACCCATCGATACCAGCCAAGATAATAGTATTGATTTTTCCCCATGACGCAATCTCCCTCCTTATAAAAATAAAACTGCCAGCATGAATATCACCCTCCACCTATATGCCGACGGGGACAATTACCAAAATTCCCACTTTATCCCCGCCTCTAAGCTCTAAAAATAGTATAACGGTATTGTTAAGGCGGGGTCAATAGAAAAGTTAATCTCCGTAGAATTGCCTCTTCCTCCTTGTGGTGGATTGTGGGAGAATGGTGACATTGGTCAGGCGGATTTGAACTTTTGAAATAGCGCAAACTGGGTATACAGATTGTCACTTTGCTTCCAGGCCGTATTTTTTGAAACGGTCGCGGAGGGAGCGCGGGGTGAGTTTGAGGAGTTGGACGACTTTTTTATGCCCAAGGAAGCAATGCGGCAGTGAAGGCGAGCCGGTGTTGGTGGAAAGGGAAGAAGAAAGAAAGAATAGGACCTATAGGACGTATAGGACCTATAAGACCAATAAGGAACAGAAAATTCGATGGAACGAATAGGTTCTCTTTGTGCTTAGGGAAGCATAGAGCCAAGCAGCCGGGCGCAGTGTTGGGGGGGAGCGAAGAAAATAGGACGAATTAGACCTATAGGACCTAGAATAAGAAGGCGAAAAAGAACTGATCGGACAAATGGGTCCAATTTGTCCGATATGTCCTATTCGTTTTATACTCATGAAAAGTTCAAACTTAGGAGGAAAAACCATGAATGAGGGGGAAAATTCACAAGAAGGGCCAATCCGCCCCCATGGCGGATACCGCAACCTTAAATCCTTCCAGATGGCTGAGATTGTGTATGATGCGACCGTGAAATTTTGTGACCGGTTTATTAAGCCCGGCTCCCGGACGCATGATCAGATGGTACAGGCGGCACGGAGCGGACGGCAGAATATCGGGGAGGGCAGTCAGGTCTCCGGCACCTCGGAAAAGTTAGAACTTAATATGACCGGCTCTGCCAGAGGGAGTTTGGAGGAACTCTTATTGGATTACCAGGACTTTTTGCGTCAGCGTGGCCTTCAGATATGGGGCAAAGACCATCCGGAGGCTCAAAAGATACGGAAGCTCGCCTATCAGCCGAATAGGACCTATAGGACGTATAAGACCTATATTGAAGAAGAATCGGGGGAGGTTGCCGCTAATACGATGATTTGTTTAATCCATCAGACCAACTATCTGCTTGATCAACAATTGCGGCATTTAGAAGCCCGCTTCCTTGATGAGGGCGGATTCACGGAACGGCTGTATCAGGCGCGGCAGCAAGCCCGCCGTCTCTCAAAGGAATAATTTTACGGACGCCAGAACTTTAGCTCCGCCAAATGACTCGCAGGCGAGTACACTTGCCTGTAAAACACAAGAATCCGGTTATTCCGCTTCCATGCCGTATTTTTTGAGGCGGTAGCGGAGGGAGCGGGGGGTGAGTTTGAGGAGTTGGGCGGCTTTTTTCTGGGAATAGTGGCTTTTTTCGAGGGCTTGTTTGATGAGGGCGCATTCGAGGTCGGCGACCATGGATTCGAGGTCGACGCCTTCGGGGGGGAGGGTGGAGGATACGGGAACGCCAGCAGCGGACGCCGTGGGACGGATTTCCTGGAGGTTGGCGGGCAGGTCGCTGAGTTCAATGCAGTCGTTGCCGCAGAGGACGACGACGCGTTCGAGGAGGTTGCCAAGTTCGCGGACGTTTCCGGGCCAGGAGTAGCCGCGGAGGGCGTTCATGGCGTCGGGGCTGATTTTCGGGGCGCGGCGTCCGATCTTCGCGGCGTGTTTCTGAACGAAATGTTCGGCAAAGAGGGGGATGTCGTCGGGGCGTTCGCGGAGGGGCGGCACATCGATAGGGATGACGTTGAGGCGGTAAAAAAGGTCGTTTCGGAATCGTCCTTCTTCGACCATTTTTTCGAGGTTGCGGTTGGTGGCGGAGATGATGCGGACGTCGACTTTTTCTTCGGCGGTTCCTCCGAGGGGGGTGATGGTGTGGTTGTCCAGCACGCGCAACAGCTTTGCCTGAAGGATGAGGGGCATTTCGCCGATTTCGTCGAGGAAGACGGTGCCGCCGTTGGCAATGACGAAGAGGCCTTCCTTGTCCTTGATGGCGCCGGTGAAGGCGCCTTTCTTGTGTCCGAAGAGTTCGCTTTCGAGGAGGGTTTCGGGGATACCGCCGCAGTTGATGGCGACGAAGGGCCGGTCGGCGCGGTCGCTCATGTCGTGGAGGGTGCGGGCGACGAGTTCTTTTCCGACGCCGCTTTCGCCGTGAACGGCGATGGTGCTGGGGAGTTTGGCGACGCGCTGGATGATGTTAAGCACATCCTGGAATCCCGGGCTGATCATGCGTTCGGCGCTGAGTTGGGCGGTTTTATCTTTGCGCAGGGCTTCGTTTTCGCGGCGGAGGTCGCGCTCTGCGATGGCGCGCTCGACCATGATGCGGATTTCGTCGTTTTTGAAGGGTTTCATGACATAGTCGGTGGCGCCGCGCTTGACGGCCTCGATGGCGCTGTCCACGGATCCGTAGGCGGTCATCATGATGGCGGGGGTGTTGGGTGCGTGTTCCTGGATCCAGGAGAGGAGGCGCATGCCGGCCTGGCGGTCATTGCCCATGTAGAGATCGGTGAGCACGGCGTCGCAAGGGGTTTCTTCGAGGACGCGGCAGGCTTCTTCGACGCTTACGGCGGTATGCACTTCGTAGCCGGCGTTTTGCAGGACGATTTCCATGACTTCCCGCATGCCGAGTTCGTCATCGACGACTAAAACGCGATGTGTCACAGCCAAAGGTCTCTCTCCTTATTCTTCCGCGGCGGGCAACCGCACAATCATGGAGGTTCCCCCGCCGGGCCGGGAAGCTACGCGGATGGTGCCGTCATGCGCGGTGATAATCCGCATGCAAATGGCCAACCCCATCCCGACGCCGCTCTCTTTTTCAGTATAGAACGGTTCGAAAATCCGTGCAACCTTGTCCGGGGCGATACCGGGGCCTTCATCATCGAAACGGATTTCCACAAACCCGCGGCCTTTGCTCAGGGCGATGATTAATCGTCCGCGTTCGTGCATGGATTCCACGGCATTTTGCGCAATGTTGGAAAACACCTGGCGGATTTGGGTGGAATCACCCGTCACCACATAGGGTCCGTCCTCGGCGAGTATTTCAATCACCAATAACCGTGCCTGCTGGTATTTGCGTTCGAGATGTTCTTTGACGTCGTTGGCGATACGGGTCAATACCAAGCGTTCATGACGGTGGACGGGATTTCGGGCATAGGCGAGGAAGCTCGAAACGATTTCATTCAAGTGGTCGGCTTCCCGCACGCCGATGGAGGCGAGCCGTTTCGCCATGGCGGGCGAGGCGATGTTTTGCTGGAGTTCGTCCAGCGCGCCGCGAATCGAGGCGACGGGATTCCGGATTTCATGGGCCAAGCCGGCGGCGAGTTCGCCCACGACGGCGAGCCGGTCCTGTTGCTGGAGTTCCTTGCGCATTTGCGCCATCTCGGTTAGATCGGTGAACGAGGTGATCAGGCCGGTAATGTGCCCGCGGGCATTTCGAATACGGCTGGTGGACAGGCCAATCAGCTTGGTTTCCTCCGGGCCGGTGCGCACGATCAATTCATAACTGGAGAAGTCCTTGTTGGCGCGGAGGGCGGTGGTGACGGGGCATTCCACGCCGGAATCCGCCCGCATGATGCCGTCCACGTGCCGGCCCGCGACATTGCCTTCCACGAGGTTCAGGATCTGGCAAGCCATTTTATTCACGGCGATGACAATTCCCTTGGGGTCGGTGATGAGGAAACCGCTGTTCATGTTATCGAGGATTTCGCGCTGGAATTGTTTCATGCCGCTGACCCGCTGGTTCCAGTAGCCGCTGATGAAGGCGGTGAAGAAGAAGGCGATGCCCTGGATGAGGAAGTTGTACCAGTGCATGACGGGGTCGTAGGCGAGGGTGGTTCCCACCATGAAGTGGAAGAGCATGAACATGGTGGAAAGGCAGGCGAACATGAATCCCTGGACGAGCCCCATAAGCACGCCTGCTTCCAAAATAACGATGACGAGCAAGGGGGTGAGGAAACTGTCATGGCCGCCCGTGATGCTGACCGTTGCGGCCACTACGGCGAAATCGACGAGCAACTGCATCCAGGTGAGGCGCGCGGGAACCGTGTCATGCTTGCGCAGGGTAATGAGGTACCACAAGCTGCTGGCGAGGGCAGCGAGGTAAATAGCGGCCAGAAAAAACCCGAACTGCCGGCCTTGCGCGATGAGATGCGCGCCGACGGCCACAATGATAACGACGGCGATGCGCGCCGTGCCCACAAACCACAGCCACGAATTCGGCCCGTCGTAGGAGGGCCTCAATAGCCTGGCGGTGCTGAAGTTCACATTCCTTTTTCCACGAGGTGCTGCAGCCCTTCGGGATCGTAGCTGCGTTTAAAGGCCATTTCCGTCGTGATGATGCCGCGTTTCATAAGGCGGTAGAGCGATTGATTCATGGTCATCATGCCTTCCGCGCGTCCGATTTCGATCATGGAGGGGATCTGTTCGAGCTTTTCCGCGCGGATTAGGGCGCGAATGGCCGGGTTGGGAATCATGACTTCCATGGAGAGCACGCGGCCCATGCCGTCCGCACGAGGGATTAATTGCTGCACCACCACGCCCTCCAGCACGAAGGACAATTGTGTTCGGACCTGCGCCTGCTGGGCGGAGGGGAAAACGTCAACGATACGGTTGATAGTTTGCAGCGAATCGTTTGTATGCAAGGTGGCGAAGGCAAGGTGGCCGGTTTCCGCCACGGTAAGGGCGGCCTGGATGGTTTCGGGGTCGCGCATCTCGCCGATGAGAATCACGTCGGGATCCTGGCGGAGGACGCGTTTGAGCGCGGCGGAGAAGGATTTGGTGTCGGAGTGCACTTCGCGCTGATTAATCACCGCCCGGTTATGGCTGTGCAGATATTCTATCGGCTCTTCGATGGTGATGATATGGACGTTCCGCTCGACATTGATTTTATCGATAATGGAGGCGAGGGTGGTTGATTTACCGCTGCCGGTGGGGCCGCACACGAGGACGAGCCCGAGGGGCCGGTAGGCCATATCGGCCACGATGCGGGGCAAGCCAAGTTGTTCGAAGGACAGGATTTCAAAGGGGATGGCGCGGAAGGCGGCCACCACGGAGCCGCGATCCCGGTAGACATTCAACCGGAACCGGCTCAGTTTTTCGATCCCGAAGGACATGTCGAGTTCTTTTTCCGCTTCGAACTCGGAAATCTGGTCTTCGTTCATGACGGTGTAGATGATTTCCTGGGTTTGGTCGGGGCTGAGCCGGTCATAGCCGGGCATAGGTTCCAGGCCGCCATGCACCCTGAACATGGGTGGCGCACCGACGACAATGTGCAGATCGCTTGCCCCTTCACGAATCATTTTGGTCAACAGCTCTTTAATACTTGGCGTAGCCATAAAGCGCTCCCTCCTCTGTTGTAATCACCTGTTCGGCCCGCGGACGGCGGCAAGGGGACCCCGGCCCGCCACCGCTTGGGGCATTTCTTCTCCATTATCCGCCGAAGCGGTTCCTACTGCAAATTATAGCAGGAGGCACTTGCGAAATCGTCCTTTTTCTCATCCAGGCTAAAGTTTTTCATGGAAGGCGCCGATACCCAGTTTCGGAGCGTAACGGCATGGAGGCTGTACGATCCCGCCGATGCAAGGATGCAAAGGCTAACCCAAGTTTCACGGAGGAATCACACCATGGGTCTTCGGATCAATACGAACATTGCGGCCATCAATACGAGCCGCATCCTGCGCAGAAGCACGGTCGATCTGAACAAAACACTGGAACGGCTGTCGAGCGGATTGCGCATCAACCGGGCCGCGGATGATGCCGCCGGCCTGGCCATTGCGGAAGGATTCCGTTCCGTTGTGCGGGGCAGCCAGGTGGCGCAACGCAACGCACAGGACGGAGTCAGTCTGGTGCAAACCACGGAAGGCGCGCTGGCGGAAGCGTCCAATATCTTGCAACGCATCCGCGAACTGGCGGTGCAAGCGGCGAACGGCACGAACAGCACCATTAACCGGGCATCGTTGGACAGCGAAGTGCGCCAGTTGCTGGGGCAGATCGACGATATCGCGGTGGACACCGAATTCAACGGGCTTCGCGTGTTGAGTTCGGCGCAGACGGTGACCCTTCAAGCGGGACCGCAGCCGGGCCAGACGCTGGTGATCACGGTGCAAGGGGCCAAAACCAACGATTTGAGCATCAGCAACGTATCGGTGTCCACGATGGCGTTGGCCACGACGGCCATTAGCACCATCGATGTGGCGCTGCAAAGCGTCAGTGTTCTTCGGAGCAACCTCGGTGCGCTGCAAAACCGCTTGGAATTCACCATCAACACGCTGGCAATTCAGGAAGAGAACTCGTCGTCTTCGGAAAGCGTGATTCGCGACGCCGACATTGCGGCGGAAACCGTTCGATTCACGCGCAATCAAATTCTGGTGAGCGCCGGCACCTCCGTACTGGCACAAGCCAATGTAATCCCGCAGACGGCACTTCAATTGCTGGGACAATAAGATGAAGTGTTGAGATTGGCCACCACTCACAGTCCTTAAAATAGAATCAGCGAAACCGGCCCCGTTCAACCAACTATTCCGCCAGCCGCATACCGCGGCTGGCGTTTCCCTTTAATAGGCTTCGCCGCGCAGATGGGCTTCGGCCAGTTCAGCAATGCGATCTTTATCCAGTTTTGGAAACAGGATCTGCGGGGCTTGCAAGGGGCTTCCCGCAGGCAGGATTTCTTTGGCCAGACCCCATCCATCCGGGCCGCCGCCGGGGCCGCCTTCAGGCAATGCGAGACTCAACACGTCCGCCAAGGTTTTTGCGCCCGTGGGCAGGAAGGGTGTCATCGTGACACACAACGCCTTTACAATCTGGCAGCATACATAGAGAGTCGTGGCCGTACGTACCGCGTCTGTTTTCCGCGTAACCCATGGCTGCTTGGCATCGAAATAGACATTCGCCTTGCGGCCCAAGTCGATGAACCGTTCAAGGGCCTGACGGAACCGGAATCCTTCCAGGGCCTCGGCGATAGCGTCTACTTGCACCGGAATAGCGTCCAGCATGGCCTGATCGTCCGCGTCGAGCGGGCCGGGTTCCGGGACGGCATACCCAAAATTCTTCACGGCCATGGTGAGCGAGCGGTGGACGAAATTGCCCACGATGTCGCACAACTCGCCGTTGTAGCGGTTCATGAAGTCGTCCCAGTCAAAGCTGGAATCCTTCGATTCCGGGGCGATGGCGCACAGGTAATAGCGGATGACATCCGCCGGAAACTGATCCAGCGCCCATTTAACGCTGATCATATTTCCGCGTGACTTGGAACCTTTTTCGGACTTGCCGGTCTGGCGGTTGTAGATGTTCAGGTATTCGTTACCCACCACATAGTCGGCGAGAATGTAATCATCTTGCCCCATGAGCATGGCGGGGAAAATTACGGCGTGGAAGGGCACATTGTCTTTCCCAATAAAATGGACCATGCGGGTCCCGGCGTCTTTCCACCACGTTTCCCAGGCAGCGGGATCGCCCTTGTTGATGCCCCACTGGCGGGTGTTGGTCACATAGCCGATGGGGGCGTCGAACCACACATAAATCCGCTTGGATGGCGCTTCGGGATCATCGAGGGGGATGGGCACGCCCCAATCCGTGTCGCGGGTAATGCAGCGCGCGCGCAGTTCATTGACCCACCCGTAGGCAATGCCTTTTACATTGGCGCGCCATTCATCGTGGCTGTCGAGCCAGGTTTTCAGCCGCTCCTGGAACTTGGTCAGATCCAGAAACCAGTGTTTTGACAGGCGCAGGATGGGCGTTGAGGAATCCCCGGGAATATTGGCGCGGGGTGAAACAAGATCCTTGGCGGCATATTGCGCGCCGCAACTCTCGCACTCATCACCGTTGGCGTCCTCATACCCGCACTTCGGGCACGTGCCTTTTACATAGCGATCCGGCAAATAGCGGTCGGATTGCGGCGAATACCAGATTTCCATTTCCTGCGGATATACATACCCGCCATTGTTCAATTTTGTGAAGAATGCCTGGGTCGAGTCGATATGGAGATCCCAGGAGGTGCGGCCGTAAATATCGTACGAAATGCCCAGCCGCTTGAATTCCGCTTCGTTCGCGCCGTGATAATGGTCGATCACTTCCTGCGGCGTGATGCCTTCCTTCAGCGCAGTCAGCGTGATAGGGACGCCATACTCATCCGACCCCCCGATATAGAGCACCTTGCCGCCTTTCAGCCGCTTATACCGGACATAGATGTCCGCGGGCAGATACGCGCCCGCGATATGCCCCAAATGGATATGACCATTGGCATACGGCAATGCGCTCGTCACTAACGTTCGTTCAAACGTACTCTCAGAAGCCATGATGTCGCCTTCCGTTGATTTTACTATGGAAAGAACGTGATTTTACCTTAAAAAGACGTCCAATATCACATTCAGTGTTTATATTACCTGGGAAAATGCGCATTAAACACGCGAGGTAAAACAGATTATTTTATTGCAGGAAGCACCTTTCAAGGTCAATTTAATTCCGTTGCGGACATCACTTATGTGTGCTATACTGCCTTTTAATAAAGGGCAAGTAAGCAATGTGGGCGTTATTTTTTCAAAGTCCTGGGCGTTATTACCATTATCTTTAGGCTATTTTAAAAAGGGTCAAAAAAGAAAATGGCGCCTCGAGTGGTGTTTGGGTAAGTTTAGGGACGCAAGGAGACATCACATGTATGTGTCTAGATTTCGTTCATTACCGTATTATGGCATTATTCATTCTTTATCCACCCTCATTCTGGTTCTTTTGGCGGCGTCAGCCTTTAGCCAAGGTACGCCAGATCTGTATGTAGTCGAAATCATGGCGGTGCCAACGGTTTCTTCTCCGGGGCAAAATGTGGATATAAGTTGGACAGTAAAGAATCAAGGAGATGGTGATGCTATTGAAGGCTGGTGGGACGTGGTCTACTGGTCAACAGATAATCAATGGGATGATGCTGATAGCACAATCGGCAGTGAATATAGGTCTGAACCTCTGGGGATCAACGCCAGCTACACGATTGCCCAGCAAATCAGTGTGCCGGCAATACCTGATGGAGAATATTTTATCATTGTCCGAACAGATGACCCAAATTGGAGCAACAGTGTTTCAGAAAGTGATGAAACAAATAACGTGCTGATCAAACAAATCACAGTGTATGTTCCTGACCTGACCGTGACGGCGATAAACGCCCCGGATATTATCTCTACCCAAGAGCAACAGATTGAATTGAGTTGGACAGTCACGAATTCGGGCAATGGTGACGTGAACGCGTACTGGATTGACGCAGCCTATTTCTCAACCGACAATCAGTGGGATCCTGCCGATACACAACTTGCCTCTTCCGACCATGGAGAAACCCTGCTTGCCGGCGAAAACTATACAGTGACGCAGACCATCGCCATCCCGCAGGTCCCCGAAGGCAATTATTTCATCATTGTCCGAACAGACGACCCGAACTACTCAAACAGTGTGTACGAGACGGATGAAACAAACAATGTGTTGGTCCGCCCAATCACAGTGTATGTTCCCGACTTGACCGTGACGGCAATAAACGCCCCGGATATTATCTCTACCCAAGAGCAACAGATTGAATTGAGTTGGACAGTCACGAATTTGGGCAATGGTGACGTAAACGCGTACTGGTACGACATAGCCTATCTCTCGACCGATAATCAGTGGGATCCTGCCGATACACAACTTACCTCTTCCGATCATGGAGAAACCCTGCTTGCCGGCGAAAATTATACGGTGACCCAAACCATCACCATCCCGCAAGTCCCGGAAGGCAACTATTTCATCATTGTCCGAACAGACGACCCGAACTACTCAAACAGTGTGTACGAGACGGATGAAACAAACAATGTGTTGGTCCGCCCAATCACAGTGTACGTTCCCGACCTGACCGTGACGGCGATAAACGCCCCGGATATTATCTCTACCCAAGAGCAACAGATTGAACTGAGTTGGACGGTCATGAATTCGGGCAATGGCGACGTGAACGCGTACGGATGCTGCAGTTGGTACGACGCGGCCTATCTATCCACAGATAATCAATGGGATGACGCCGATACACAGCTTGCCTCCCACTGCCAGTGTGATTCCCTCTTGTCGGGAGCCAACTATATAGCCACACAAACGATTACCTTTCCGCAAGTCCCGGAAGGCAATTATTACATCATTGTTAGAACAGACGACCCCAATTGGTGCAATTGTGTTTATGAGACCGACGACACGAACAATGAGATGGTCCGTCCAATCACCGTGAATGTTCCCGACCTGATCGTGACGGCAATAAACGCCCCGGATATTATCTCTACCCAAGAGCAACAGATTGAATTGAGCTGGACGGTCACGAATTCGGGCAATGGCGACGTGAACGCGTACGGATGCTGCAGTTGGTACGACGCGGCCTATCTCTCCACAGATAATCAATGGGATGCCGCCGATACAGAGATTGCCTCCCACTGCCAGTGTGATTCCCTCTTGTCGGGAGCCAACTATATAGCCACACAAACGATTACCTTTCCGCAAGTCCCGGAAGGTAATTACTTCATCATTGTCCGAACAGATGACCCAAATTGGTGCAATTGTGTTTACGAGACCGACGACACGAACAATGAGATGGCCCGTCCAATCACAGTGAATGTTCCCGACCTGACCGTGACGGCAATAAACGCCCCGGATATTATCTCTACCCAAGAGCAACAGATTGAATTGAGCTGGACGGTCACGAATTCGGGCAATGGCGACGCGAGCGCATACTGGGACGACATAGCCTATTTCTCAACCGACAATCAGTGGGATCCTGCCGATACGCAACTTGCCTATT
>Ga0116156_10001080_pt1 | contig 27628 bp, 26 predicted proteins | sample AD_UKC045_MetaG_FD_89891 | JGI IMG/M metagenome (GOLD analysis project Ga0116156, IMG submission 89891) | Active sludge microbial communities of municipal wastewater-treating anaerobic digesters from USA - AD_UKC045_MetaG | ecosystem: Engineered > Bioreactor > Anaerobic > Digestate | place: USA... | reverse complement strand
TAAAGTGTCAATCCATGTCTCTGTCGTTTCAATATTCGTCACTGAACTCGTGTCGCGTGTCGGTGGCAGCACGACACGAGGGCAGCAACTTTGAAAAATGAAACAAAACACTATGATGAAGGTAAAAAGTAGTTTCATGGCGTTTTTGAAAAATCAATTTGTATTTTGTCGGTCGGATCAACACATTTTTCGTTCAGTCTCGAAACGTAGCCGTCCGGCCCCCATTTAGGATTGATACTCCGTTCAAAATGCAAGTGTGGCCCGGTACTCGCGCCGGTGTTGCCGCTCAATGCTATGAATTGTCCTTTTTGGACAATATCGCCTTTTTTGCAAAGGAGCTTTGAAAGGTGCATAAATCCGTATTTGTCGCCGGTGATCATGCATTCTAAAAACAGATATATGCCGGCGCTTGCGCTGTCGGTTTTCGTAAATCTGATGATGCCGGCCACCGGCGTCCTTATCAATGTTCCTACCGGACATGAGAGGTCGATCCCGTAATGCATCGTTTTCTTCTTTGTGATCGGATGCGTCCTCATGCCGAAAGGCGACGTAATGTGTATTGGATAATGGTCTAAAATAGTCATGCGATTTCGGTTTTAACTGCCTTTTTTCTCGGAGCGCGTTTTGCCATCTTAACCGGAGGGTTATCGGACGAGAAAGTACCAAACGGCGGCTTTCGCTCCTGACACTCCACCAGCTCGCAAATGTATTTTTCAGCAAAAGTCTTCTTCTCTATCTCCAATGTTACACGATTTTCGAGTTTTTCGATTTGGATGGCGAATTCTCCTATCTTTTTGGAGTTTTCGACATCTTTTTCTACCAGCTCCTCAATAGCCTTTTTCATTGTCGGCAACAGAGCGAGCTCTTTCTCAAAAGTCTCAATGATCGTTGCTTTCGCCTCCTCTTTCGTTTTTATAGCCTCCCCGCTCTCTTTTACTTTGCGCTCCTTAAAGTAAATGATATACGTGACGACTCCAGCACTGAATGCCAGTGATACTACGTTTAATACGGTGGCTAGTATTTCATTCATTTGAGTGCCCTGCGGATGATGTCAATAACCACTGGCAGGAAGATCAAATGTGAAATCAAATTAACTACTGCCCAGCCGATGGCTCCCTGCCAAAAAAGCCATCCGGACACGCCGATCAATGCCGGTGCATAAATCACGATGATTAAAAACGCGGGCCAGCCTTTGCCGGTAATGAAATTTTTAATCGAGTCTAAAATCTTTTCCATGTTTTGTTCCTTTTTTATTTATAGTTAAACATCATTTTGTGCCACATTAACTTCCGTATAGCCCATATCCGTACCTTGCCAAGTACATCGCACCTTGCCGTTTCGTATCTGTCCGCTTAAGTTCTGAGCCCATACGAGCTGCGACGTGCCGCTCGTATCATATGATAGACCTACTCCCGATACGACGCTGATAATGCCAACATCGTAAACAGTCACGTAGCTGCCGGTTACGGTGGTGGCAGTATAGACCGTTCGCAGTGCTCTCTCGCAGCTCTTTGTGATATTAGGGTTAGTGTCGCCGAGCGCCGCCGCCATCACGTCGCCCATCGTCCAATTACCGATAGAAAAGTTGGGGTTTCGGTATAGATAGGTCTGTGATATGATTTCGTTTTTCTCCTGATAAACGTTTGTTATTATCGACACGTTGCCGCTGGTCTTTTGATAATACTGCGAGGTGAATTCCAGTTGAGTGCTGCGTTGGCTGCCCGTAACTGTCCCCCTACTGTCAAACTCATAATGTGCTTGGGCATCTCGATAAAATGTACCATATCCTGTATTTTGAACATTGACGGAGATTACATAGTTACTGCCAATCTTGCTTGAAATGTTATAATCGGTATTGACATACCTTGTCTGATTTTGATTATATCCACTTGTATAGGAGTATTTTTCAACAATGGTTTCTTTTCGCGTAAGTGCTACATTGACCTTTGCCGTTCCGCCGCTTGCAGCGATAGGTGCACTCTGTGTACCTGCCGTTACCGTTGCTGACAAATAATCGTCAAAGTCGTTGGAAACGAAAGTAACGGTAAGCATATTTGCCGCTTGCGTTATGGTAGTGCTATCGCCGTTATACCCAGTGGCGTTTGCCGTTAAGGTCGCCGTCCTCTGTATCGTTTCGGTGTCCAACAGATTTGAAATCGACAATGACGTACCGCTGATGCTGCCCATAGTAGTTGGTGCGCTTGATGCGCTCCCGAGAGAATATGTTATGCCGCTCGACCCCTCGTTTAAAGGAGTACTGTTGGCTGTATATGTGCTATATTTTGTTGCCGACAGGGTTGTCGAGCCGCCCGCCGCTCCGAAGGTCTTAGTGAATGATCCGAGCTGGATATATTTATACCGCACGTTAGCTTCCTGCCTGGCGGTTATGGAGCCTGATTTCCCTTTCCAGCTTACCGAATATGTGGTACTTGCAGCCGGCATTTCCGTCCTGTTAAGATTTGAAGCGGTGACAGTCGTTCCGCTACGCTTTATGTATGTGGTATCACTGCCTGACAGATAAGTCGCTGATAGCGTCACTCGCGCATACTCGACGCCGTTATGGTAGGTTATGCCGATTGGCTTAAGCGTTCCGCTTCCACCGGTGGCTGGAAACTCATAAGTCGTATAGTCAGTACTCCCGACTGTAAGATAAAGGAGCGCCTGATAGGTTATTGCCACGCCGCTCTGGCTGACGCTTTTGCTGGTGGATAGGCCGGTAGTGGTAGTTATCGAAACGTAACCTGATCGTGCGGGCACGTTTTCGTCGCCGGAGCCGCTTCCTAAGTTCGAAGCGTATATGAGACTGCCTCCACTTATGGACAGGCCTGCTCCGCTTACCGAGCTCATTTCCGTTTGACTGAGCACATTGATGTTATTTTCCATCGTGCCATAAACTTTTGACCCACTCGTATAAGTCTGTACCCGTTGTCTCGATGCAGTGGCCGCCGTCAGATAACAATAATCGCCAAGATAGTATGCTGACGAGCCGCCGGTGTTCCACGCCGATAATGTGGCGGACAGATTGCTCCAAACATAGGTATCGCTGACAACCTCGTTTTTTTGTTGGTAAAGAAATACCCAAGCGTTGTTGCTACCTGAATATGGAGTAGAAAAAGTAATCATCGTATCGCGGATATTACCAGGGTATGTTCCACGCGAATTGAAAGAAAACAATCCTAAATCTTTGTAGTAAGTGCCGACTGCAGGGCTGCTATTCGCAACTGTCATTACCGTATTGTCTATGCTCCCCGTTGTTTCAGTTACCTCATTCATCGACGAGCCGCTGGTGAAAGAATAAGGTGTTGTAGTTGTAGTCTTACGCGTTGCAGTACAAGTGAGAGTGGTGTCGTCTCCCGATGCAGGAGCCGGATACACATAAGAATCATATCTCTGACAAGTGTATGAAAAGCCGTAATCTTGATATGCTTTTTGCGGAGTACCCGCGGTTGCCTTATTCTCTTGTTGATAAACCGCGGCTGAACTTACCGATACATTGCTGAAATTCTGATAAACGGCGGCCAATGCCGTCACATCAATCGTTGCCGTCAATCCCCTTTCTGGCAGGCTGAAGATATAGCTTGGTGACGAGCCGTTTGTTCCTCTGTGCGGAGCGGAGAGAGTACCGCTGCCCTTTATTAGCCAGGTGTCATTATAAGTGCAATAGTCAATCAAGTTGACATTGGTAAATGTTTCAATATCGGTTTTTACGCCGTTTTGGGTTTCGCATTTTACGATAGTGCCCTTTATGTAAACGGCCGAGCCGTTTGCCGCCGCCCCCGTTCTCGAGCCACCGCTTACCGCCCATGTGGCAGGGTTGGCATAAGTTATTGCCCATGACCTCAATTCGTGACTTATAACTTTTGCCGGCCATACCTTTTCGCTGCCGAAGTAAATCTCCGATACAGGTTGGTTGCCCAACTTTATGGTGTTTATATTTTCGAGGTTTATTGCACTCATAGTTAAGGCGTTAAAATGTAAAGAGTATTATTGTCCGGCGTACTCGGCATAGCAGTAACTACCTTTATTTCTTTTATGTCTTTGGCTACTACAGCAAAAGTGTCATTAGCTCCAATGTGGCTCGCCTTTATACCATTTGTTTCGTCAAGCTCTAAACGGGCATTGCCGTACTGCATCTTCATCCCATCATCTAAATCGATGTAGAGATATTTGTTGCTGGCCCATTGACTTTTAAAGCCGTCCGACGCCACTTCTGTAAATCCACTCACCGAATAGATGATGGCATTGCCACTCTTTGCGTTCGAGGCGAGAGTAAAGCTCACTGAATTGCCGTGTGACATCAGCTCGTATGAATAGTATAGTTTCAATGTCGAATTAACGCCTTTCGGTAATGAAATTGTTTTAGCTGGCGTAGTGATGCTTCCCGGGCCATCAAACATTCCGTTGCTTATCAAAATCCCTCCAAACTCAAGCGCCCAGGAAACAGTGGCGCCAGTGTCATTCGGCTCACTTGCATTTGTAGAGAAGTCTATAGTCAGTGTGGGTACTATAATTTGGTTATAATCTACTGCCGGATTAACTGTCGCAAGTTCACTTTCCCCTTCACCGGTGTCAGTGATAGGGTTGCTTCCGGTGTGCGTGTGGGAGTGCGTCTTTGACGAGCTCGCTATGTCGTAGGTAGAGCTCCCGCCTCCCGCGAGAGGCGAAAGGTTGCCGCTGTGGATTTTTAACTTCTCTACGTTATTCTTATACGATGATATGCGATCGCCGATAGCCTCGATTCTGCCTCCGTTAACTTCTTGCGTCTGCAGGGTGTCGATGACGGCATTTTCGATCAACGTCTTTTTTATGTAGGCGATTTTTGTTGCCACAAAGTCGAATTGGCTACCGGCTTTCCATTTCGTTCCCAGGAGCGTGGGGGGTGTACCGGCCGCAGTGGCCGTGTGCGTTTCGGTACACGCGTAAAAACTGCCGTCATAGACGACGATGTCCTGATATTCGTCGCCCGCCCTCGGGTTGCCACCCTCATAACGACGCCCTGCCTGCCATTCGGTAACGCCTCTTAGAGGGCAGCCGTTCAGTCCGTCCTCGACGAGCTTTACAGCGGTGCTCCACTCCGATGCTTCGATGACGTCGGTTGCGTCGGATGATATGGCCGTTGCCTGTATTACCCAGCACGGCAGTCCGTTCGATGCGGGTATTGTCTGAGACCAGTTGCCCAGCGTGCCACTTAGCACTCCCGTGGCGAAGGTGTAAGTCAAAGCTCCTGCCGGCTTTGCCGGTGCGCCGGCCGTCCTCTGGTATAAGACGGCGGTGGCGCTGTTGAGGCCGTTTTCGGCAGGCTTGACCGGAGCGGCCCATTCCGCCGGTGATATGACCGCCGTCCCTCCGTTCGGTGTTGTCTCCCGGGCCGTGGCAGCCAATACCCAAAGCTCGTCCGACCCCGCGGCGTCCGCGATGCTTGCTTTCCACGTGCCATAAGTGGAGGCGGTAAAGCCTGTACTGAAGTCATATGTGACGTTTGTTGTGAAGTCTCGCGTAGGCGTGGTCGCACTGCGTTTGTAAAGATAGACGATGGCGTTCCGCAAGCCTGTCGCACCATCCGCTACCAGCCCTCGTACGTCGCTCCACTCCGTCGCCGCTATGACGTCGGTAGCGTCAGACGATATGGCCGTTGCCTGTATCACCCAACAGGGCTGCCCATTATTCGCCGGTATTGTCTGAGACCAGTTGCCCAGCATACCGCTTAGCGCGCCTGTGGCGAAGGTATAGGTAAGATTGCCCTCCGGCTTTGCCGGTACGCTGGTCGCCCTTTGGTAAAGCATGACCGTCGCGCTGTTGAGGCCGGGTGCGCCGTCGCCCGCCCACTTGACCGGCTCTGACCACTGGTTGGCGGCAATGGTGGCGTCGCCGGGGCTGTCCTCGTCCTCGAGCGCCGTGGCGGCCATGACCCAGATCGGATCGACTCCCGTCAGTGCGCCGAGGTTGGTGTGCCATGTGCCATAGGTGGTGTCGTCAAATCCGGTGTTGAAATTATAAACTAACGGAGTCGTAAAATCACGCGTTGGTTTCGTTGCGCTCCTTTTGTAAAGGTACACTATGGCGGTATTCAATCCTGATACTCCCGCGGCGGCAGCGACGGCCCAGTAGGTAGTGTTGGTCGGCGGCTCCGTCGCTCCGGTGGTCGTATTTTTAATACATCGGTACGTAGTGCCTTGATAGGTCACCATGTCGCCGACGTAATAACTTAAGTTGACGTTGAACGCTCCGCGGTAGCAGCCGATGACGCTCTCCGCTCCCGATGGGCTTTGAACTATCGTCCCTCTGATCTTCAGTTTGCCGTCGCCGTTGCTGTTCCAGTCGATAAACGTGTTGGCGTCACCGATGCGTGCCTTTTTAGTCAAAAAGTCGATATATTGCAGGCCGTCGGATGATAGGAACTTATAAGCCGTTATGCGTCCGGGCGTCAGCTCCGTATAGCCGTTCCACTTTGTTACCGCGCGTTCCTCTCCTTGCAGTATGCCGATAGTGGCATATAACAAATGGTAATGGTCAGGATCGGCATCATACGCTATCGCGCTCTCCGATGCCACAAAGGTCGCGGTGTTGCTGCTCTTTGACGCCTTGATGTAAAGATAGTATGATTTGTCCGTCTGCAGGGCGAAGGTCAGTGCCGATACCGACCAGCGTAGGTATTCGCCCGCTGCTCTATTCGGCTGGACGGCGTCGATCCCGATGGTGTGGTGCTTGATGAACGCCGCGGGTGCGGTCAGCTGCGAAGCCGTCACGTCAAGGGCGTGATCCACCACCGTGTCGTTAGTCAGGGAGGTGATGAAGTCATACTGCAGGCTCTCCGCTCCGAATATGGCCTGCATGGTATTGACCGCTATCGGCGATATGGTATTGCTAAACTCCTTGAGCAAGGCCTCCTCTATCATCGCCTGTGACACCTTTGCATCGCGCCAGCGGCGTTGCGCGTACTCGCGGACGCTCTTGGCTGCGTTTTCCGCTCTGACCTCGTCGGCATCATATTTTGCCAGCTCCGACGAAAAGCCCACACTGCAGGTGGTATTACTCAGCTCTATTTCCGGCGCATAGGGATCATTGATGAAATCTTTAATTCCGATTATTCGTATCAATTGTGGCGTCTGTAAAAATTGATCGTCACTGAACATGACGTAACCGCCGAGTTTTATCTTAGGGCCGATAGCTCCCCAATTCGTCCGTGCGTAAGACCTTTGCAGCTTGCCGGTAAAACTGTAGCGCGGCATCTCGTTGTAATATAGCCATCTTATTGCCTCGCGCATCATTCGCCATGACGCTCCGGTCTTCGTGGTATTATTACAAATGTAATCTTGAGGGAGCGTAATGCCGAAAACCCTAAGGGTGTCGCCGACGGTGGGCTTATAGTTCGTCGCCGGATCGGGCATCAATATCCCGTCATGCTCCGCCGGTACGATCGGAAGCCTCCATCCAACGAATGTCGAGCCGTCAAATACCTTTTCCGCGAGGATCACTCCGTCGTCATCGGTGTGCAGGTCGAACTCGCGCCCCGCCAGCATCCCCGACTGGAAGATGATCGTGGCCTGCTCCCCGACGATGCGCAGCGTGTCGCTGTTGTAAGGTATGTCTTCCGGAGCATCAACCACCACGTCATAGTGGTGTCTTTCAGCGTCAACCAAGATTACACTTGTAACCGCGTGCAGCTCGCTCGGGTAGTGGTGCGTGCAGTCGATGACCGCCTCCCTCTTGGAAGGTATATGTATCCACGCCCTCGCTACCGATAAGCCGTCTGGAGAGCTGCGATATCTGAAGGTAGTTGCGTAAGTATGGTGATAACCCGGCTCATCTTCAAAATGATACCCGTCAAAGTGGATCAGTTGATTGAGAGGTAAGCGCAGCGTCTTTTTGCCGTAAGTGCTCGGGTCGATATTCCGCTCCCCGCCCTGCACGTATAGCCTTGCGACCGCGTCGGACTGGTCGAAATTGGAGCGCCCTGTCCCCGGCTCTATGCCCTTGCCCGCGCCGTAGCTCAAAGGTAAAGCCAAGCTGTAGGTCTTGTTATATTCCACGCGCCCGATCCTTAAGGCCGTTCCTTTGATTTCCCACTCCGTCCCGAACGCGTCCGCCACCATCTGGAGCGCCTCGTGAAGCGTGGTGTAACTGAACGCCACCACTTGAGCCTCCGCGTCAAGTGTCGTGTTGTCCACGCTCCAGACCCCCGCGCCCTCTCGGGCGTTGAGGTTGGCTACGATCATCTGGGCGAACTCGATCGGCCGCGCGTGCATGTCGAACTCGAGCCGGCTGTCGATCGGGTTATAAAGGATATAGTCCTTCAACCTCATCTGTGCGGCGCCGAGTATCAGAGTGTATCTGTAATTGCGCGGGCCGTTTTTGACGAACGCTGCGGGTTGTCTCCGCGTGTACCGCTCCCCTTGATAGTCGATGTAGGCATCTTGCGGTATGTCGACGTATTCCGGCAAGTCGAAGACCAGCGTCACCGAATGCTCTCCCATTATGGTGCGATACCGGAAGGACGAGTCGTCCGGTTGTATGAGCAACGTCTGTGAATTATATTTCAACTCTATCATTTCAATCTCCCGCGTAACCTTTGTACTGCTCCAGCTCTATTTCAAACTCGATCCATAATTTGTCTTGTATCAACGTGCAATCCGTCACCCGTCCGATTTTATAGTAGACGTTGAACGAACGCGTCAAGCCTCCACCGGTAGCCGTTAAAATATGCGATCCTTGCCTTGTTAAATCGTGCAGGAAGGCGTAATACGAATTAATGGCATTGGATATAGGTTTAATTATCCGAAGCCTTAAACGGCAGCTTTTTTGGGCTAAAACGAGGCCTCCAGCTGCATCGTATATTTGCCCGCCGGATAGGGCGCTCTCGATGGTCAAATTCCGTTTGGCTTTTGACGGCGTGAAAACGCTGTGTTCAGTACCTTTCAAAACGTCGATGCCGTAATTGCCCAACGGCACGCCGTCCAGCATGTATCCCAAATCCTGGCCACCCGCGGATGGTGTACCGCTATAGTTGGGGTTGTCCTCCGTAAAGGCCACCATCAAAGTATAAAAGCGCATCTGGCGCTCGACGTTTAAGCCTGTGATCCTCGTGTTTATGCTGATAGGCGTGTCAGTCACCCCGATGGTGTGGACTCCGTTATTTACCTTTAAGGCGTTTAATAATGCGGCGTATGCCGTATCATTCGGAGCGTAAACGGGAAGTTCAAACGATCGTGCGGCCAGACTGAAATTGGCGAGGTCCGGATCGACGCCGTCAACCTCCGGCCAATCGGTCACGCTCACGCTTTTTGCCGATGCCGGAGACAAAAGCTCAGCTAAAGTGCCTTTCAGCATCCTGCATCCGTAGTCTGTCGCAATATTTATGTTATCAATCGTCAGCTCTATCATCTCGCTATCATTAGTCCTTTTGTCATTATTACACTTATGTCGTTACGCAGCGCTTTAAGATCGCCCCGCATTGCGCCGGTGTCACCCTCGATGTTGGTCACTTTAATTAACAGCTGCGAATTGATGTCTCGCATCATGCGTACATTTTCGTTCATCGCATAGGTGTGGTTGGCGATGTTGGTCATTATGGCGTTGGTGATATCCACGCTCTCCTGACTTGCGGCCAGGCCTGTGCGAGCCACGCTCTCTCTCGGTTTTGCTATCGATCCAAGCCCGGTGATCTCCATCAGCTGTCTGTTTTTTTCGTCGATGCTGTTGTAAAGCGCCAGATAACTGTTACGCAATAGCTGTATCTCCGCGGCGGTGAGGCCCTCCTCATCTCCTGCCAAGGTCGCAAACTCCTCATACCATTTGCGCATCTCGGAATTGGCAAAAAGCTCAAGCGATGAATTGACGGCATCGCGCATCAAATCTTCAAAGGTGCTTGCCGCCGTTTTGCCGCCGTCCTTTATGCCGGCTACCATTCCGGCCACCACCCCGTCATAGGTACTGCCTGTCAGGGCTTGGCGCATCCGCTCCTGATAGTCGAGCGCGGTGTCGCTCAGGCCCTCCGCTTCCTCGCGTGCGGCTTTCAGCTTTTCAAAAAGTATAGTGGCGTTTTCGGAAAGGAGTCCCTGAAGGTATAACTGCTCTATCTGAGCATAGCTTTTCATGCCGATGATTTCGTCCCGGTTTTTCAAGCGCGTACCGCCGAATATTCCTTTTTTCTCATACCAGACAGTGTAACTCTCCTCCCTCAACTGACGCATCAGCGTTTGCGCGTCTTTCGTAGCCGATGCCAGTTGACGCTCCAGCTCCGCCCCCTCGCGTCGCATCCACGCCATGGTGCTTTCGCCGATCTTTTGCGCCCATTGGTAGCGCTCCCGGTATAGTGCGTTGAGGTCGGTCGCCAGGGTGCGGGCCTTGATCTCATAGGCATCATGTGCCTTTTGCATTTCGGCCTGCGCGCCGGTTATCTGTTTGATGATGTTGAGACCCGCACCCAGCGCCCCGCCTGCTATGGCCCCGATAGGGCCTCCTAACGCCGCGCCGGTTGCCGCACCCGAGCCCGCCGCGCTGACGGCGTCAGCAATGCCGGAGATCACTTTGCCGGCTTTTTCGAGTCCGGCGTTATCGGTCGACGATCCGATGTTCTGCAGGCTCTGGCCGAGGTCTTCGATAGCGCCGGCAATGGCGTTGATCTGTGAATGGAGCGACTCGAGAGCAGCGTTGGCCTCGGTCATGTTGCCGGCCGCGAACTCGTCTATCATCTTTTTCCAGGCGGCCCCGATCTTGCCGAACGCCGTACCGAATTTATCGCCCTCTTTCCTCAACCCCTCGAGTATGCGCTTAAGTTCGGACAGCTGATCCGTGCTATCTCTCAACGATACGAGCTGCTCGGCGGTGATGCCGAATTTTTTCAGCCCCTCTCCGGCGTCATCGCCGCTCAGCCCGCTCTCGATGAACGCTATAAACTCTTCAAGTCTTTTCGTCAGTTCCTCTATCGTCTCAGCACTCAGATAGTCGAGATTTTTAAATATCTTCTCAAAAAGTGCGTTTTCTTTTAATGCCGCGAAGTCCAGCTCTTTGAGCGCCTCATCAAAGCGCTTGCGCGCCACCTCCGCTTGCTCAGTGGCCGCAAGCTTTTCGAGCTCTGCAATCTCAGTATTGTATCTTTCGGTCAGCTCCTTGCGTTTGTCAAGATAGGTAGCATATTCCTTTAACAATTCTTTTTGGGCAACCTCGGTATTATGCATCCACTTGGCCAGCGCCTCCCCCTCCATCATCTCGATGGGAGTGAAGTCGGGTTTAAGCCCGGCCTCGTCCGCGAGGGCCTGCAGCTCTATCCGCTTTTGCTTAAGGTCAGCAATCGCCGTGTCGTATTCGGCTTTTGCCTGAATAAGCGAAGCGTTGTATGACGTCAGTCCCTCCGTCATCTGTACGGCGGTTGACTCGATGATGACTTTTTCGGCGTCAGCCATCAGCGCAAAGAGTCTCTCGTTGTATTGCTCCGTAGCCTTTGCTATGTCCTCCTCGCTTTTCGCTTGCGCTTTGACCACGGCATCAAGTTTTTGCCCGTAGTATATCTCGTAAAGGTCAGCATAGGTCGTATATGAGGCATCCATGTTTTCCTTTGCGCCCTTGAGCGTGGCGGTCGGAGTAGTGCCTCGATCCATCTCGTCGTATATCTTTTTGGCTGCGAGCCATGCCTTGCGGGCATCCTCCAGCTCCTGCCTTATAGACGCGGCGCTCTCGGTTGTCAGCTGCGTCAAACCGGTTAATTCGGTATTGTACCCCTTGGCAAACTCGTTGAACTCCTTATTAGCCACGTATAGCTCGTATTGGCTTTTTTTGAAATCCCAGATCGCGCTGTATAGCGTTCCCGCCTTGCGCCCTCCCAAGTCCTTTGAGGTGTATAGCTTGTATTGTCTCGCAAATTCTTCGTAAAGATCGGCGGCGTTGAGACGCTTACTGAATTTCGTGACGTAATCGCGCATCGTCCGGGTGAAGCGCCCCGCCTGCTCCGCCGTCATGTCTTCTGCAATTTTGGCCATTGCTCCCTGCAGGGCGGCCTGTGCGTCGAGATGGGCGGTTTCTTTGCCTCCGGTCATCGTCTGCTTTAACTCGGTCAGATATTTTGCGTTAAGGCTTGCGGTCAGATTTTTATATGCCGTGTCTAATTTTTTGACGCTATCCGTCTCCTTTACCAGATTGTCGAAATAATCTCCATATTTGGCGTTGATCGCCTCGATCGCATTTTTGCGTTGCTCCTTGGTAGCCTTTTCACTTTTCGCTATTTTAAACAGCCGGTCGAGTGCTTTGCGCTCCTCGTCGATTGCCGCGGCGGCCTCTCCTGCGTTTTTGAGCGTCTCTTTTTGCTTTTTGTTAAAGGCGGTTAGCGCGACGGCCACTCCCACGATCACCGACGCCAGCAGGATATAAGGATTTTTAGCACTCGCAAGATTAAACATCTCTTGCGCCCGTGTGGCGGCTTTCAACCCTTTGGTCAGCTCAAATGCCAATTTCACAGACTCCGCAAAACGCACTAACCTTTTAGCCGCTGCCAGCGTGATAAGCGCCGCCTTGTAAGTGCCGACAGCGGCTACTACTCCGAGTATGGCCTTGGCCAAATATTCGTAATTTTCCACGGCAAACGACACGGCGTTAATAGTGCCCTTTAACAGGCCCTCCGTACGTTTGCCCATATCGTTAATAGCCATGTCTATTCTGTCCAGCAGGATGCTGACCGATCCCTTCAAAGTGCCGGATATTGCGCCCATGAGTCCGGCAAACTTGCCGCCCTCATTTGTCATGCTCTCGATGGCAATCTTGATATGTTCAAATCCCACCTTGCCCTCGCGTACCAAATCGCCGACGGCGTCCTTTGCCACTCCAAACTGCTTGGCCAACTCCTCCGCTACCGGTATGCCTCGCCCCATGAATTGTCGCATGTCCAAGGCAAATACGCGACCCTGCACCATGGTCGTGCCATATAAATAAATCAGGTCGTTTAAGGGTATGGAAAGGCCGGCTGCTATATCGCCCAACCGGAGTAAGGTCTCATTGACCGTCTCCGCGCTTTCGCCGTAGGCCAATAGCGAAGTGGCCCCTTTGCCCACCTCTTGAAGCTGGAGCGGCGTGGTTGCGGCGGTGTGTACCAGCTGCTCCATCAGTTCGACGCCCTTAGCCTCGTCGTTAAGGAAAGTCTTAAGGCTGACCTCGATCGCTTGGAACTCTCCGCGCACCTCTATCAGCTTTTTGGTGAATGCCACTATGCTGGTAACGGCAAAGGCCGCGGTGATAGCACTACCTATCCGGTTGAAGGACTGTTGCATCTTTACGCCCTCGGCCTCCACCGACTTCTGCATGTTACCGGCGCTCCGCTTTACGTGTGAGGCCCCGGCATCGAAGCTCTTAACGTCCATCACGGCCGCAAATACAATAGGATTTCCCTCAGCTCCCATATATTAACTCTCTCAATTTCTGTTGATTTTTAGGATCGTCGCCATCGATCCTCTCGCTATCTTCCAATTTGCCCGATTTGTCAGGTTTATCGTCAAAATCGTAACTCGGTAACGATGCGCTGTAAAGCACCACGTCGAGCCATGTGTGATCCAGCACGGCGTCGGGCGTCACTCCGAAATTCTTTGCAAACCCCGCTATCAGCGCCCAGATGCTGTCGGATCGGTTTTTGTCTCCACCCCCCTCGTTGCCCTCAGTATGTTGCTTGCGCTCAGGAAAGTGGTAATGCCGAAAAAATACCCCACCTCCTCCGGCGCCAGAGCCGTGTCGATTATCACATGAAGCTGCGAAGGATAAAGGTCAAGTGCGGCGTCGGCCAGCCGTCTGAACTGATGTTTTTGCCATAGCGTCCCGTCATTCTTACCGCGCTGCAAAAGTAATAATGCCATTATGTCACCGAGCGCTCCACACTCACGCGCCCTGTCGATCGTAGAATTGGCGCGATCCTCCTCTTTTATGATCTCGTCAAAAGTCGGCAGCTCCGAGACCTGCGCCGATAACCGGATGAGCGTGCGTACAGTGATTGGTTTCAGCGTATAGGTCTTTCCTCCCACCACCACTGTTTTACCCTCCCGCAAAACGGCATCCGCCGCCCTCTGCTCTATTGTTTTTGTTTTTTTCGTCATTTTTTGGAAAAAGGGCGCCGAGGCTGTTACGCATCAGACGCCCTCGGAGGTGTTAATTGAAATGAATAAAACTTAAATATGAAGAAATTATGTAGCCGTGTAAGGCTGCAAAGTCTTACCTGTAGCGGGTCTTAAACCGTCAAAGGTATATTTCACGCGTTTACCGTCAGCTGCGGTGTAAAGCGTATCAACCGATACCGAGCACTTTGGCATGAAGATGCCCTCGAGTGTGGTATCTTCCGGAGTGATCCGGATGCCATAGATATCGTTCACCACGCCGTCGTCTATGTCGGCTTCGGGAATAGGCTGCGATTCGCCTTTCTTCACGTAAAGCTCAAAAGTCAGCTCATACTTGCTGCGTTTGTACTTCACATCGATAATCTCTCCGCCCTCTCCGTAGGCTTCCTTTTTGTCGCCCTTTGTGGTGCTGAGGTCTGTGGTGTCTTCTTTAGGGTTGTATACCGTATTCCAGCCCGTCTCCGGACAGGAAGTGTCGGATGCGCCCCATTTTACTATCTCAATCTTGGGCTTTCCCCATGATACAATAGCCATTATTATTTACTCCTCTGTAAAAATTTTGAAATCGAGTTGTGCTACTACTCTGCTAAGATTTATATCCTCGTCATCGTCAGTCTGAATCATATCTGATTGACTCCATCGAATATCGCGCGTTGACGCCGTCACCGGTAAGCCGCTTAAAAACTCTTGCATCATGACTTCTATCTCATTGCATCGAGTGATGTTGCGTCCATCATCGCCATTGGCATTCGTTATCCATGGTACAAATACGGTTATCAGCGCCGTGCCTCTCTGCACCTGTGCAGCCGTTCCCATTTTAACCATTACGACGATATCCTCTTTATCGCTTTGAGGCGGCCTTTGTCCTTTTTTGTAAAGGCACCCTGAAACGAACCCCGGGAGTGGGCTGTTTTTGACCAGCTTGTAAAGTGCGCTTTCTACCTGTCCGTATGTTTTGGTCATGTGATTGCGCTCCTTTTCATCTTATCTTCCATCTTTTTGAGCCCCTCGACCATTTTGATCTTAGCCGTGTCAAACACGTTGTAACCGCGTCGTGAAACATATCCCGCGTACGGCATCCCCGCGCATGCCACGATCACGATGCCCTCTCGGTATTTTTGCATTGTCTTTGCAATAACCGCGGCCGAGGTGTCTCGCGCCTCCTGAGAGGCCTCCGGATTAAGGCCGTTGACTTTTTGGGTTCCATCTATATTGACTTTATAACCCAACGAGCCGCGAAGATTTTTTGTCCGGTCGGTCCAGTTGCCCACATCCTTTCTGCGCTGCTCGTTGATAGCGTCCTCGGCTATATATGCCACTCTACGGCTAAGAACTTTTTTGCTCCTCTCCGCATATTGCTGCATACGCGCCTCGATTTGTTGCAGTGGTGTAAGCATCTTAAGTGCCATTGGCTTTATCCCCTCGTTATAGTCTCGATATGACGTGTGAATATTTTACGCTCCGACTGGCTGACGGCGAACTCGCCTATCATCTCCATTTCAGGTGTGAATAGCTGAACGCGCTTTGTGAGCCTTACGTCCTCCTCAGGGTAGTCACAAAGGATTTTGTAAACCGTCACCGGTATGAGGTCTGCATCCTTACGCCTCTGCAGCTCCTCCGTGATGTCGCGGTAGTTACATGGCATAGGCTCGCACCATAATGACGCGGCCGATATAGGGTTGCCGTGTTCGTCAAAGCCCCCGCCCTCGGTGCGCTTTAGGAATGATACATAGCCGTTATAAGTGATAATCATAGCCTATCTCCCATATATCCGAATTGGTCACCGGCGAGGTCTTCTCCCGTTTCTTTCAGCAAAGCTGCACCCTTTTTGCGTATATAGGCGCGCTCCGATGGACTAAAGGAAAAATGCACCTCTCCTTGGACGATATTAGGCGCCTCACTCAGCCATATGTACAAGTCGGCCATAGCGCGCTTATAATTAGCCCCCTTTGCAAGTGCAAGGGTGAAGTCCGCCCCCGCGTCCACCCCGCGAGCCATGCAGATGGTCTGCACGGTCGCAGGAGGGATCGGATATGAGGAAATTGCCACTAAGGCGTCTTGTATAGTCATAGCAAAGTAGTAGCGTTAAATGTTTTTCACCAAACGTCGCCGTCGGTCTTCAGGTAAATATTATGATACGCGGTATCCATTACCGGAATAGCATCGGCTTCGCCGAGGGTCTTTTCCTGATATGGATCGTTCTCAGAATATTTAGTGATAGTGGCAAGCGTGCGCTCTGCTATAATAGCCTGTTTTGCGTCTTTTCTTAACTTCGAGTATTGGGTTGAGCCTAATACCAAAGTAGGCGAAAATACGATGCGGCTGTCTGCAAAAGGGTTGATCACCGACTCATCATTGCCGATCTCGCGGGTGATCTCAGTGTCAACCACCACTATCTGCAATCCGTTAACATACGGCTGCTTTGCAAGCCATGCGTTGATTGCCGCGAGGTCTGGCACTTGCGAGATGTTGAGTGCATTGGCTGCAAACGATGCGGCGCCCTTGATCACCTGATCCATGCTCTGTACATTATAAAACTCAAAGAGATTCATAAAGGCATACTTTGGTGTGAATCCGCGAGCCTTACCTGCCTGCACGGCAGCGGCACATGCGCCTATGAAGTCGGCTGTATCCTTTTCGGTAAACGGCACATTCACTGTCTGCTTTTGTTCATCGTCAACCTGATAATCGAGGTCAAATTCTGTCGCTATACCGTCGTTGTTTGCTCCGGTAAATCCGAGCTTACACGCGTTGCTCAAAATTGCCCATGCGAGGTATTCCATCTCGGCATGGATTCCGTTGAAGCAAAACTCGGCATCATCGGCCCAATAACGAATAAGCTCTTGCGCATCGGCGTTGCCTGCCAATGCAAGTGCGATCTGGTAGTTTTTGATGTCATCGCGCTCCATCTTTCTGGCGATCTTGATGTACGGCAGATCTCCTGTAGCGCTCTCGAAAAGTGGACGCCTTTTGTATCTGGCGGATGAGTTATCTGCTACGATGTCGGCGGCCACGTTCTTGCGGCGGCTTTGGCTTTTCAACGTCTCCCATTTAAACGTAATATTTGACGTCAAAGGGAAGTAGTTGGCGTATTTGAAAGTTGCCGGAAGGTTGTCAATGAATATCTGTAAGAGTTGAGGGTTATTCCTCAATCCCAATATAAGAGTGTCAGTCATTTATATTTCTACTCCATGCCTAAAAAATGATGGGAATATTTATGATACCTTTTAGGTCATCATAAAATTGTGGAGGCAGATTTGGAATTCGTGTAACCCCTTGCACCCACGCGTCTGTAATAACGTTGTCATCAGGCTTGATGGCTACGCCCGTACCAGTTAGCGCAAAGGCTTTATTTTTATCAGAATTCTGAGAGTCTACCACTGACCAATATTCGTAACCTGTCAATCCCGGAATCTCTTTGTCAAGTGTTAGGGTGTCGTTGTCTTTTTCTAAGACTGTTGCCGAGTCTACAAAAACAACTGTTTTAACGCCATTAATTACAGTCTCCACATAAACGTTGATTACATCACCCGCCTGAACGTTGTAGATATCGCCATTAATCCACAACATATTTTGAGCGCTGTTATATCCTGCAACACCCCCATGTTTGATCACATAACAGATGCCATCGATAGGCCTCGTTATAGGTGTACCCTCTGGAAGGAAATCTACGCCTTCTAACCCCTGTGTGCTAATACACACGCCTCCGGGAATGTCGGCTATTTTTTTCAAAAAGACGGAAGGCCTTTTTGTGTCCTTGCGCCTTTTAACTGTCATTGCCATAATTTTTTAATCTCCTTAAAATAAATTTTTAATAAGGTTTTTTGTCTTTCGCCTCATCGCCTGCCGCCCTTTCGGATACGGCCTTTTTGAGCGACTCCGGCACTTGGCCCGACCCGCCTCCGCCCCCTGCCGGTGGACTGAACAGCCCGCCCTGACCTTTGTTGCTTTTGATAAGCTCGTCAGCATCAGCCTTGATACCCACGAGCCAGCCGTCAAAGTCGGCATCGTCCTTGAATTGATAGCGTCCGAAGTCGTCCGTGATGCGTTTCGCGTATTTCTCCGGTGCGCCCTTAAGGGTGCTTTGCAACTTCGTTGTGCGTTCATTGACTACGCGCCCCTGCTCTATATTATCGAGACGTTTGTTAATTGCCTCCAATGCTTTCAGTGTCGCGTTGTCATGCCCGTCTGTGTCTGCTGTATCGGGTTTATCTTGACCCCCCTTGTCAGGGTTGTCATCACCGGATGGATTAACCGCCTTGCCGTCTTTGAGATTATGCCTTTTCTCATAATTGGCTACAGCTGTTTGAGAAGCCTCGGTGACGCGGCTCTCGGTATATTGGTCGAGTACGTCTTGCATGGTGAGCGCCTCAACGGCAGCCTTGGCGGCGTCCTCTGTGGTTGCAGTCTTCGCGAGCTTTGCTGCTATCCTGCTTAAAATGTCGGCCCTCAACCCCTGAAACTTAGTTGTCAAAAGCTCTAAAATTGTTTTTTCCATGGTGTTCCTACAATATTTGCCCAAATATAATAAATAATTTTAATATGGCTTATCACATAAGCCTTTTTTTACAAATTTTTCAAAATATCGTTTACGATCTTGCGGTTGTCACTCAAAAAGTAGGGTAACTTTTTGGCCGTCACGATACGCTGCTTGTTAGCCCTCACCCACTCGGTAAAAATTGGAGGCATCTCTTTGACCCGATTGCGGCTATAGCTCGATGCCCTTTTGCCTGCCATAATCAAAGCGTCATCTCTGTCCATCTCTGCCTCTGTCTTGAGAATTGACGTCATCTGACAAAGGCAGTTAGGGTGCCAGCCGGTGAACTTGAAATTTTTAGGATAGTCGCCCTGTAGCTCATCGCAAATGTCGTATGCCGGATGCGCTCCGCTCAAGGAGATGCGCACCCCTACGACAAAGTCCATCTTATCCCACCTCAGCTGATCAGCCGTGTGATATGCGGCGTTGATCTCGGTGCGCGCCACCCTCATGGCGTTCTTGTAACTCGACCGATAAACTCCCGCCCCCGGGTGATACTCCTTTGCCGCTTTGGATAGTTGCAGCTTACCCTCGGCATCGCGTACACGGCGGTAAAGCCTGTTAGGCTCCCTCAAATATTTCCGGATATCTCGCGATAGCTCCGCTGCCGACTTCGCCTCTGACAGCCCCAGCCCTATGGCCCCCTCGATCTGCTTTAACACTTCGCCTTGACGCCACACCCCTGCCGACAATGCCTCGATCTTCAGCACGCGCGTCTTCTTAAACGCCTCGAGTGCTTTGTCGTTATTAGAGAGATAGGCGCGCTGCTTTGACTTCGGCAGCTTGCTGAGATTCTTACCAAATAACCGATTGACCATTTCATCATTTTGCCGGTTGGCCACGGCCCATGCCGCCTCCACTCCGTTAAGGACGATAAACCTTATTTGTGAGTCCACCTCGGCCATCAGCTGCTCCAGCCTCCTTTTTGCCGTTGGGAATTGGCTCAAACTGAACACGCCCCCCGGCGGCAGGTCGAGACGCACTCCGATCTTCGCAGCCTCGATAGCTGCGAGCCGGTATATCTCGTCGATGTGTCTTTGCACCTGTGCTACGAGGGCCTTATTAGTCTGAGCTTTTTTAGGCATTATTCATAAGCTCCAAACACACTGCGTTGCTCATCCTCTCTGATCCGGTCAAGTGTCTGTTGAGGGTTTTTGGACAGCCCCGCTTTCTCAATCGCCTCATACTGGCTCATAATAGCCTTGCCGCCGGTAGCGTTGCTGTACCTCTCGATGCGGTCTTTCTCGTCATCTATCTTGTATGGATTGATTCTATTTTCCACCGGCATAGCAGCAAAAGCGTCCGCGATGTCTGGAAACATAAGCCCCGCTAACGCTTTTACCACATTAGCCTCTCTGTCGAGAAATTCCTGAAGCGCGCCGGCCTCCTGAAGCACGCGCAATTGCGCGTCGATAAACAGCATCTTGCGCGCCTCCCCACTCATCGGCGTGCTTTTCATATTCTCGTAGCTTATGTCCGGTATCTGCAGATTGGTGTAGTACTCCCTGCGCAGCCCCTCGAGTTGCAGCTTGACGGCCTCCGGCGATTGCTGCCATGTCACGTACTCCAAGCGGCCAGATGCCGGATACTTGACCACTTTGCGGAATTTGTCCGTGTCCTCATTTCCCATTTGGATCGTCTCATCGGCAAAAAGTGCCAATATCGGTGCGGAGTTGTCACGGATGCAGTTGCCATTGTCGCTGTAGGTGCGCTCCTGCTCCGCTCTCAAACGGCTGCTATCTCTCCAGCACGGCTTTTTGGACCATGCATAGGCCCCCGGTATCTTTCCTATCTCCAGCTTTTTTCTAAACAATTCTTTCCACGCGTCAGCGCCCTCTTTGTTAGTCTGCTCCCACCGTATGTGCCACGTGTCAGTGAAGGTGTCAAAAAAGCGGCGGGTATCGACGCCGTTGTAATAGTTGTATTCAAAAGACAAAGCGATGAGGTCTAAGTCATCGTCAAATAGCGGATATATGCCGTCGCCATTCATCGGCGTGTAGGTGCGTCGCCTGATCTTGTAATTGCACTTTTCGCCATAGTCATAATGCGGAGCTGAATCTACCAAGTACCATAACGTTGCGATCTCGCAACCTGCGAAAAAATGAACGCCTCGCTCAAGGTTCAACGCATTGATACGATTCTTCTTGTAAATTCGTTCCATTATAGCCTGTGCGCGCTGCGCCCTTTCGTCCTGCGCATCGTATATGCGCGTTACCGGTATGCCGAATGTCAAGCCCGTAAGGCGGTTAGTTGCCAGCTGCTCGAGTGATAGAGGCACTCTCACCACTTTGCCTCCCTCCATTACGCTGACATCCTGATAGGTAGCCTCGTTCATTATGTCGTGATGCTTGATGTCATAATCTTTAGCAAGCTCACCCCATAAAGGAGGGCTCGGAATTTTACGCTTTAACTCCGTGATGATGTCATCTGTTTTTTGTAAACTTAAAATTGAATTGATGTCGGTAGGCATTGTGTTATCTCCTTATTCCTCTGATAATCTCTAATTGCTCTAAATCTGAATTGTCGTATGTTAATTGTCGGTTATTGAAATCTTGAACAGCATAGCCGGTAATATCCACATATTCATCGTGCTTTGCAGTAGGGAATCCTGCCATCTCATCAAGATAACCGGCGTTCCACACACCTGCCATCAGCTTGACTCTCTGCGCCTCGAGTGTCGGCGATGCTGCATTTGCTCTCTCCACCTTGCTGGTAGTTGGTGTGTCAATCGCCACGATGTTAAGCTGAGTATAACGCCGCAACTGCTGTATCAATGAGAGGCCGTTTGCTTTAGGCTCTATCCGCACCGTGCTTTTGTGATTATACCCCATTTGCCGCACGTAGTTAGGCAGCCATTTGCATAATTCGGGAAACTCTAAATAAACCTTTACAGCATCGATGATCAGGAGGCTGTTACCGTCATCGCACACGGCTATCACACCGGTAGGGTCGTTTTTAGTATTCGTCGTATATGCCGTGTCGATATAAAAGTGAACGCCACGCTGCCTTTGCGCCTGCTGCACTACTTGCTGGAGCGATTGATTTGCCGTTATCGGGAACCAGTCGCGCCTTATGAGATTACCTGCTTTGTTGTACGGCTGTTGATCATATTGCCCTGCATACATCTGTGTGCCTAATGCCGTTTTTTGCTCTTGCAGCACCTCCGGCGACAGCCTTATGGGATCGAGAAGTCCATTTGTGTAAAACTGCTTAAGCTCTATCGGATGAACCTCATCCGATATCTCCGCCGGCAGGCATATATGTTTTATGCCGTCAGTCGACTGCGCCAAAAGATAGCCGGTGACGTCATCTTCGTGAAGCCTCTGCATTATGGTGACCGTAGGCGTGTTGGCCTTGTCAACCTTACGCGTGGCGAGTGTAGCCGTATGGTCGTTTGCCGCTTTGCGCATCGCCTCCGAGAACGCCTGCCCCGGGTTCAAAGGATCATCGTTAATTATAACATGTGCATGCTTACCCGTGATAGTGCCTCCGGTTGAAGTGGTGTATCGCGCCCCTTTGCGCCGCGTCTCATAGTTGCTCCGTGCCGTACGATCTTGCCTCAACCTCACATGTGAAAATAATTTTTGATACTTCAGCGATAAAATAACATCGCGAGATTTACTCGAATGGTCTTCGGCAAGGTCGGCGCTATAAGAATTTGTGATTATGCGCAAAGAGGGATCTTGCGTCCAAAGCCATGCCGGCCACATGATAGTACAAATTCGGCTCTTTGTCGTTCCGGGAGGAATGTTGATGATCAGGTCATAAGGCTTCGGCTCACGCGCCACTATATACCTCGACAGCTCCTGCAGCTCATCGCATAAGTAACGTATGTGCCAATTTGCCACCAGCGACTCAGACTCGATTGTATCCCAGAACTCACAAAAAAAGTTATAGAAGCTCTTTGTGCATCGCTCCGACAAAGCCTGAACTCCGGCCATGATGATAACCTGATCTGTAAGTACTATCGCGTCATTCCTCTTTCAAAAAATTGCGCCCTATATTCTCCAGCACCTCGCGCTCCTCATCTGTAAGGTTAGAGAGGTCGACGTGATTTTTGCTCTCTACATATGCATCTACCTTTTCGATGTAACCACGCCTACGGCCTTGCGTTTTGAGATAAAACAGGATGCTCGCCGTATCGCCGCTCATGATCTTTTTCATCAGCTGCGTCTCTACTATATCGAGCGTCACCTCTTTTATCTGATCAACCTCAGCGTCAAATTCCGGATCATTCCTTTTCCAATCCGCTATAGTCTGCCTTGTCAGCCCCAGCTGCTCCACCACCGGCTGCTGCACGCCCGCCGTTTTCTTAAGGCCCTCAAGGAATAATGCCTTGAGCCTCTTTGTCTCTCTTTTGGAAATTCGCCCCCTACCTCTGCGCACCCCCTTGTTAACCGGAGTACCCATGACCTTGCCTCCTTATGATTAAAAAACGAAATATGAAAATAGGATACCGAACACTATTCCGCCCACGTTACAAGCCATGTCATGCATTGAAAATTGACCGCCCTGCAGCATATCCTGAAATTCTTTAGCTATACCGGCCGTAAAAACCAAAGACGCCGCTACCATACCGGTGCAAATGCCGCAATGACGATAACTATAAGCGCAGATAGCGCAAAATGCAAAAGGCCGTCAATCCTGATCCAGCCCCATATCTTCTGTAATAATTTCATAGCTGTTAAATCTCCGTTACTCAAATGAATTTATTCCGTCAAAATAATTTTTGTAAAAGTCGTATAGCCCCCTGTCAATCGTGATACACGCCTGCTCCGTACGAGGGTTGGTGTTGATGTTTGCGCTGGTCTGTATGCCAAAAGCGAACTTAGCCCCGATGCCCGCCATTATCTTCGAGTGGTTGCGAAACACACAAATTCGCCCAAGTCCGGGATAGTCGCCGTATAGCCTTTTCAGCATCGAGTACTCCGTTTTATAACTACCGGTAAATATTTCGCCCACGTAGATGTCGAGACGATTTATGTGATCCTGCTCGATCCACTCCCTGAACTGCAGGACGTCATCAGCTGCCATGCACCACGTGCTAATGAGACAATGCTCCAGCCGTTGCTGCCTTATGACCGCCTTGAGATATGACAGCGCGTCGATGTCGCCGCCGGTCAATAGATGGTACGATACACCCTCCTCAAAATGAAATCCGGGAGCGGCGAAGGCGTCAAGAAGACGCGTCTCACTAAAGGCGCGCCGGTAGACGTACTTTGTTGAAAGCTCGTATTTTTCAGCCTTAAGATTTAGTTTTGACCGCTTTTCTATCTTCTCGTCCGGCTCGATCTCTTTGGTCGTTTTCGATATTTCGCCCAAAGGATCAGTGACGTCAAAGAATGTAGCGCCGAAATCAAAAAATCCGCCATCCGTCATCTCTCAATCCTCTCCGCCTTTTGTCCGGTAAAAGTTTCCCACCGATGGATTATGACGTCGCAATAGACCGGATCGTACTCCATCATCCGGCATTGTCGGCCCAGCTGCTCGCAGGCTATGAGTGTCGAGCCGCTCCCACCGAACGGGTCTAAGACCAGCCCCCCCCCCTCGGCTGGAGTTGGCTATGAAACGGCCCACTAAAGGCACCGGCTTCATTGTCGGATGCTCCGCGTTGCGCAAAGGCTTATTTTCACGGATAACGTCGGTAGGCGTCACATCCTGATCAAAGACGCTTTTGCAAAGGTCGCGAAGCTGCACCTTGGTCATCTTGTCAAAGTCCAGCTGGTCGTCAATCACCGTGCGCAGTTTGCGATTTTGGATGAAATAGTGCGCCGCTCCGGGTTTCCACCCATAGATCACCGACTCATGCGCCCACTGGTAGTCACTTCGGCTTAAGGTGATCGTATTTTTAACCCATATAAGCATCTGTTTGTAAAGAAATCCCGCACCGCAATAAGCCCCTTTGAAATTCAGGGCCTCTCTCGATGCGTAGAATATGTAACACGCCGCGCCTGCTTTTGTCGAGTTGTAAATGTTTCTAAACGCTTTATCCAGAAACTCCCTAAATGCGCCGTCACTCATACGGTCGTTTTCGATCTTCAGCTTTTCGTCAGTACCGCCCTCATAGTCCACGTTGTATGGAGGGTCTGTCACGCAAAGGTCGGCGAGGTCGTTTTGCATCAATGCCTCAAAGTCGGCCTCATCCGTGGAGTCGCCGCACATTAGAAAATGATTGCCGAGCCTATAAATCTCACCCCGCTTTGTCTTTGGTTCTTTTATCTTTTGGGGCTTTGCCTCGACGTCATAATGATCGTCCTCGGCCGCCTCCGGCTCTTCCGTCAAGGTATAGCTCGGCAGCTCGATTCCCCAGTCGGCAAACTCGATCCCTTTCCATTCGGACAAAAGAAGTCCGGTGTCCCAATCTCCGAAGCTTGAGTTATCTTTCAGCACTATCTGCTTGAGGGTGTCGATGTCCGTCCCCTCCGGCACCAAGTGACAGGTAATCTCTTTCCACCCGATCCGCTTTGCCGCCGCTGCCCTCATGTTGCCGGCCAACACAACAAACACGTCTCCGAAGGGATAAACGATGCAGCCGCGTGCCTCCGTGAGCATCGGCGTCTCCTCCATCGACTCCATCAGCTTTTCAAGATCGGCATTCGTCCATTTTCGCGGATTGGCCGGTAGCCCCTCGATTTGCCCTTTATTCGACTGTAACCTTTTGATTTCTATCTTTTTCGTCTGCATTTTTTACATGTCTATTTTGTTTTGCCCCAAATATAGTAAAAAATGGCTTACCTTGTAAACCTTTTATAATAATTTTTTCATTTCTCGAATTTGTTGGAGGAGAGATACCTGTGTATCGCCTTTGCCTTTCAGTGCCCTCATCACCCTCTCGTCCATCGTGCCTCTGACTATCAGATGATAAAGCAGCACCGGCTTCGTTTGTCCTTGACGGTGCAGCCGCTTGTTTGCCTGCTCATAAATCTCCAAGTCCCATGTCAGGGAGTGCCACACGATTATGCGGCCCCCTTGCTGCATGTTGAGGCCGTATGCCACCGACCTCGGATGCGCTATCATCACCCTTATCTTCTGCTCGTTCCATTTTTGCAAGATGCCCGGCTCCCCTCTGAACGCCACCGGCCGATATTGCTTCAGTGCATCCATGATGCGCTCTTTTTCGTGGATGTAGTTGTAATAAACCAATACCGGCTCGTTAGCGTTTTCGATTATATCTGCCAAGGCCTCGATCTTCGTTTCATCAACAAAGTGCCATTTATGCTCATTGTCATAAACTGCTCCCGAGGTGAATTGCAGGAGCTTATTCGTCAGGGCCGCCGCCGTCAGCGCCTCGATGGTATCCTCGTCTATCTGCAGGAGCTGCTCTTTTTCAAAATCCTTGTATCGCTTGAAGGTGTCATCATCAAAGGTCAAGGTCATACCGGCATCCACTATGTCCGGCACGGTGATGTAGTCTTCCGCTTTCATCGACACGCAAATGTCCGACAGCTTTTCCGAGATCATCTCCTTGGCTCCAATCCTCAAAATCCAATCAAAAATGACAGCTCCGCTACGTCTTCCGGGTTTGAAATATTTTGCCCTGTAGGATGATAAGGTTTTTTCCAACCTTTGGCCCATGTCCAGCAGCCATATCTGGCTCCAAAGGTCTATATAGCCGTTTGGTGCAGGCGTGCCGGTCAGCAATAATACCCGCCGCATCTGAGGCCTTACCCGCCGCAACGCTTTAAACCTTTTAGACGACGCATTTTTAAAGCTGGAACTCTCATCAATTATTACGAAGTCAAACGACCATTCTTTATAACGATTGCACAACCAAACGACGTTATCCCGATTTATGATGTAGATGTCAGCCTCGGCCTCAAGCGCCCTCTCTCTCTGCTTTACCGTTCCCATTACAATCGACAGCCTCAAATGGTTGAGGTGATCCCACTTTCGGGCCTCCTCACTCCACGTATTCCACGCCACGCTCTTTGGCGATATCACCAAGACGCGCTCTACCTCGAGGCTGTCTATCAGCTCGGATGCCGCCGTTAAGGCTATCACACTTTTACCCAGCCCCATGTCAAGAAAAAGGGCCGCATAGTGATTGTCCATCACGAACTCCTTTGCACGTTGCTGGTATGGATGTGAATTAAAAATCATCTGTTGATAAAATTGTTGATAAAGTCATCTATCGCTTCCGAATTGTCGATAACATAAAATTCAAACCCCAGTTGCTCGAGGCGCTCTTTGGTACGCATCTGCAGCTTCGTCGGCTTTTTGCCGGTCGTCTTGATCTCGACAAACGCTGCCCTGCCATTGAAAAGCACAGCCCTATCCGGTAATCCTCTGTGATATTGGCTTAGCATCTTAAACGCCTCGCCGCCTTTTGCTTTCACCTTTTCAACCAGTTTGCGTTCTAAAAGCTTTTCGCTTTCGACCTTTTTGGTTGGTTTTCGTTCCGTTTTTGCGTTTTTCTGTTCCATTTTGACGTTTTTTTGTTTTATTTCTCAATGCTCTGCACATCATCCTCTCCTATTTCCATCACCGCTCCGTTATGCTTCAGTTTAACCGTGCAGCCTGCTTTCATCTCATTGCCCGACTCCTTGACCTCAATTTTACAGGAGCTTGCGATTATCGTTGCCTTCACCTTTTTCTCATTCAGCATCATCGTCACCTTATCACCGATGCTGTATTCCGGGACGTAAACAAAGCCTTGCTGGCCCCTATATTTAAGTCCAAAAATGGAATACACCATCGCCTCGAGCTTATCGGCGTCCTCGCAAAAGTCATCAGCTGCTTTATCCTCGAGTTTGCTCCAGTCATTATTTGGGCCTTTTTTCAACACCCTACGGATGGCGTTCAGGTGATACTTTACATTTTGCCGGTATAAACCCCGCGTTTTGCATTCCTCGGTCATGTCGGTAAGAACATCATCCATCAGCTGGTCGAGATGCAGAAAGCAAAGGATGTATCGGTTTAATTTTTCATAGTCATAATCCGGGTCATCCGGAATTGCATTTTTCAAAGTCGTCATAGAGGCACTTGGTACGTAAGGTCAATTCTT
>Ga0116156_10001079_pt1 | contig 27628 bp, 29 predicted proteins | sample AD_UKC045_MetaG_FD_89891 | JGI IMG/M metagenome (GOLD analysis project Ga0116156, IMG submission 89891) | Active sludge microbial communities of municipal wastewater-treating anaerobic digesters from USA - AD_UKC045_MetaG | ecosystem: Engineered > Bioreactor > Anaerobic > Digestate | place: USA... | reverse complement strand
AGCCCAAATGAGAGTTTTTTAGGAACCGCTTTCTTTGCTTATTTCTTTCGAATATACTCACATTAAACATTACCAACAGGCGCGTTGGATAAAGGCATTAGAATTATACTGCTCCCCATTAACAGAATCAGGGTTTTAAGGTAGAATAAGGCTCCAATAAAAAGGAGGTATCTCTACCCTCCCCACCACCGAGGTGGGATAATTTCTATTTATAATAATATTTATTATATTGAGAAATAAAGATTTGCACAAGAGATAGAACAAATCGCCGCGGTTTCCACGCGAAGAACCGTCGGCCCTAAGGAAACAGGAATAGCTTTCTTTTCTTGGGCAAAGGCATATTCTTCAGGGGTAAAATCACCTTCGGGGCCAATAAAAAAAGAAATTTTTTCCGTTTTTCTTAAGCCTTCAATCGTTTTAAATAAATTCTGAGGTTTTCCCATTAAGCTGGGGATTAAAACCGTCGTATTTTGCGATAGGTTTTCCATCGCATCCGAGAATGTCATTATGGGATGAATTTCTGGAATCGTTAACCGGTGCGATTGTTTAGCCGCGCTAATAGCTATTGTTTTATAACGCGTTAATTTTTTATCGGCCCGTTCGTCTTTTAATGCAATTTCAGTGCGTTTTGTTATAATCGGGATAATCTCATCAACGCCCAGCTCAGTGCATTTCTCGATAATAATCTCAAATTTGCTTTTTTTAGGGATCGCACAAGCCAGAATGATTTTCGGCGTATTTCTCGACGAAATCCGTTTGACATTAAAAATTTCAATAGTCGCGTTTTGAGATGAAATTTCTCTGATGATCCCTTCCGCCTCTTCGTTTTTTCCGTTAAATAAGACAATCTTCTCTCCTTTTTTTATCCGCAGGACATTTTTTAAATGATGCAGTTCTTCGGCGTCGGCAAGAATGAATTTCTTTAGGGAAAAATCAGCGTTGGGAGAGTAGAATCGAGGCATTGTTTATTCTCCGCTTATTTTGAAAATTGCGTAGTGTTGATTTTCCCATATTTTAGAGAAATTAATTTCCGTATTATGTGTTTCAACAAGATTTTCAAATTCTTGGGGGACAGTACTTAATCTAATAAAATATTTTACATTGTATTTTTTTATAAGATTTTTGAAGTAAAGCGGATATTGTGGGGCATAATGTAGTTTAGCTCCTTGTAGCCCTGTTAATAAACTTAACGTTCTTGGCCTTGTAGCAATGAAAACCTCATCTTTTTTTATAATGGTCTTCATTTGTTTAAGGAGCTCTTGTGTTTCAGAGAGATAGATTATGTCATCGTTAAAAGAAAAGTTTTGGGGAGCACAGGCAATATTAAAGAATAAAAATATTATTAAAAATGAAGAAATAATTTGATTTGATAAATTGAGAGGAAATTTAATTAATAATTTATAAAGAGTTTTTATGATAAAGATTATTAAGATGCTAAGAATAGGAATAAAATATCTTGGTCCGTCAATTTGAAAAGAAAATATAACAGAAAGAATATACAAGATAAAAAACATTTCGATAATATCAGTTTTTTTGTTTTTTATTCTTATGAAGAAGATTGTAGAGATTATTGTTGTAATAGGAATAATAGAGATGCGAATAAGGGGCGTAAGCTTGGGCACAATATAGGTGTAAAGAGTTTTGAGATTAGGGAAAAGAAGAATAAAAAAAGAAGTAAAAGCATAGAAAAGCATTTCTATAATGGATCGTATGTCATATGAATAGAGTGTTAACTGCGAGTATCCCGCGATACTGGTTTGAATGTAGGACAAACTGAATGTTGTGATAAGTAATATAAATAAGATAAAAAAAGATTTTAAGCGTTCTTTTTTTATAAAAAATAAATATAAGAAGATTGTTAAAAATAAAACAATTCCAATATATCGAGTTAAAAAAGCGAGAATCATAAGGATTGAGGAAATTATAAAATAAAAGACTTTCTTATCTTTTTCTTTTGCTTCAAAATATTTTAACCAACTAAACAGCGCTATTGTTATAAGAGCCGAGAAAGGAATATCTGTTAATATTGATTGTTTAAACCAAAAGAAATATGGAGAAGAAAGAAGGAATGTAAATAATAAAATGGGATGTGGATTTCGGAGTTTTTTATTTGCAATTAAGAAAGAAAAATAAGAAAACAACCACCAGCCAATAATGTTCCAAATTTTAAGAATTTGAAAATTAATTCCAAATATTTTGATTAGAGGAGCTAATAAAATAGGGAATATTGGAGGAGAAATGCTGGGATAATTCAACACGAATCCTTGAGTATAGTCCTTATTTTCAACAATGTTTTTTGAATGCATAATATATTGGCTAAAATCATCCCCCCAATTATGACCGTTTTTAAGCGTTACAATGTTGATAATAAGAAATAATATTGTACTTAAAATAAGAATTATTTTATTTTCATCTTTTTGCATAATATTTTTTATTCTGTTGCGGCCTCTCTTTCATTTTTTATCTTTGAAAGAATATATTTTACAACCCCACGCAAGCGCGCGTCACTATGAAGCTTGTCTATTTGTGTAGCTTTTAGAATGCGTTTAATCCCTGCCCCTTTATATCCTAACGCAAAAAGAGTCGCGCCTTCTTCTAAGATATCCACATAATCGATTTTTTCTTCAAAGATTTTTTTTAATTGGCTTTTAGGATTTAATGGTTTTTGAATAAAATCTTCAAGTTCCTTTATGTCTTCATCGGAATAATCAGCAATCGTCAATGTCGCGGATATCTCTCGCACAGCTTGGTTTAAATGAGCATATTCTTTCTGAATAAAAACAATCGTATCTGCCTCAATAAAAATAAGCTGCCATAGAAGATTGTTGCTTAAATATTCTGCTAATTTATGCGATGATGGAAGCGAAGTATTGAGAATAACAATATTAAATTGGTATTTATCATACGCTGTTTGAAAGAATTCTTCGGGTTTGCCTATGACATGCAAAGAATTAGAAAAAAGAATTTTATTGTATTGGCGCCCGTCAATATAAGGTTTAAGGTCTGGATATCCGTCCCAAGTTAAATAACCACCTATAAGGTCCGTATTAAAGACTCCTCCTATTATATTATTTTTTTTTAAAAATTCGATTGTTTCTTTCGGCGCGGAAATGGAGCGGCTTATTTTAATAGGATTTATAAAATGTCCTTTATGGTAAACTCTTTGTTGAAAGAAGTTAATTGCTTTAGCCCCGGAGATATTAATAAGAAAACCAAACATTAAAATACTTAATATTTTTAAATATTTTTTTTTCTCAAAAATGTTTTTAAAGTCAAAGGCGCGTGCTGTGTCAAGAAGGATATAGATAATAATGATAAATAAAAAATCAATTCCCCGATTAGCTTTTAAGAAAAGAAATGTCGCAAAGGTAAGAAGCAATGTTCCAATGAGTCTATTTTTTTTGTTGTTCCAGATAGCCATAATGCCAAGCGCGATAGAAACAAGAAACCAATTTCTTAAAAACGGATTAAAGATAATGAAAATCGGCGCTTGAAGTTCTGCGATATTTGTTTCAATAAGATGAAAATAGATAAATTCTTTATCAAAAAAAGACCTAAATGGATATAGAAATCCTTCTAATCCATAAGGGGTAAAGAAGAAAACGCACAAAAAGATCGGCCAAAGGATTGAAAGATCTTTGATCTTTCTTTTTGTTGCTATCAGAGATTCCGTCGAGCTTTCTCTGAAATTATATTTATGATTGAGATATTCGATGATATTAGCGAACAAGAAAATTCCGATAAGCGCGTTACCAAATACAAAACATCCCAAATGAATATTGGCCCACAAAATACCAAGAATGGGCAAAATCCATAATTTCCGTTTCCCTCCTGTATTTTGATAAGAGAAAAGAATAATAAGGAAGACTTGGATAAAAATGCCATTAAAAATAAAAGGCCGTAATAGGGCGCGGGCTTCTAACGCAATAATAAATAAAAATGATAGCAGATATAATAAAGCGAACGGTAATTTTTTATACGCTTGAACAAAGAAAATAAGAAATATGATGGTAAGAATAATAACACGAAAAATTTGCAAACCGAATAATCCACCCACAGAATAAACAAGATAATAAATGACGCTTCCCAGCCATTGAGGCGAAATACCTTTAACAGGCACATCCGTATAAGAAAAAATATCTTCGTGCGGCACAGCTTTGTGCTCAATAATCCATTTTCCCGTGGCCATGTGCCACCAAATATCCTCCATCTCAACCGGCTTAAAGAATGAAATAAAAATATAACCCGCTAATAAAACAAGAAGAAATATTTTTAATGTTTTTTTGAAGGTTTTAAAAGAAAAGAGTTTGGGCATAAACAATTACCATCCATGTCCTTTGGGGCTTACGCGGGCATCCATTTTAACGGAAGGATTTGTAATGGGATCATAAGCTTTTGCCGGGTCATAAATAGTTGCTAAAGAGATATCAATATAAAAAGTTTTTGCGACTTTATCTTGTTCAAGACTAAAACTTACAGCGAAGATTTTATTAGAGATGTATGGTCCGACAGGTGGCGTGAAGCAAGACACCACAGGGGGTGCCTCAGGACATATTCCTAAATACTTATCATAGCGAGTATAAGATATCCATTGATCATCTGCATAATTTTCCGGTGTCCCATTGACATCCTGACGGAACCCTATCTCTGTAGAATTTGGATTAATGATCCCGGGATCTGCAGAAAAACCAACAGCAAGCGATGCGTCTTTTACTATTTGGCTCATGACGGCGGCTGTTTCTAAAGCTAAAATGGTTGCTTTTGAGCTTGAACGTTCGATTTGGCTTATCGCGAAATTAAAAGAAACAACTCCGATGAGTACAATGCCCACTAAAACCGTTGAAACGAGTAACTCTGTAAGGGTGAGCCCTTTTTTTTGTTTTATTTTATAAAAAAATTGCATAAATATTTATGAAAAGTATTTATTCCGGATAATCAATGGTCATTGTCACTTGGCGTGCTTTTAATCCAGAAACATCACTTACGGTATAAGACACATTATAAGGTTCTATGGTCTGATTATAGGTTTTTGGTGTTAAAAGACTTGTTGTATTCCATATTTCAGCATCAACTTGAGCGCGAAGCTCATCCGTTACTTGTTTCCCTATATAAATGGCTTGTAGTTTAGTTGATGATTGTTCTGCTTGCGGGCGCAAAGCTGTAATGGTCGCGAAAATACCAAAAGAGGCGATAACAAAAATAATTGATGTTATTACAACTTCAATGATCGAGGCAAAAGCATTATTTTTTTTAAGATATCTTAACATTTTTTAAGGAGGACATGTGCTAAGACTGGGACAAGTGCCTGGTCCTTGACAACAAGGATTAGTAGTTGTGTTTAAACTATCTTGGGTTACTTTAACGGTAAATCCTCCTGTCCCTGATTTTTTAGCATTTGCATAAAATAATCCAGGTCCCCTATAAACATATTTATATGTAAAAATATTAGATGTAATGTTAATCTTAAACGTGGAATTAATATCATTAATAGTATTCAAATCAAAGGTATAGTAATCGCCTGTCCGCGCTTTATAAATTTGGCAGGCCGCGTGTAATGCTGATAATTGGACAATGGCGTCGCGTTCATACGCTTTGTTAATGGCTTTAGAATAATTAGGGATCGCGAATCCCGCAATAATGCCGATGAGCACAACCGTTATCATAATTTCCATTAATGTAAAAGCTTGTTTATTTTTTTTCTTGTTGTTCATTTTTTCTGATCACATCCCTATTTGAGAACAGTTTATAGTGCCAGAAGTACATGTAAAAACCCCATCTTTATCAATTGTTAATTTATATAAAGAACCTGATGTCCCTCTTGTGATTTGTCCAAGGTGAGTTGTTCCAGTAGCATCATCTGCTCCATCAGGAGCTTGGAAATTAGAAGAAGAAGGAATGGTAATATCTAAATTATTAATATCTGTCGCATAGTTTCCATTTTCAAGAAAATAAATTTTTTGTGCGTTTAAGATGCTTAAAAGGATTTGTTTGCCTTCAGCGGATTTGGTGCGTTCAAAAGTCGCGGAAAATTTCGGAAGCGCGGCTGTCGCGATAACACCCAAAATAACTATGACAACAATAATTTCAATTAAAGTAAATCCTGAAAGTTTTTTACGCATGGTTTTTGTTTTTTAAGAAAGATTTCTTGATTTTATAAAGATTTTTACTGCTGGATAAAACCCCTATGAAAACTGTAACATTTTCATAGGGGTTTTAAGAAAAAGCAAGTGTTTCAATTATTTTATGCCACTAAAAATACCAGTTCCGGTTTTAGTAACAATTTCATTTGATGCAATTCTTATTCCAATTTCATTGCCTGCTCCTGCTCCTTCTCCTGCAAACTTAGCATTTACTCCCCACGTATTATAAGTTGGCGTGATAAAGACATAGTTCCAAGTTGTAGTGTTTACAGATTCAAGGCCTAATGCTTGAGGGGTTCCGCAAGTTGAGTAATTTGCTGAACCGGCTCCTGACATCATAGCGCAACGATCAGCAGCTCTTTTCAGTTCTCCAAGAGTATTTAATGCTTCTGTTGATTTTGCGAAATTAATTGTTTGAAAGAATTTAGGCAAGGCTAAGCTGGCGAGAACGCCGATAATGATAATAACGATGATAATTTCGAGTAACGTAAAACCGCTTTTTGTGTTGAGTTTCATTGTTTCATCTCCTTTTTTATTTTTTAAATCTTTTTATTATTTATTTAAAAGCCTTTTTTTGTGGATTTTAAAGGATTTAAAATAAAAAATCCTATCCCACGGGTGCTTTCTCGTAGAATAGGACTTTAAAATTATCAAACCCGTTATTTTTTAGAAACTCTTCAGCAACTGGCTACCCTAAAAATTTTATATATTCTGTCCGCTTTTCTCGGACTTTGGGTCCTTTAGTTTTGAGCCCTATTCTTACGAATAGTTTACCTTTTTCAAGTTCCTTCTACGTGAAAGTATGGCATATAAAAAACACCTTTTCAAATAACAGGAAATAACATTTATATAGTCAACAATACTTTATCTTAAAAGATAGAAAAAATAAAGATAAAAATTATATTTTTTTACCCGCCTCCAGCTCCCCCCAATTGTGTAATGTTAAACATTGGTAAAAACATAGCTAGAACAATCGTCCCAATAATCCCGCCCATAAAAACAAGCATAATAGGCTCGATAATAGTCGAGAAGCGTTTCATAAAGGTTGAGACATTTTCCTGATAGAATTCTGCCACGTGTTTAAGCATTTTACTAAGTTCCCCTGTTTCTTCTCCGACTAAGATCATCTGGACAGCCATAGGAGGAAAAAAACCGCTTGATTGCATTTGATCAACTAAAAGCCCGCCTTTTTTCACGCCTTCTTTAATGTCGTTAATAATTTGTCCGCAGGTTAAGTCATCCACTAATTTTTCTGAAATATCGAGCGCGTAAAGAATCGGAACGCCCGCGTCAATAAGAATCGCCATTTGAGAGGTAAAACGTTCGACAATAATAAGTTTATAAATTTCACCGACGGTTGGGAGCCCATAAAGAAAATGTTCAATGTTTAATCGGCCGGAGTATGTTTTCGCGTAATTTTTAAAAAGAAAAACAATGCCAACCACAGATCCAATAATTATAAGGATATTTTTTTTGATAAAAGAAAAGGTGGAAAGAAAAATAACGGTAATAAGAGGTAAATCAACGCCCATAGACTCGAAAATAGTTTGAAATCGCGGCCCGACAAATAACGCGAAAAACATAACAGCACCAATAGAAACAAGAAATAAAATAGCCGGATACATAATGCCAGAAATAATAGTGGATTTAAACGCGGCCTGCTGTTCCATATAAAAAGCTAATTTATTTAATACAACGGGCATGGTTCCTGATGCTTCGCCAACTTCCACTAAGCTGACCCAAAATTGATTAAATATTTTTGGATGTTTTGCTATCGAGGGACTTAAACTTTGGCCTTGTTCGATGTCTTTTTTTATTTGTAGAATGGCTTTGGATAATTGTTGGCTCTGAATTTGTCCTTCAATAACGGTTAAGCTCCGGATTAAAGTTACTCCGGATTCCAACATGGTGGCTAATTGGCGGGCAAAAGTTAAAAGGTCTTCAAGTTTACAATCGTTGTGCGAATATTTTCTTTTTGTTTCATGTTTTTTTATAGCGACAGGCGCGGATGTTTTCAATTCTTTAACGCTGATAATAAAAAATCCTTGCGCCTGAAGTCTTGCGATTAAAGCGGTTTCGCTTATTTCTTCAATAATATCTTTATAGGTTTTTCCTTTATTATCTTTAACGACGTATGAATATTTCGGCACTTCTTGGGCTCCTTTATTTTATTAAATATCAACGCTCACGCGGCAGATTTCGTCAAAACTTGTAATCCCTTGTTCGACTTTTTTAATTCCGGTTTCAAAAATCGTTGCCATCCCATTAGCGCGTGCTACGTCTTTGATTTCCATAGCGGTTGCGTTTTTTGAAATCATTTCACGGATTTTATTGTCAATAGGCAAAACTTCAGCGAGAACCACGCGCCCTTTATAGCCGTGTTGGTTGCATTTTTCACATCCTTTTGCTTTATAAATAAGGTCGCTCTTAAAAATAATGCCTCCGTGTTGTTCGGGAGTAGGCTCATAAGGTTCTTTACAGTGCGGGCATAATTTTTTTGCTAAACGCTGGGCAATAATTAGATTTAAAGAAGGGGTTAATAAATAACTTGGAATGCCAATATCTAAAAGGCGCGTGATAGCAGAAGCCGCGTCATTGGTGTGTATCGTGCTTAAAACAAAATGTCCTGTGAGCGCGGCACGCACGCAAATGGATGCGGTATCCAAATCTCGCACTTCGCCTACCATGATAATGTCGGGATCCTGGCGTAGAAATGCCTTAAGAGCTGTCGCAAAGGTTAGGCCAATCGAGGCGCGAATATTAACTTGGTTGATTCCTTCAATTTTATATTCGACGGGATTCTCGGCTGTCATAATATTTTTAGTGGAGTCGATACATTCATTTAAGGAGGAATAAAGCGTTGTTGATTTACCGCTTCCCGTTGGCCCGGTAACAAAATATAGCCCATAAGGCGCATTTAATGCTTTTTTAATCGTATCCATTTGAGACGGCTCAAACCCTAAAGATTCTAATTGCAATTTGACCGCGCCTTTATCTAAAATACGCATAACAACTTTTTCGCCCCATACTGTTGGAACAGTGGAAATACGAATATCAACGTTTCTGTCTTCAAGTTTTGCCGTGATATTGCCGTCTTGTGGAAGGCGTTTTTCCGCGATATCTAATTTCGCTAAAATTTTAATACGCGAGACAATGGGTAATAATAAATGGGGCGCGGGCGGCGGAATATTATAAAGAGTTCCGTCGATGCGATAACGCAAGTTTATTTTATTCTCAAAAGGCTCAATATGAATATCGCTCGCTCCTTCATCAATCGCTTGACGGATAATAAGATCAACTAATTTAATAACAGGCGCTTCACCGGCTTTGGCAATGAGACTGTCCAAACTTAATTCTGCTTGAGCTGAATCAGTTTTTTGTAAAGTAACGGGCGCCGCGCTTGCATCATCCATTTGGATATAAGATTTTTCAACGGCTTTATCGAGTAAGGATCCGCGCCCTTTTTCTCCTTTGATTTCGCCAAAATAAAAAGCATTAATTGCTTTTTGAATGGTTGATTTTGTGGCTAAGACGACATTAATGTCGCATCCGGTAATGCGTTTTAAGTTATCAATGAGAATCAGATCAAGAGGATCGCAGACCGCGCAAGTTAAAGAGGTAATAGTTTTTGATAAAGGTAAGACAGTATTTTTTCTTGCGAAATCGCTGGGGACTAAAGTTTCAAGTTCTTGATCGGGATTGGGCGTTAAGGCGTCAGGTTTTTCCGAAGAATAATAAGGAATCCCAAGCTGATTGCCTAATGCGGCAATCATATTTTCTTCCGAAACGTAACCTTTTTCTGTAAAGATTTCACCTAAACGGCCTCCTTCTTTTTTTTGAATGGCAATGACTTCATCCAATTGTTTTTCAGTAATGAGGCCTTTTTGTAAAAGAAGTTGTCCGAGTTTTAGTTTGATCATTTTTAAAACCTTGTTTGTCCATCCAAAGATGAAAGCTCTCTGTTAATTGTATTCAATTTTGTTAAAGGCGAATTTTGTTCCCGAACGATTTTTTGTCGAGATTTTTCAGCATCTGCAAAATCAATGTCTTCTTGTATTATATGCGGAGTAATGAAAACAATCAATTCTCTTTCTGATTGAATATTATCCTTATGTTTAAACGCGTTGCCTACAACAGGAATGCTTCCTAAAACAGGAACTTTTGTTTTTGTTTCAGAAAAGTCGCTACGTAATAATCCGCCGATAATAACTGTATCTCCGTCTTTAATGCGAAGAATGGATTTTGACCCGCGTTCTTCGGGGTCTTTAAAAGTTTTTCCTTCAAATGCCGCTCCTGTTCGCGCTTGAATGACTTTTGGTTCAATGGCAATAGTGATTTCTCTTGTTTGGATATTCGCTTGCGGGGTAACTTTTAAGAAAACACCTGTTTGAACGCGTTCGGCAGTGCTCGCGGTAATAGCGGAACCTCCTTCTCCTGAGGAGGAAAGATTTGCGCCAATGGCTTCATTGGTTGATATTTCGATTTGCGCCGTTTCGTTATTCAAAGTCATGATACGAGGACGTGCCAGGTTTTTTGTGTCAGAACGTGTTCTTAAAAATTGTAATGTGGCCGAAAGCCCTTCAAAAGATAAGGTGCTTTCTGTATATCTTTCATCCATTGCGATTTCTGCTTCTCGTATGATTTTTGAAGAATCAAAAGGATAAAAGTCCGTTCTTTTTCCTCCAGAAAATGTTAGCGGCGTAGACCCCCATTTTGCGCCGATAAGCTCTGAAGTTCCTTTAGAAACATCAAGCATTTCTGCTTCGATGAGGATTTGAGGAATACGGATATCAAGACGTGCAATGGTTTGTTCTATAAGAGGAAAAATATCCGGAATATCTGTGACAATAATGCTGTTGGTTCTTGGGTCTTCTGTAAGCGTCCCTGATTGTGTTAGTAAAGCATTGATTGCCGGAATAATACCTCCTGTGCTTGTTGAAGAACTCGCGGAAGAAGAACTTGAGGAAGAAGAACTTGAGGAAGAAGAACTTGAGGGTGATGATGTTGATCCTTCGGAGGATAATGTTGAATTAATTTTTGCCGATGAGACAGATGCGTGTTTGAGTTGATAAACGCGTGTTAGGAGTTGTTTTTCAGGTTTATCTTGTTTTTTAACTAAAAAGATGTTGCTTCCTGGTGAAATTTCATAGGTCAGATTATTTGCTGATAAAATCCGTTCTAAGGCCTCTTCAACAGGAACTTCATCAAGGTATAAGTTGATTTGCAAATTAGAAATAGAGCTTGATGCGATGAAATTGAGCCCTGATTGTTGAGAGAAGATTTTTAAGACGTCATTTAAAGAGGCGTTTTTAAAATCCATGGAAATCGTTTTTGGTTTTAGTGAATACACAAAAGGCGATGTGTCGGGAATCTCAAAACATCGTGATTCCGAAGGCATAAACAAAATAAAAAATATTGCCAGAAGAGATGTCGTTAAAGCAAAAGTTGTGTTTTTCATGTTATCTCCTTGTTGTTTTAGGGTTTGATGGTCCATGTTTTTCCTTTATAGGAAACATCAATCCCGGTTTTATAGATTTTATTTATTTTTATTTCTTCGTTTTGAGAATCAAAAATGGTATCACCTATATTTAGAACAACGCCATTAATAATCGCTTGAGGTTTTTCTGTGTTCCAGACAATTCCTGTTATCGTTACTTGAGGAGGTTTTTGCTCTTCCTCTAATTTTCTTTTTCTTTCATTTTCTTGCGCTATGATTTCTTGCTGTCTTTTAATTTCTTCTTGACGTTGGCGCTCTATTTCGAGCTCGCGTTCTCTTTTTAATTGTTGCTCTTTTCTGTTTTCTTCTAAAATGTTTCGCGCAGGCTGGGCCACAGGGAGTTTCTGATCAGAAGGTTTTTTTTCTGCGACGGGCTCTTCTTTCTTTAATGAGATGGTTTCTTCAATAGGTAATTGAGGGATAAACGGATTACGGACAAGAGCCTTTTCTGTCCCTTTTTGAGCTCTTGTAGGAAGAGGAATCAATAAAAACAAAATTAATAACATATAAGTAAAAAAAGAATATCTATTCATTTTTTAATTTTACAGCTCCAATTGTTATTGTGGCGTTAATAGCATTAGAAATATTTGAAGCGTTTTCTGCTGTTTGTCCTTGTTTTGCTGTTTGGGCCAAAGTTGCTGTCCAGGAATCCACGCGAAAAGCATAGCGAGGATCTTCGAGAGTTTTAATGAAAGAAATCATTTTATTGTAATTTTCACAGGATGTTGTAATGTTTATCGTTGTTGATTGCCATAGAGGATAATCTTTTTCTTGCGTCGGGGAAAAAGACCCGATTTGCACATTGTTTTTATTGGCAATTTCAGAGATCGCGTCTAAAACTTCTGATGAAGGTAGCCCTTGAGGAAAATTTTTCTTAAAATCATCATATTCTTTTTTTGTTGTATTGAAGGCGTCAACCGATTTCAATAGGGCTTCCATTTTTGTGATTTCTTGTCGTAATGTGGCCGTTTTTTTATTATAAGACGAAAAAGATGCCGTAACGGTTAAGAAGGCAAGGGCAATAAAGACAATTTTTACGATTAAATCTGGTTGCGAGAGAATAAATTCTTTGACTTCATCTGCGTTGATGTTTTTTAATTTTTCGATATCAAAATATTTTTGCAAGTCTTCCATTTTGATATTGTTTAATTGTTCAATGATATTTGTTAGTTTATTCGCCATAGTAATATTTTTTATTTACAGGTGATTGTAAATTGCGTGACATCATATTTCCCTAATTTTTGTGCCTGCATACCCTGCAGGTCAATTTTTTCAAAATATTTTGAAAAGTCTTTATTTTCTTTTAAATCATTGGCAAATTTATTGATTAATCGAAATTGTTCTGTCGGGTTAGGGGAATAAACATAGCCCGCGAGATCGATTGCTACAGCGTTTCTTTTTTTAGCTGAGGGATCGTTAGCGCTTAATGGCGCGGCTTTTTCAGAATATTTAATATTAAAAGTGGTCAGCCATCCGGTTTTAGGCAATAAAGAAGGAATCGCTGTTAGAAAAAAAGAAACATCGCTTTGAACAGGAATATTTTTTAGGCCATCTAATTTGTCCTGAAACCCTTTTGTTTTTTCTGTCATTAAGGCTTCGTCCATGCTTTCATAAATACCAAGTTTTTCTTTAAGCGTTTGAGATTTATTTGCTGCCATTTTGATTAAAGTGTTTGATAGGATTGGGCTGGCAATAATAAGGCCAAGACACGTTCCAACAAGAGGAATCAATGCACGGATGTCCATTTGTTTTAAAAGTGTCTTGAGGTTGAATTCTAATGCCTGTCGTTTTCGATTTGACAGATCAAAGGATGCTTCTACAGCAACGTCTTTATTAAGAGCGATTCCAAAGGCATTTAAAAATCCGATGTCTTTGAACTCTGGAGCTAAAACAGAACTGCTGTAGATATGGGCAACTTTCATTTCTAAATTTTTAGAAAGTTCGTTTGAAATTTCTTCAGAATCGGATGTCGTTAAAAATAGAATTTGGCTGATTTCTTTCGGATTGCCGATGCGGTTAAAATAATCTAAAGAAACTTGGATTTCGTTAACAAGCCGCGTTATAAGAACTTCAGAGGAAATTTCTTCTTGGTCTGATGCGGAAATTCTTAAATTAAAGTCCCGGACGAATTGCGGAATGCCATCATCAATAATCGTAATTTTTCCAAGAGTCCCTTCTTTTTCCACAATCGCGAATTGATCTTTAGGAGAAAGGTGTTTTTTAAAATTAAGAGTTCTTAATAAGCCGACAGGCGCTGGCTCAATAAGATCCACATTTAGAAGGGATTCGGTTAATATATATTTATATTTTTCCAGAACAGATTTTTTAATAGCGACAAAAATGATGCGGATACGTTTTGTGTTGTTATGCGTAATAACGACTGGATGAAACGCGAAAGCCAGATCCGTTAAAGAAAATGGCAGATATTTGGCCGCTTCAAATTCAACCACTTGTCGCATTTCATTAGGTGGCATCCAAGGAATAGAAAAAGACCGGAAAATGATATCTTTTGTCGGAAGCGACAGATTCACGGTTGAGGAAGAAACTTTATGCTCTTTAAATGCTTTTTGAATATCCGTGATCAATATTCTATTATCTTCTAAGCTTTCATCTTGAATTTGAATAAGATTGCCAGCAGCGACTTTTTTCTTTAAAGGAATAGAAAACATCTTGTTATCTGACTCGGAATTTTCCGAGAAATAAAGCGCGTTTTCTCCCCAAAATAATCCTAATTGTTTTGTTAAGGCCATAAAGGTATCCTAAATGTTATTGTTTTCTTGACGGCTCGCTTTTCGTGATTGGGACCGAAGCCATTTGTCGATTTCTTTTTTATCAAAACGCCAAACCCCTCCGATTTTTATTCCTGATATTTTCCTTTGATTTAGCCAATTATAGATAGTCTGCTTTTGAAGTTTTAAATATTTGGCTAAATCATCAACATCTAAAAGATTTTTCATTGTTTTATCTTTTTATAATCTATTGAAATAAAATAATTTATGAAACAGAACTCGATAAAATTATTTATAATATAAAAGACCAAATTTTTTTATAAGAGATTTCCCTACACTTAATTAGACTATAATAGACTTACTTTGTCAAACATTTTTGTGAGTTATTTTTAACTATTTAAAGGAATATTAATGGTTTTTAGGAAAAGCAATACAGGAAAGATTTTGAGGAGAAGTATAATTAGTAATTAACTTGAATATTTATTTGCTTCAAAGGAGGCGTTGAGCTATTTCCGTAAGAGTAGAGAACATTATAAGTTGTTCCATCCATGTTTTTTGAGAAAAGAGATGCGTAAGTATGGTCTGTCATTACTCCATTTGCCGCTAAAGCAACAACATATTCCATAGCTCCCATGGCTAATGTTTCGGCCTGGATGCGGCGAACTTCTTCTTCTGTTGAGACAACTTGGGAAGTGTTAATACTTAGAATGCTTATGGTTAAGATCATCATAACCATAATAATAGAAATGACGAGAATAAAAACCACGCCTTTTTCGTTGTTTGATATTTTTTTAATGCGTAACATTATTAATGATTTTCTCCAATATAACTTTTACATTGCGGGCATTGATAAACAGTCGTTTTTTTATAAATAGAAAAAACATAAGTGCAGTAAGGGCATTGTTGTAAGTATTTGCTATCATTAAGAATATTGTGTCTTGCTTGCTTTGTTTTGTTTTGAAGGAAGCATGCGATAAAAATAAAAAGAACAAAAAAAGACAGAATAAAAGATATTAATAAGCCAAGGTCTATTTTTAACATGTTTTTATGCCTAATGCAAGCTTAATGGTTGATAAGATGGCGCTTTTTCGCTGATTCCAAGCATTTTTAAGAATTCTTTATTTTGCGCTTCTATCCCCTCTTCTTGTGAAAAAACAGGTTTTATAATTTCTTTATCTTTTTTTTGATTGAGTTCTTTGGAGTATAAAGGTTTTTTGACAGACAGATCTTCCAACGAAACATTAGGATTTTTTACAAAATGAGAGGATATTTTTTTAGATTGTTCGGTGTTTATTTGTGCTTTTTTTTCGTTAGAGGTTATTAAAAAATCTTTGGGTTTTAAAATGGCTCCTAAAAAATGAAATGACGGTGTGGTTGATATTTGATACAGAGGAATTGTTAAGGAAAAAATATTTAATCCGATTGCGTGAATAAAAACGGCTACCCAAAAATATTTTGTGAAACCGGGTTGTTTTTTAAAAATAAGAGTTGTCATTGACCCTCTTGTTTTGTTGCGAGATTGATTTTTTCTATGCCTAAACTTCTGCAAATATCCCAAACCTCCACAATCCGTCCCAAAGACGTTCGATGTTCGGCTTTAATAAGAACAGAATGTCCTTTATTTTTTACAAGCTCTTGAGAGAGTTCTTTTAAAGTCGCAAGCTCTTTATTGAGATAAATAACATTTTCCGCTGTAATTGTGATGATGAGATTATCTTCGCCGATGACATCGCTTGTAATAATACGCGGGAAAAAGACATCAATATCGGATTGAACGCTAAAAGGAAAAAGAAAAATAAAAAATAAGAGAATAAGCAGAATAATATTAGTTATCGCGAGAATATTGACGCGCTCTTGGGAATATTTTAATTTTAGGTATTTTTTAAGCGAGATACTCATTGTCTGTCATTTGATAGATGAAATTTATTAACTCGACGCTCATACGTTCTATCTCAAAAACAATATAATGCGCGCGGCTGATAAAGTAATTATAAGCAATGAATGACACAATTGCGATTGCAAGCCCCGCAATGGTGGCAATGAGCGCTTGGCCAAGTCCTGCGGTAAAATCTGCAGGAGTTATTGGCATTAAAGAAGCAAAACGCACTTGAACCGTATGAAAACAAGAGAACATTCCAATGGCGGTTGCTAAAAATCCAAGCAGAGGAGAAATATGCGCGGTTGTGGATAAAATTCCTAAATGATGTTCGATTTTCGGAATTTCAAAAAGGCCGGCCTCTTCCATGCTTTTTTTCATCTCTTCTTTGGTTGAGCCGAATTTGATAAGCCCGGATTTTAAAATTTTAGCGGCTAAAGACGGATGCGTATCACAAAAGCTGATGGCTTCAGGGATTTTATTTTTTTGAATAAGATCAAAAACTGTCTCTTTGACTTTGGCAATGGGTTTGAGAATGTTATGAAAATAAATGAGTTTTTCTATGATTGTGGTTAAGGCGAACACAGAACAAATCATTAAAGGCAACATCATCGGCCCGCCTAAGAGAATCAGTTTCCATAGAGGTATTTCTGCTAGTGTGTTCATTGGTGCTCTCCTTGTCGTTCTGCTTTTTTATTTCTTTTTACGAGCATTTTCTTTAATCCAGTCTATCCGTTCTTGAGCGAATTTAGATTCCTCTGTCCCCAGTTTGATAATTTTATTATAAATCGTGTTAGCTTCTTCCCATTTTTCTGCGTCTTCAAAAATACGGCCGATGCGTAAATACGATTTAATGATCCAGAGCGTTTCTTTCGGGTAGAGATAAGGAATTTTTAAATATTCTTCTATGGCTTTGTCTTGTTTGTTTGATAATTGATAGGCGTCCGCAATATTGAATTGCAGTTCTGGATTTAGTGATTGGCTCGATTCTTTCTCGCTGTTTAAGGCCTTTTCGTAGAATTCGATGGCCTTTGAAAAATCGTTGTTATTTTTATAAACGCCGGCCATGCGTGCGTAGGCGTCTCGTTTAAATTCAGGTGAGGTTGCGATAATGCTTTCATAGGTTGCAATGGCTTTTTGCGGCTCTAAATCTTTTGAAAAAATGTTGGCAATGATCAAGCTGGCTTTCGCGAATAAATTTTTATCTTCTTTATCGATAGTTTTAAGAATGTTAATGGCCTCTCCTAATTTATCCGATAATTGTAAGGCCTGGCCGAGTTGATAACGGATGAAATTGATTTTGTCATTTGATGGAAATTGGGAAACAAACGACATGTAATATTCAATGGCTTTTTCAAAATCGCGGGATTCAAAATAATAATCGCCTAACCAGATTAAGGCCTCTTGGCCTGCTTCTGTTTTGGGCGCGGTGTCGATAAGGGATTTAAATCGTTTGAGGGATTCTTTCATATCTTTTATTTTGTAATAACATTTAGCAGCATTGAGTTCCGCATTTTTTATCAGATCAATTTGGGTGGGATAGTTTTTGATGATCGTTTCAGATATTTTTATAGATTCGGCATATTCTTCAAGGTTGTAATAAGCCAGCGCTAACAAATAATAAGCATCAGCTAAAAATTCATGAGACCGCGGAATCATTTTTATGAATTCTAAGATTTGATCTTTGGCCGCGCGCCAGTCTTCTTTTTTAATATAAGTAACAGCTAAATAATATTTAGTGTCTGTGACATAACGGCTGTCGGGAAAATTCGTCTGTAGGCTTTGAAAAGATAAAGCCGCGGCATCTAATCGGTCCATTTTTAATAAGGCAATGCCTAATCGATATTGTACATAATCTGTATAAGGATTACGGGGATAACCTTTTAGAATTTTGTCATAAATGCTGATCGCTTCCTCAAATTTATTAATATCTTGGTAAGCGTCTGCGATTTGGATCATCGCGCTGACTTCAATAATCGGGCTACGGGCGTTGTTTTTTATCGTTTCAAAGGTTTTAATGCAGGATTCAAAATCATTTGATTTAAGATAACTCCATGCTAAGCCAAAAAACGCTTTTTCAATAATTTCTTGGTAATCTTTTTTTTCTTGGAATTTATGGATTAATTCTTGATATGTTTTGATGGCCTGGGGGAAATCGCCTGTTTGGTAAAGGATATTGGCTTTTCCTAAATAACTTTGAGGCAGGCGTGGGCTTTCAGGCGCGTTGTCAATAAGATTGGAATAGGCCTTTAGAGCTTTTTCTTGCTCGCCGCTTTCCAAATAAAGACTTGCTTGTCCTAAATAAATATCATCGGCCATAATATTTTTTTCTTGAGCGATTTTTAAGGCCTCATCAAAGCTTTCTGCTGATAAGGATGTCTTCCCTAATTTTAAATAACCCCAGCCCATGCTGACTTTACACATAATGATGAGATTCTCATCATAAGTTAAGTTAGCGGCTTTTGCGTAATAGGTGATTGCGGTTAAATAATCTTCAAGAGAATAATAAGATTCTGCAATATAAAAGAAGGCCTGCGCTTGACGAGAAGATCCCGGATACGTTTGAAGATATTTGTCAAAGGCCTCAATCGCCTCTTTATGGTTTTGAAGGTTGAAGTCGATTTCTCCTAATTTAAAAGCCGCGTCTTCTGTTAATTGGTGCGAGGGGAAAAATTGAAGGAGCATTAAAAATGTTTTTTTAGCCGATTCAAAAAGGTTTTGTTCAAAGTAGCTCCATCCTAAAGAGTAATAAGCCTGTGGAGCGAACATGGAATTCGGGAAAAGTTCGATGAGCTGTTGATATTGTTTTTGGGCTTGTTTGTAATCGGATCCTTTTAAATAGGTTTCGCCAAGCCAAAAAAGTGTCGCGTCTTTGTGTTCGGAATATTTTAGAAGTTCTTGAAAGACTTCAAAGGCTTTGACATATTGCGTTTGGAAGAAAAAACATTGGCCTAATAGAAGTTTGGCTTGAATGCGTTTATCTGTTTGGGGATATTGGTCCAGAAGTTGGTTAATGTAACGCGAAGAAACATCATAAAAGCCATCTTCAAACGCCTTTTGAGCGACAGAAAATAATTCAGCGTCTTTACTTTGAGCGTAAATATTAAAAGATAAAAATAATAAGATTATAATTGATAATAAAAATTGATAGGATTTTTTCATGGGAATATTTTATCAGCTTTCTTTGTATTTGCAACTTGAAGAGCGCGTCTGTGTTAATTTTCGCTGAACCATTTTTTGTAAGAATTAAATGAGAAAACCCAGACGTTCTGACAGCATTTTTTTTGAAGATTAAATGCCCCGGAAACCTGATAATGGTCGTTTTCTTTAACGAGAAATTTTATTGTCTGACCATCCCATCGTCCATTGTAAACAAAAGCGGCTGGCTCTTCAGGATGGCACGTAACCGGAAGCCCGAAGCTTCGCGCGACAATTTCCAAAATGGGGCTGATGAGCATTGTTTTATCAATGGTACCTGCGGGAAGTTTTTCTTTTAATTCTAACGCAAAAGTGGCCGTTGTTTCTTGAATATTAATGGATGTCATCAGTTGTTTTGTTTTAGGATTTTCTATTGGTTTACTTAGATGATGTTTGGTAATAATTCCGCTTGTAAAAAGAATACGGTTCTCATCGAACCAACGGATAGCGTAAACTTGAAATGGGTTGGATCGAACGATCATAGCTTGTGTTGGTTGTTGGAATGTTGCGCTAATCATTTGGGGCAAAATTTCAAGTCGTGTAGAAAAATCCGTGCATTCTTTTGAGAGAGTCACTAACATATTTTTATTTAAAGATAATTGGCGTTTGATGCCCCTTGTTGATTAAGGATTTCTTTAAGAAGGTTTTCGGATTTTTTATCTATCTGGGTAAAATAAATGGCTAACCCGGCTCCAATTTCAATACGAGAAATGCAGGCCAGTCCTTCAATATTCCCGCCGCCATTTTTAAGCGGGTCTTCAATCATAAAGCCGATTTCATCGTTGGTTTTTAAATAGACGCTATCTGTCTTAATCGCCAAAAACGCGCTTTTTAAAGAAATATTTTTTAATTTTCCATTAATAATTAATTGGGAGCCAACGCTGATTTGTGCGGGGAGCTCTAAATTAAAACGTTGTTCTCGTCGTTGTTCATTGATATTTGGTGGATAGGGCATAATATTCTTTATTTCTAATAATGTTGCGATAGAAGAAGCTTTATTTTTCTTGAGTTCAGTATATTTAAGAAATGTCTTTAGGTCAAATATATTCCCATAAAGATAACAGAGTCTTTTTTTATTGTTTTAAGAAATCTTTGAGGTATGCTCCGGTGTAAGATTTTTGATTTTTTACAACATCTTCGGGCCTGCCGGCAAAAATAACGTTGCCTCCTTTATCTCCGCCATCGGGGCCGAGGTCAATAATATAATCCGCGTTTTTAATTATTTCGAGGTTATGTTCAATGACAACAACCGTGTTTCCTTTATCGACTAATCGTTGCAGAACCGAAAGAAGTTTATCGACATCCGCGAAATGAAGTCCTGTTGTTGGTTCATCTAAAATATAAAGAGTTTTACCTGTTGATAATTTGCATAATTCGCTGGCTAATTTGACGCGTTGGGCTTCTCCTCCCGAGAGCGTTGTTGCCGGTTGCCCTAATTTGATATAACCTAATCCGACATCAAATAATGTTTGAAGTGTTTTATGGATCTTAGGGATATTTGCGAAAATTTCCAGAGCTTCTTGGACTGAGAGATTTAAGACATCAGAAATGTTTTTTCCTTTAAAAGTTACTTCAAGCGTTTGTTCGGTAAATCTTTTTCCGTGGCAAACGTCACATTCCACATAAACATCAGGTAAAAAATGCATTTCAATTTTTTTAATGCCATCTCCTTTACAAGCCTCACAGCGTCCGCCTTTGACATTGAAGCTAAATCGGCCCGGTTTATAGCCGCGCATTTTGGCTTCTGGCGTATGACAGAAAAGATCCCGGATAATATCGAAAACGCCGGTATAGGTTGCGGGATTAGAGCGAGGCGTTCGTCCAATCGGAGATTGATCAACGTCAATAATTTTATCAATCAAGTGCGTTCCAATAATTTTTTTATGTTTCCCTGGTTTTTCTTTTGCCTTGTAAATTTTTTGTGCCAAGGCCTTATAAAGGATATCATTAATAAGGGTTGATTTGCCTGAGCCGGAAACGCCTGTCACACAGACAAAAGTCCCTAAAGGAATTGTGACATCGATCTTTTTTAAATTGTGTTCTTCCGCTTGAAAAATCTTTATTATGTTTTGAGGATTGATATTTCGTCGAATTTTGGGAAGAGGAATTTTTAAGCTTCCATTTAAATATTGGCCTGATAAAGAATGTTTGCATTTTAAAAGGCCTTCTGTCGGCCCCGCGTAAAGGACTTCTCCTCCTTCAATGCCGGCGCCAGGCCCCAGATCAATAACAAAATCACTTTTACGAATTGTTGTTTCATCGTGTTCAACAACAATAAGGGTATTGCCTAAGTCTCTAAGGGCGTGAAGTGTTGATAATAAACGATCATTATCTTTTTGATGCAAGCCGATGCTGGGTTCATCTAAGATATAAATAACGCCGACTAATCCAGAGCCGACTTGAGTGGCTAAACGAATACGTTCGGCTTCTCCCCCAGAAAGTGTAAAACTTTTTCTATCTAAAGAAAGATAATTGAGCCCCACATCAATACAAAATGTTAATCGGCGATTGATTTCTTTGAGAATCTCTTGACTGATAATTTGTTTTTCTTGACTGAGCGTTAAGGCCTCGAAAAAATTTTTGGCTTCTTTAATGGACATCGCCGCGATTTGAGCAATATTTAATCCGTTTATTTTAACGGATAAAGATTCTTTTTTCAGACGGGTCCCTTGACATTGAGGGCACGGAGAAACCGACATATAACGCGAGAGTTCATCTTTGAGCCAATCGCTATCAGTTTCCCGGAACATCCGTTCTAAATAAGGTATAACGCCTTCATAACGTTTTTCCCAAATCATATCATCGCTTCCGAAAAGAATGGCCTTTTTAAAAGAGGATTTAAGATCTTTAAAAGGGATGTAGGGATCAACGTCATAGAGATCTGCTAATTCGCGCATCACCGCGCGGTAATACATTAAATAATGACGCCGTCCTCGTTTTTGTGGCACGATCGCGTTGATCCAGGGTTTTGTCTCATCCGGGATTAAAAGATTTTCATCCATTTCCATTTTTGTGCCTAATCCGTTGCATGATGAACAAGCCCCATAGGGGGAATTAAAAGAAAAAATTCTGGGTTCAATTTCCGGGATATTAATTCCACAATCCACGCAAGCAAAATGTTCGCTAAAAAATCGGTTGGGGTCCTTTAAAGAATCGACAATGACAAGGCCTTTGCCGATTTGTAGCGCGGTCTCAATAGAATCCGTTAATCGTTTTTTTATATTCGGATGAATAGTTAGACGATCAATAACAATTTCAATATGATGCGTTTTATATTTGTCTAATTTTAATTTATCATCTGTTTCATAGATTTTTCCATTCACGCGAAAGCGTGCAAATCCGGCTTTAGTGATTTGTTTCCCGATATGGCGATACTCTCCTTTTTTCCCTTTAATAAAAGGAGCGAGAATCATAAGCGATGTGTTGGGCGGATATTGAAGGATTTGGTCGACAATTTCATTTGTTGTTTGTCGTTCGATTTTTTTCCCACAAGAAGGACAGTAAGGCGTTCCAATGCGTGCAAAGAGCAATCTTAAATAATCATAAATTTCTGTTTGCGTCGCTACCGTTGAACGCGGATTATGACTGATTGTTTTTTGTTCAATAGAAATTGTCGGCGATAATCCTTCAATATACTCGACATTTGGTTTTTGGAGCTGATCAAGAAATTGACGAGCGTAAGCGGATAAACTTTCGACATAACGGCGTTGTCCTTCCGCGTAAATGGTATCAAACGCTAAAGAAGATTTTCCTGATCCGCTTAATCCTGTGACAACCACAAATTGATTACGAGGAATCTCAAGATGAATATTCTTGAGATTGTGTTCTTTGGCTCCGTGGATGATGATTTTATCTGTTGACATAAAAATTGTTTAAAGAATATGACAAATATTGTTTTACGAGAGTATATCATAAAAACACAAGACACATGTTTTAAGGGCATGTGTCTTGTGTTTTTTCAAACAAAAGAAAAAAACTTATTTTTTCTTTTTAGCTTTCTTTTTCCCGCCTTGGACCATCTTGGCACAGGAAATATCTCCTTGTTTGTCGATGAAATATAAGAAACCAGCTTCTTTCTTAATTCCAACTTTAGCGACTTTTTTAGGAGCTCCTCCTTTTTTGTTTCCGCGCGCCATCTTTGCGCAAGAAACATCGCCTTGCTTATCAACGAAGTATAAGCAACCAGCTTCTTTCTTTACTCCTACTTTAGCGACTTTCTTAGCCATACCTTCACCCCCTTTCGGTTAATATTAAAATACATTTTGTGAGTTGACATGTTATGTCCCGACAAAGACGCCGGAACTGAACTGTTTTAATGTTTGAATAACTGATAACACAGCCAGATAACTTGTTTTAGGATTATCCGGGCAAATGACATTAACTGTTTTCGTATTGATTCGGCCAAACGCGCCGATCATTTCTATCTCATGAGAATTTTCTTTATATTTTGGTGAGGTGATGATTTTGACAAGGACTTTATTTTTATGCTGACAGGCTAAAGATAAAGTAGCTGAGACATTAATATTGCGCGGGAACGCTTTAACGGCCTGATCGACGCTACCTTGAAAAATAACAGTTTCTTTTTTTATTTTTGACAGATTGATGCCTTTTTTTGCTAAGTAAGGGTCGTTTTTAAACCCTGTGATAGGTTTGCGTGTGATTTGAGTAATTTTTTGGAATGGAACAAGTTGCCCTGCCTTAATCGCATCAATTCCTGCAATTGCGCCTGAAGGAATCAGAATTTTGCATCCTTGTTTTTTTGCTAATTTAAAAAGATTTTGAGCGTTTAAAAGCTGCCCAACGCTGACGGTTAGGACATGCTTTTTAGCCTTTAAGGATTCTTGGACAATTTCTCGGGCGTGATTAGTGTTAATGGCTTCGACAACGATATCGCAGGATTGAATAAGGTCTTTCAGAGACGATTTAATGATTTTTTTATTTGAAAAATATTTTGATAGTGCAAAGGCTTTTTGCGGGAGAATATCAAACAGCCCTGAAAGCATATAATCATTTTTGAGATCTTTAGGAAGTGTTTTAGCTAATCGTGAACCAATCGCGCCACAACCGACAATTCCGATTCGCAATCTTTTTTTCATAACCATGATATTTAAACCTTTAAGAGGATATTATCGATTAATCGCACATTACCGAATTTCACAGCCAGCGCAATCATAACAGAACCGACGATATTTTTCAAGGGAGATAATGTTTCCTTATCGACGCATACGACGTAGTCAATTGTGCAGGATGTTGTTTTTGTAATCATTGCGCGAATTTTTTTTATGATTCTTTGAGCGTTACGTTCGCCAGATAGAATATCTTTTTTGGCGTGTTGCAATGCCTGATATAATATCGGAGATTCTCGACGTTGTTGTTCCGTTAGAAACGCGTTGCGTGAGCTTAAAGCCAGGCCGTCTTTTTCGCGTATCGTTGGGCAAATTTTTACCTTCACATTAAAATCCAGATCGGTGATCATTTTTTTTAGAATAAGTGCTTGTTGTCCGTCTTTTTGCCCGAGATAAAGAATGTCCGGAGTTGTTTCGTTTAAAAGCTTTGTCACAATTGTCGTGACTCCTTTAAAATGCCCTGGTCGGGACTTGCCGCAAAGCAAACCGCTTAAGCGTTCTACCTCGACGTATGTCAAAAAATCTTTTTTATATATCTGGTCGACCGACGGATGCCATATTATATCAACGTTTTCTTTTTGTGCCAACAATTCATCTTTTTTTTTCTGACGGGGATAACGGTCAAAATCTTCTTGGGGGCCAAATTGTTTCGGGTTCACAAAAATACTGATGATGACGATATCGCATTCGCGGCGGGCTTTTCGCATCAAAGAACAATGCCCTTCGTGAAGCGCTCCCATCGTCGGGACAAGCCCAATAATTTTGCCGGTTCGCTTTAGTGGACAAAGAATGTTACGAAGGGTTTTGAGTTGTGTGATTGTTTTCATATCTTAATAAGAAATCGGGATTCAGTTCTTTTAATGGTTGTAAGACAAAGGCACGTTCCAACATGCGCGGATGAGGAATTGTTAAATCTTTGGTGTTGAGTTCAATATTATCATAAAGAAGAATATCAATATCAATAGGCCGCGGGCCATTATCAATTGTTTTGATGCGTCCCATTTTTTTCTCAATAGATTTAATTTTTTTAAGAATTGTTTTAGGCGAAAACGAGCTTTCTGTTTTTATAACCGCATTAAGGAATTTTCCTTGAGGAGGCCCTCCGACAGGATCTGTTTCGATGATGCTGGAGCGTTGTGTAATAGGAATGCCTGCTTCTTCTAATAGCTTAAGCGCCTCAACGATATTTTCGCGGCGATTACCAAGATTAGAACCAATTCCTAAATAAATAGTCGGCATAAGATGTTTTTTTAAAGGATTTTTTTTAATCGTTGGACAGCTTCTAATAATCGTTCTTCAGGGGCTGTTAAGGTCATTCGAACGTAGCCTTCGCCATATTCCCCGAATCCCACGCCGGGAGTGGCCACGATGTTCGCTTTTTCTAAAAATATTTTGACTGTTTCCATAGAATTTTTAAATCCTTTGGGGATTTTTGTCCAGACGTAAAATGTAGCTTTAGGAGGAGTCACATCCCATCCTATTTTTTTAAGCCCAGAAATAAAAGAATCGCGTCTTTTTTGATAAAGCGTGCGCATCGCCTCTGTTACTCCATGAGGACTTTTTAAGGCGGTAATTCCAGCGACTTGGATCGCTTGAAAAATCCCTGAATCGAAATTCGATTTGACTTTAGCTAAGGCCGCAATAAGAGTTGCGTTTCCGCAAGCGTAACCGATGCGCCAACCCGTCATATAATATGTTTTTGATAAAGAGTGAAATTCAATCGCGACTTCTTTGGCTCCATCAATTTCAAAAATGCTTAAAGGCTTTTGACCGTCGTAATAAACTTCAGAATAAGCCAAATCTGAAACAATAAAGAATCCTTTTTCCTGTGCGAGTTTTACGAGCTGTTGATAGAATTCTTTTGTGGCGGTCGCCGCTGTCGGGTTGTTGGGATAATTTATCAAAAGCATTTTAATATTTTTAATTTTTTTGATGTCTTCGATGTCTGGCAAAAAACCGCGTTCTTCTTTTAAAGGAACATAGATAATTTTCCCGCCGGCAAATTCAATAGATGGACGATACGCGGGATACGCAGGATTGGTAAGTGCCACAATATCTCCGGGATTAATAACACCTAAGGGCATATGTGCCAATCCTTCTTTGGAACCAATTAAAGGATAAATTTCCGTATCAGGATTTAAAGTCGCTTTAAAACGAGTTTGAAACCAAGCGGCGATTTCTTGACGGAGTTCGGGAAGCCCGGCATCAAACGCATAATGATGATTATTCGCATCATCGAGAGCCTTTTTCATGGAATCAATAATATGTTGAGGCGTTGGGGAGTCTGGATCTCCGACCCCTAAATTGATAATATCGCGGCCTTGAGCAATCGCGGCGCGTTTAGCTTTATCAATTTCAACGAATAAATAAGGTGGTAAATTTTTTAATCGGTCGGAAAATTCAATATTAAAACTCATGAAACAATAATCCTTTCTATTCTATTTTAACCGAAGTCAAACTGTTTCGGTTATTGTTAATTTAATCCTAAAACATCCTGCATATTAAAAAGACCAGGTTTTCTTTTACCGGCGATAAATTTTGCGGCCACGAGCGCTCCTTTAGCGAAAATATCGCGGCTTTTGGCGTGATGGCGGAGCGTTAAAATATCCTCCTCGCTTTCAAAAAGGACATCATGGTCTCCCACAATTTCTCCTTCGCGGATAGAATCAATTTTTTCCACATCGCGGTCTCCGGCTTTTTCTGCGATTTGCGCTAATGTTTTAGCTGTCCCGGAAGGCGCGTCTTTTTTATGGATATGATGGGCTTCCGTGATACGCATAGAATACGATTGCCCTGTTTTTTGTGCCGCGATTTCCGTCAGTTTAAAAAGAATATTAACGCCGACAGACATATTGGAAGAAAAAACTATCGGGACTTTCAAAGACGCTTTTTTTATTTCTTCTATTTGCTCAGCGGTTAAACCGGTCGTGCCGATAACCATTTTAATGCCGTATTCAACACATGCCTTGAGATTTTGCATGGTTGCTTCAGGCGTTGTAAATTCTATCAAAACAGTACACTCTTTTATTTGCGCTATATCGGTAGAAATAGATAGATTGTTT
>Ga0116156_10001078_pt1 | contig 27629 bp, 24 predicted proteins | sample AD_UKC045_MetaG_FD_89891 | JGI IMG/M metagenome (GOLD analysis project Ga0116156, IMG submission 89891) | Active sludge microbial communities of municipal wastewater-treating anaerobic digesters from USA - AD_UKC045_MetaG | ecosystem: Engineered > Bioreactor > Anaerobic > Digestate | place: USA... | reverse complement strand
TTTACTAAACTTGCGAAATATATTTTTAATTCTTTTTTCCTCGGGATTTTACTGCTATTAGTATTTTATAAGGTTTGTTTGGGGTTTTGTAACTTGCGAAAAATATTTGTTCTTTGGGACTGTTTAAGTTTCAAATTTAAATTTTTCTTGACTTTATCGCTTAAATTCTCTAAAATTCCGGTTATGAAATTCTTCGCGGAAAATTTTTTAATATTTTCTTTCCTTCCGGCAGTATATTTATTTCTATGCGTAATTTATTTTTACAAATCAAAAAAAACGGTTGATAAATTCATAAAAAGCGGAGGAATTGGCGCAAAAAATATTTTTAAAAATTTTTCTTTCAAAAAAGCCCTCGTTAAAAAGTCTATGCTTATTGTTTCAATAATTTTTCTTTTTATTTCATTATTGCGTCCATCCGGTTCGATTAAACAAACAGTTATAAACGTTAAATCCCCCGATATAATCTTTTTATTGGATGTTTCCAATAGTATGCTCGCGGACGATGTAAAACCTAACCGCCTTCAAATTTCAAAAGATTTCATCAAATCATTTTCAAAAAAAAGATTTAAAACCGACCGTTTGGGAATAATTCTTTTTGCCGATTCCGCTTTCACATTATGCCCTTTAACGAAAGACGCGGACGCTTTTTTCACGCTTCTCGATTCCGCGGACGTTTCGTCGGTTTCATCTCAGGGAACAAATCTTCTTAACGCTTTAGAATTAGCGGATTTTACGGAAAATAATTCAAAAAAAAATATATTCGTATTAATTTCCGACGGCGAAGATTTCGGACAAATTTCGCAAAACTCTAACCTTCAAAATTCCAAATTATTTAATTCAAAAATTTTCTGCGCAGGGATAGGAACGAAATCCGGAGCGAATATCAAAATCAATTCAAATACGATTGTCAAAGACGATTCCGGAAAACCTGTTATAACAAGATTAAACGAAACTTTTTTAAAAAAAATTGCAGGAACCTCAAAAGCCGAATATTACGGGCTTCAAGAAAATAATATTATAACTGTCGCCGGAAATTTGAATTCCGAAATTAATAAAATAAACGAACCGCAAAAAAAAATCCTAATAACTTCCGATTCCGAATACTACGAATTTTTTTTGATTGCGGCAATTTTGTTAATCATTACAGAATCTTTCATTTCAATAGACAAAAAAAATTTTCGGGTTCAAACTCATAAATGAATTTTTTTAAATTAGCATTATACTTTTTTTTAATATCCGTCGTTTCGGGTTTCAAAATACTGGACTACGAGTATTCCTATGCAAAACAAGGCGTTGAATATTTTAAAAAATCGGATTATTTGAAATCTCGCGAATTTTTCGAGAACGCTTTTTTTACAAACCCTGAAAATCCGAAAAATTCTTTTAATCTCGCTATTGTTCAATCAAAACTCGGCGCCGATTCTGACGCCATCTCCAGTTTAAAAAACTCGATTTCATTTAACGATAACGATACCGTATTGTTAAGCAAGACTTATTATAATCTCGGAAATATAATGATGAAAACCTATAATTTCAAAGACGCAATAAAATATTTTAAAAACGCTCTTAAAATTAATCCCGGTTTTTTTAACGCAAAATACAATTTAAAATCCGCCATCATTGCAAATATTCAAAATGATAACCATCTTAAAAACCAGTCCGCTAAAAATTCAGACGCAAAAAAAAATTCTTCCCAATCCGGCAATTCCAGCGGCGATTCAAATAAAAAAAATAAGAATAAAAACGACTTCGGGGATAATTCCGGTTTTTCAAAAAAAAATTCAATTTCAAAAGAGCCCTCCGTTTCTAAAGAGATAGCCGATAACTTATTTCAATCCGCTGTAAATATGAATAACCATGAACATTCCAAGCTCGGAAATAAAAAAGCTAATAATTCAAACGCGGGGATAAAATGGTAAAAATCTTATGTTCGATTTTTTTCGTTTTTTTGACGTTCAATACCGTTTATCCGGTTTTTGGAGAACTTGAATTTTTCCCTTCAACCGATAAAAAAGAGATTGAGATAGACGAATCTTTTGTGTATTCGATTAAAATATCGGGCGAAAATTCTCCCGAATTTAAGATAAAAGAAATCCCCGATTTCATTATAACCGGCGAGAAAACAGAGTATCAGGGCAACTCGCATTTTGAAACGATAATAGACGGAAAATTAATTCAATCTACGGCTCAACCAAAATCTAAAATCATTTATATTTCTTTAAAACCGCTTAAAACCGGCAAACTTCAAATAGGTCCGTTTAACGCGATGATAGATTCAAGTCCGAAAATAATACCTCCCGTAAAAATCTTCGTAAAAAACTCAAAAAAAAATAACGCCCCGATAAATTCCGGTTCTATTCAAAACGCCGAATCAGTTTATATAGAAACTAAAATTTTATCGCCTTTTGACATAACCGGCGATTCTGAGAATATATTTTTTATAAATCAGCCTATCGCTGTAGATTACAAACTCTATTCTAATGTCAACATACAATTCTTAAACAATCCTGAAATTCCTTTTTTTAAAGGATTTCAAACCGAATCCGATTTTGAATATCAGACAAAAACAACCGCCAACAACGCGAATTACAATCTTTATTCGATTCGCAAAATAGTTTATCCTCTTATCGGCGGCAAATTAATAATCCCCGGAATTAAAATTAACGCTCTCGCTCATTACGATCCCTATCTCGGAACCGGCAAGAGAAGAATTCTTAAAAGTCCGGATAAACAAATTACAGTTAAAACAATTTCGGCAGATTCCGGTTTTTCGGGCATTTTAGCTGATTCCATTTACGCTCGATTTTTTACCGGCGGCGAAACGATTATATCAGGCAAACCTTTCACTCTTTTTTTTCAAATTTCAGGCCGTTTTAATTTAAGATATCCGTTAAAAATTTATTTATCGCATTCGTATAACTTTGAATTATTAAATACATCCGATTCGGCTTCGATATCTTGCGATTCCTTTGGATTACGCGGTTCAAGACTTTTTAAATTCACAGTCCTTCCAAAAACAGTCTGTTCGGAAATCATATCTATCAAGCCGTTTTCTTATTATTCCGCTTCATCAAATAAAATAGAGACGATAGAACCAAAAATCAAAATCGAATCAAAATCGAATCCGGATTCTCAAATCGCGTCAAGTATAAATTCCGAATCAACCTATCGGAACGGCGTCGAATTAAAAAATATTTCTCTAAAGAATTCCGGAGGTTATTTGAAAGTTTATATTTTTTTGACTATAATTATTGTTACGTTCGTTTTCGGATTCGCAATTTTTTATATAAAAAATAAAAAATCGCTTCCGGTTTCTTCTTCAATTAACTCTAAAATCGTGTTATCAAAATTTGATTTTGAGTTAGACTTGAACAATCCCGAATGTTCTTCTAAAATTTTTTACGACAAAATCTATGATTCTTTAAATTACTATTTTTCAGAAAAATTTAAAATTAATTTCGCTAAAAAAACCGAAAAAAGGTTTTTCGAAACTTTTTTTAAAAACAAAGGCATAGACTCGAACGCTTCCAAATTTTTTTCAGATATGATTGAAAAATGGTTTTTAAAACGTTTTCAAGAAAATGACGGCTTTGAGTTAAACGAGATGAAAAATGATTTTCAAGAATTGACAAGGCTTTACGTTATTCTCGACGAACTTAAATCCGATAACATTTCCGATATAAAATAAATGAAACATTTAAAAAGATTAATATTTATTTTTTTTCTCTTGGCTGTTTGCGCCGGAACCTTTTCGTGTTCGGCTACGCCCCAGCGAATTTATTATCTTCTGAAATACAAGAATAATTACAATATTAAATCGGATTCTCCGACAATTCATTCATTGAAAGAAATCCTTGAAAAAAACGAAAAAATCAAATTTTATCCTAATAATTCATTGACGCTGCTTCAGACTGGCGACGAAGTTTTAAGCAGAATGTATCGGCTTATAGAATCGGCTAATTCTGAAATCTGTATCGACCAGTATATTTTCAGAAACGACGAAGTGGGAATAGACTTTTTTAAACTGCTCCAGCAAAAATCCGAGTCGGGCGTAAAAGTAAGAATAATAATCGATAAACTCGGAAGTTTTGGTCCGAGTTTTTATTATTCGAAATATCTCAAATCCGCTTCAAAAATTCAACTCAGATTTTTTAATCCGGTATTATGGTGGAGCATTATAAAAATTAACAACCGCGACCACAGTAAATTGCTGATAGTAGATTCTAAAACTGCGGTTATAAGCGGAATCGGTCTCGGAAAAGAATATAAATACTGGCGCGATATCGGAGTTGAGATTCAAGGTCCAGTGTTATTCGACATAAAAAAAAAATTTGAAGAAACGTGGAGAAAATCGGGTTACGGATGGTTCGGAAAGGATATTCCTTTTCCCGGATTAAACGAATTAAAATCGGAGTTCGACAAATTATTTTTGAAAAAAATAAAAATTGACGATTCCCTGAAAAATAATCTTCAGGGAAGCGCGGACGCAAGACTGCTTCAGGCTTCGCCGGATTTTTCCAACCGCATCGTTTTTGAAACTTTTTTGAAAGCGATCAATTCGTCGTCAAATTACGTATATATCACCAATTCCTATTTTCTGCCGAATAAATTATTCAGAAACTCTCTTATTAATGCGGTAAAACGCGGCGTAGACGTTAAAATAATACTTCCCTCAAAAACAGATTTGCCTTTATTGCGTAGGACGTCTCATTTATATTATCCCGAATTATTGAAAAATGGAATTAAAATTTACGAATTGAAAGACAGAGTATTGCATGCAAAATATATGCTCTCGGACGATATCTGGTGCTCTGTAGGTTCGGTCAATATTCTTGACCGGGCGTTCTTTATGAATATTGAAAACAATATAGAAATTCTCGATTCTGATTTCACAATCGAATTAAAAAAACTCTTTCTGAACGATTTGGAAAATTCCAGCCAGATAATCTACGAACAATGGAAAAAAACTTCTTTCATAAAAAAATTAGGCAATTATATTTTGTTCCCGACCATTTTTTTATATTGAAACAATTTCTGAATGCGCTCTAATTCTAAAATTATATTTATTTCACTTGAATTTTATTAATTCATTATGTATAATCAATATATTTAATTTTAATTTGCCCACGGGAGAATTAGCTTAATTATGAAAAAAATTTTTTTCAATAAATTGCTTCTGATTATTGAAATTTTAATAACCTTGCCTTTTATGTATTACGCATATCAAAAAATTGAAATAATGCATAAAGGCGGAATTATTATGATTCCTCTAACTTATGTTTTATTTTTCATCATAATCATTATTATCGAACGAGCCTTGTTTTTAAAAAAAATTATTTGCAATTCATACACTGTTATCAGAAACGCGGATTCATTAATATCTGAAAATAAAATTAACGATGTTAGCGAACTATGCGAAAAATTTCCCTGTCCCGTATCTTCCATAGTTAAAATAGCCGTAAATTATAAAGATAAAGACGAAGCTAAAATAAAAGAAATGATCGAAGAATTGGGATATTTTGAAGTTCATCAATTGACAACCAATCTCGATTATATGTCATTGCTCGCCAAAATCGCTCCGCTGCTCGGTCTGCTCGGAACTGTTACCGGGCTGCTTCAAGCTTTCAATGATATGTTAAAACTTTCAGGCAATATTTCCGCTACTGTTTTCGCAGGCGGTATTTCTCAAGCTTTGCTAACGACAATTTACGGATTGACTATAGCGATTCCAACCCTTGTGGCGCATCAGTATTTTATGGTTAGATGCAAAAACATTATACGGCAAATGGAAAAAACAGCAAGTATGATTGTTTTAAAATTAAAAAATTAAAATCGGGAAAAATTATGCGTTTTAAATTTTTTAAACACGACGATGAATCAACTCCGGAACTCGACATAGCCCCTATGGTCGATTTGGTTTTTACTTTGTTGATTTTTTTTATGGCAACCTCTACTTTTATGCTTCAGCCGGGTTTTAAAATAGAATTGCCTGAAGCTTCTTCCACAGATAATATCAATTCCGAGTATTTGACAATTTATATTAATCAAAACGAAGAAATATTTCTTAACGACAAAAGAACTTCGCTTGATTCTCTCGGTTCGGAAATCCAAAAAAATCTTCCGGCTTTGAAAGAATCAAGCATTTCAGTTAACGCCGATTATAGAGTTGAATACGGACTCGTCATTAAACTCACGGATATTGCAAAACTCGCAGGCGTAAAAAATGTCATTTTAACCACTCAGCCGGGCGACGTTCAGGATTTTAATAAAACCGGTTCTAATAAAAAACCGGTTTTTTCTCAAAACGGAAATAAACCTGAAAATCAAAACGGCGATATTCCGCCAGTTAACCAAAATTAAAAACATTAAAAAAATGAAATTGCTTATTAAAAATTCCTATTTTCCCGATTTTCAAAAATTCAAATTTTTCAAAAAAAATATAATTGTTGAAAAAAACATCATACGCGACTTGACTTCTTGCGAGGTTTCTGTTTCAAATTCGAATTTTGATAAAATCATAGATGCGGAAGGTTTAATCGTTTCGCCGGGTTTTATCGACGTTCATTCGCACAGCGATCTTGCCTGTATAAATGATAAAAAATTTTCGCCTAAGGTTTTACAGGGAATTTCATCTGAAATTGTGGGAAACTGCGGATTATCAGTTGTTCCAATAAAACCGGATTCAAAAAAAGAATGGTATTCGTTATACGGGAATATTTGGGGCAATAATGAAGTTGAATGGAAATGGACCAACGCCGCATCTTATCTCAATCATTGCAAAAAAAAATCAATCTCTAATATTGAAACTTTGATAGGTTATTCCGCGCTTCGGTTTTATTTGACTAAACTGTCGTCTGAAAAATATTCTAAGGATATGTTGAATAAAATGGAATCTCTGATTGCATCCGAACTCGAATCCGGAGCCGCCGGAATTTCAATCGGCATAGGATATCCTCCGAACATTTTCGCCGATAGATCAGAATACGAATTGATTGCTAAATTAGTAAAAAAATACGATAAAATTCTCGCGGTTCATATGCGCGACGAAGGCGCTAAAGTTATAGAATCAATTAAAGAAATAATGGAGTATACTGAAAAATACAATTGTAAGATTCAATTGTCGCATTTGAAAGCTTACGGAAAAAAGAATTGGCAAAAAACCGGACAAATACTTAAACTTATCGATATTTATAATAAACGGAGAGATATTACGTTTGATTCTTATCCTTACACCGCCGGCTCGACAACGTTAACGTCTTTGCTGCCACCGACATTGTTAAATAAGCCTAAACAAATCTTGCTTAAAGAAATCCTTCTTAAAAAAACGCAAGATTATATTGAAAATTGCATTAAAGAAGGTTTGCCCGAGTGGGAAAATTACGCGGGTTCGCTCGAATATAACGACATTTATCCAACCGGATTATCTTCTAAAAAATATAACAAATTCGAGGGTTTATCGCTATTTGATATCGCCGAAAAAACAAAACAAAATATTATAAAAACTATTTGTTCGATTATTTCCGAAGAAAACGGAACCGCTTCTATGATTATGAAATCTATGAACGAATCCAATGTAATCGAAATATTCAAACATCCTAAACATATGGTCGGTTCGGACGGATTATTCGGAACAAAACCGCATCCTCGAACCTACGGAGCTTTCCCTCGAGTTATTAACAGGTTCTGCAAAGAACTTAAAGTAATGGATTTATTAACCGCTTTGTATCAAATGACAAAATTTCCGGCTGAGAGATTCAACATCAAATCGCGCGGACAAATTAAAAAGAACTTTGCCGCCGATTTGACAATATTCGATTACGAAAAAATTAAAGACGTCGCTGATTTTGCTAATCCGGAAAGATTTCCCGAAGGAATTAAACATATCATCATAAACGGTAAAATTATAAATTGAACCGTTAAGTTATTTTTTTCTACGCGCCCAAAAACTGAATTGATTTTTTTAACCCGAAAACTGCTTAAGGATTTTGAAAAATTGTTCAGACAACATAGAATATTTGTTTCAGACAATTTTTCAATGTTCTAACGCGATTTTTTTTGATAAGATTCTAAATAATCTTATTAAGGGATTTATTTAACGTAAAACTGACTTCGACTTTTCCAGTTTCAAGGGAAAAAGTGATTTTTCTGCCGATATTGCCGCCGGTATCTTCCGCCGCAATTTTTATATGATTATCATTTAATATTTTTTTTACAGCTTCTTCGTTTCTTTTTCCAATGTTGCAAATTTCATTTTTCCGTTTAATCTCAAACATTTTTGAGCCGCCGACAATTTTAGCTTCAAGATTCTTCAATTCCATTCTTTGAATGGAAAGTTGTTTAAGCATATTTTTTAAGGCTACGTCTGCAAACTTTCCGGCGGTTTCAAAATTCTCGGTTTCTTTATTGCCTTCGTTAGATTCCGGAAGCATAATGTGCGCAAGCATCCCGACTTTTTTTACTCTGTCATATAAAGTCAAACCTATGCAAGAACCCAATACCGTAGATAATTTATCCGGAGCTTTACCGGTTTTTATCATACCCATATTTACCATTGTTGCTACTTCCATATTAGCTATCTCCGCATTACCCCGGAACAGCCGGAATTAAATTTTAACAATTTAAAAATATATGCTTTTTTTTCCATAATTTTAAACTATTCCTGAACAAGTTTATAAACGGAAGGCTGAATAAACTTCAATTCTTTATCCATATTCACAATGCCTTCGGAATGTCCCAGAAAAAAATAAGAATTCGAGTTCAAACTATTTTTAATAGTTTTAATCACTTTAGTTTTACTGTTTTCGTCAAAATAAATCAAAACGTTTCTGCAAAGTATCAAATCGTATTTTTCTTTATTTGTATCAGTGAACAAATTAAACTTTTTAAATTGAACCATTTTTTTTATTTCGTCTTTTATTCTATAATTATCGCCGTTTTTGACAAAATATTTCGATATCCATACCGGCGAAAGCTTATCGATTCTTTTATAAGAATAAACCCCGTTTTGCGCCGCAGCCAGCACTTTCTCGTTTATGTCCGTCGCAAGGATATTGATTTTCCACTTTTCACAATCCGGCAAAAATTCTTTCAGAATAAGAGCCAGCGTATAGGGTTCTTCACCGGTCGACGAAGCGCAAGACCATACTTTGAAATGTTTTGTTATTTTATTTTTATCCGATTCTATTTTTTCCGGAATTATTTTATCGATTAAAAATTCCCAGTGTTTCGGTTCCCTGTAAAAATATGTCTCGTTTGTCGTAAGAGCTTCGATACATTGAATTTTTTCGTCGGCATTTTTCAAACAGTAATTGTAATACTGGTTATAAGACGACAGATTCAATTCTGCGATTCTTTTTCGCAATCTGTTAGAAACAAGGTTTTTTTTTGTCTGATTAATAAATATTCCAGCGCTGTCATACATTAGTTTGACAAAAAGTTTGAAATCATCGTCATTAATTACGTTATTTATCAGAGCCATTTTTACTGTCATTTCAATCAACTCCGGTTTAGTTATTTAAACTCTGAAATACCTGACTGATTTTCTGTTCGTTAAACGGCTTATTGATATAAGTAAAAGCCCCGAGTTCCAAAGCTTTTTCAGTGATTTTTTCCTGTTTTAACGCGGAAACGATAACGATTTTTAATTCTTTATTTCTGCATAAAAGTTCATCCAGTATCGTCAGTCCAGCAGGTTCTTCTTCATCGTCGAGTATCAAATCAAGAAAAACAATGTCCGGATTAGTTTCGTCGTATTTAGTTAGAGCTTCGTCGATGCCGCCGGCTTCGGCGCAAACCTGATAGCCGAGTTTTATAATAATTTTTTTCAACATATTTCTCATTAACATAGCGTCGTCGATTATCATAATTTTTTTGTTCATTGTAAAATTCTCCCGATTCAAATTATAATTTTCCTCAAACCAATATTTAATCCCTGATAATTAACCTGAAAACTGCCAAGTAAAAATTAATGCTTTTAAAAAAGCGCGCAAAATCAATGATTTTCCTTAGTTCCGGCGATTTTTCAAAATTCTAACGCGGTTTTCAGATTAATACACTAATCTTTCGTTTAAAATAACTTTTATTTTGCCATTTGGCGAATTAACAATTTCTTTAATTATTTTTTTCGCTTTTAATGTGTAAATAAAATCGTTAAATTCAACGATTGACACGCCAAGCGCTCGGCTTAAATCCTCGTAATCTCTCCAAACAAAATTAAAATTAATTAATACGACAAATCTGAGTTCAAGTTCTTCGAGACCGTCGAATAACCGCTTTTCTACAAACAGCAAATGCAGCGTTTTTCTTATATTGGACGCAATATGTTCGCGTTTTGAAATATGAAAACTATAATCCGGATTTCTGACCTTTGTTATTATCGAATCGCTTTCGCATAAAAGTCTATATGCGATGGCTCGCGAAGAAATCTTCAAATGAAACGATATGAAATTCAGACATTTCGATAAATAATAATTTTCAATCATATTATTGTCGAAGATAGCTTTGTAATACAATTTGTTTTTGAATTTCGTTTCATTATCGTTGCTTTCCTTCATAAAATGTATAAGATACGCGGTTTCAAAAGTATCCTGATTCTCCAGAAAAGATTCCCAAAAAAAATTTTTTTGCTGCCGGTCTCTTAAATTGCCGTATTTTTGATAATCGTATTTAATATACAAAAAAATCGACATCAGCGTGTGGTCTTCGATAAAAACCAGCCATGGTTGATTTTTAATAGTCGATTTCAAAAAAGAAAAATCATAAACCACGCATATTCCCGAACCGTCGTCCGAGCCGGTCGTGCAACCCTCGGTCAATAAAATTCTTTTTTCGTTATTAATGTCTGCCATTGTATAAGCGCCTCCTTAAAAGCGTATTTGCGAATTTTCGCAAATACGCAAATGCTTTACGTTTAAAAATTTAAATTTTAAAATATTAATTAAACCAATGTTTTAATCGCCAATCTATTCTTCTCCAAAAATTACCGGCAAACTTTCAGGATCCGGCATAAAAATAAAGTATCCTTCAAGGTTGTAATTTTTTTCAATAAATTTCATTTCTACAATCAAAAGATTATCATTATTTTGCGCGTATTCAAGAACGAGTTCCTGAATTACAGCCGCAAAATAATTTACCGTAAAATGCGGTTTGGTCGTGGTTATTGTGGAATTAATCTGCTCGCCGATTTTATTGGCAAAAGTAGTTCCGAATATATTCGTTGTTTCGCATAAAGTCGATACTTCAAGGTCGTTCCAGTTTTCAAATTCGGATTCTTCGCGCTCAAGCAAAATATTGATGAATCTTTTAGCGGATTCTTCAGCGAATATCAACAGCAAATAACCTTTAATTCCGATTAATGATAAAAGAAGCGTCGCCGTAATCAAAGTGTCGTTTTCTATTGAAAATAAAGTATAAATCTGATTAATATCGCGGAAATTGCATTTTGATATTTCAATAGAAAAATCTTTGCCTGTGAACATACTCATATTATCAGTCAATTCGCTCTCTGTATTTCTTATAAGCTCAACTAATCTTTTATGCTGTTTTTCAGTTAATTCCACATTCATATTTCACTTCCAATTCTAATCTTGAGACGATTTTCAAAATTATATTTAACTTCTTCTCCGTCGCTCAATTAGTTTGATTTAAATTGTTCCACAGAATTATTAAGAGCTTGAGCTTGCGACGCAAGTTCTTCTGAAGACGCCGCCATTTCTTCGGATGCTCCGGCGTTTTCCTGAGTAATAGACGCCACGGTTTCAACCGATTTGTTAACTTCTTCGGCAGTCGACGATTGTTCTTCGGTTGCCGCTGAAATCTGGGAAATAGCGTCTGCGCTCTTTTCGATTCCGTTCATTATTTCTTTGAAAACGGATTCGAGTTTTTCAGATTGCTGCGCTCCTTTAGATACGTTATCGGCGCTTTCTTTAATTAAATTAGTAATTTCCCGGGCCGCTTGAGAAGAACGTTCCGCAAGTTTTCTTACCTCGTCCGCAACTACCGCGAATCCGAGTCCGTGTTCGCCTGCGCGGGCCGCTTCAATAGCCGCGTTCAAAGCAAGCAGATTAGTCTGGTCGGCTATCGCTGAAATCGTCACTATTATCTGCGAAATTTTTTCCGACGATTTTGTTATAAGACCCATACTTTCGCTCTGGTCGGTTATCGCTTTTCTTCCGTCTTGAGCGAGTTTCATCGAATCTTCTGAAATCTTATTCGCTTCCTGAGCATTGTTTGACACCGTTGTTATAGAAGCTGATAATTCTTCTATCGCCGCATTTAACTCTTCTATGCTCGCGTTCTGATTTTGCGCTCCGGTAGATATATTCTGCGAACTCGAAGCCAATTCTTCAGACGCCGCCGTTATTTGACTAACATTCGCTTTAATCATTTTAACTACGCCGGAAAAATTGTCAAGCATTGAATTTATATTATTTTTCATATCGTCGTATAATCCGTGATACGCGTTTTTTACTCTTACGGTCAAATCTTTGTTTGCCGCCGCTTTTAAAGCGACTCCGCCGTCGTCGACTATCAACGCTCTCAAAGAATCTATACATACGTTCAGATTATCTTTTATAGTATTGAAATCGCCGTTATATTTTGCCGTAATTTTTTCAGGTATATCGCCTTTTGAAATTTTCGCCATATAATCCGCCGCCATATTCAATGGAGTTATAACCGTATCGAGTATCGCGTTCACTCCGTTCACAAGCGCCTGGTAGTCTCCGAAATGTTTCGTTATATCGGCTCTATATGATAAATTTCCCGCAAGCGCGTTGTCGTTCAATTTTTCAATATCCGCCGCAATATTCTTGAACGACGCCAACACCTTATTAAATCCGTCGCCGATTAAAAGGATTTCGTCAGAAGTGTTGATTTTTATTTCATCCTGATTCAGATTTCCTTGAGAAACCTGTTCGGCGGTTTGAACTATCATATTAATTCCTTTTTTTATTTTAGTCAGACAATCTATTATGCCTGCGGCGTCAAGTATCAGACAAATTCTTCCGTCGCCGAGAATAGTCGCGCCGCTGATTCCTCTCACGTCTTTAAAATATTTGTCGAGCGATTTGATGACTATGCTTTCCTTGCCGATTAATTTTGTTACTATTATTCCTATTTTATTTTCTTGATGCGTTATTATCATAATCTTATTTATCCCGCTGATTTCCTGACGGGCATTCCCTTGAATAGCTTCCGATAAATTAATTATTGGAATAACCACATTCCTTAGTTTTATATGCATTATTTTATCGATTTTATATATATCGCTTTTTTTAATATCTATAACTTCGGCCACATTCTCGAGCGGCAATGAATAAAGCTCCGAATTTATTTCAAAAAGCATCGCGTCTATAACGGCTAAAGTTAGCGGTATTCGGATTATGAATTCGGTTCCTCTCCCTTTTTCGCTTTTTATGTTTACCGTTCCTTTAAGTTTCTCTATTCTATCGCGGACAACGTCCATTCCCACTCCGCGTCCCGATATATTAGTGACTTTTTCAGCTGTGGAAAATCCCGGCATAAAAATTATTCTGAATATTTCATCTTCAGATTTTTGTTTCAATTCTTCCGCGTTAAATAATTTTTTTTCTGCGGCTTTACTTTTTATTTTATCAATATCCAATCCTTTACCGTCGTCTTTAATGCTGATACATACCGCGTTTCCGTCTCTGTAAGCTGAAAAAACTATTTTCCCTTGCGGATTTTTCCCCGCATTTTTTCTTTCTTCCGGCGTTTCAAGCCCGTGATCTATTGAATTTCTTACCATATGAGTAAGAGGGTCTCCGAGTTCTTCAATAACTTTTTTATCCAGCTCGGTTTCCTGCCCAAACGATTCCATAACAATATTTTTTTTGGAGTCTTGAGCCATATCCCTGATTATTCGCGCATATTTCTTAAATAGATTATCAACCGTAATCATTCGAGTCGACATTACGCTGTTTTGAACCTGCGACACAAGTCTGTCGAGTCTTACGATTTCTTCCGATAAATAATTTATCGAATAAATAAATTTTGACACGTCGGTTTCATTCTCCTGCTGCAAACGTATCAAATTGTTCACAAGTTGAATTATCGCGGCTTTGTTTATTACAAGTTCTCCGGTCTGATTCATTAGCTTGTCGAGTTTTTGAATATCGACTCTTATTGATTCGGATGAAATCTCTTTTGAAGCCGAACTCTTCTTCTCTGCCGGTTTTGATTTTAACGAATCTGGAACCTGTATCGGAGCGTTTATTTTTTCAAACATTCCTTTAATGGAATTTAAAATTTCCGTATTGTCAATCTCCGGAAATTTATTGGAATCGATTAATCCCAAACCTTCGTAAAATTTATCCGCCGCTTTTAAAATTATGGTTACAAGATTGTTATCAACCTGTATTTTGTTATCGCGGACCGCCGAAAGAGCTTCTTCCGTATTGTGAAGAAGCGCCGTCAATTTTTCAAACGCGAAGATTTCAGAAGCGCTTTTCAGTTTGTGAACAATTCTGAATATTTTATTAAGACAGTCCCTGTTCTCTTTATTTTTTTCAAGCTCGAGAATTTGTTCGTTCAAAATCCCAATATCTTCTTGCGATTCTTGCATAAATATTTTTATATTTTCATCGGACGAATCAAGAAAATCAGCGTTTTTTTCATTTGTATCGAAACCGGTTTTAACCGGATTTTGAGTTTCGTTTTTTTGAATTTCCGTTTTAACTTTTTGATTAGCCGGTTTTGATTGCGGTTCCGGCTGAAAAGACGCTAAAGATTCGCCTCTAATCAATGATTCAAGTTTTAATATTTGTTCTTGAATCGATACCGGTTCAAACGTCGAATTTTTAATTTCATTGCGGGTCAGTTTAACCCGTTGTATTAAATTTTTTTCAAGTTTTTTTAACAAATCAATAGAGCCAAGAAGAACGTTCACTATATCCGAATTTACTATTATCGTTTTTTCCCTGCATTTATCAAGCAACGCTTCGCTTCTGTGAGATAATAATTGCATTTCTTTCAGATTTATAAAACCCGCGCTTCCCTTAATGCTATGAAGCGATCTGAACAAAGTATTTATAGCTTCTTTATTATCGGGATTGTTTTCAAGCTCCAAAATCAAATCCTCTGAATTTCTTAGATGCTCGTCGGTTTCAACCATAAAATCGTCGATAAATTCATAACTTTCCTCAGTCAAATAGTCAAACGAGCCGTTTAGCAATTCATAATCTGAAGCGGGCGTTTTTTGAACTTCGGTTTTTACTCCGGCGTCAAGCGCCGCTTCTTCCGTTTTTGGTTCGGAATACGGAGTCGCCGTCAAATCTATTCTTACAAGCATCCCTATCAACTGAGTTATGCTTTCCATATTCGATTCTGAAATTATTCCTTTTGAAAAATATTCCGCGACCGTCTGTTTTAAAAAATAATTCAAATGCATTACATACGTCATCGCTATAAACGGGGAAATATCTCCAAACATTGAAGTATTCAGCATTTTATCGATTCCGGCGTATGCGTCGGCTAAAAACTGAATTTTATGGTTTTCAAATATTTTTGAGATTTCAAGCGCCGTAAGACTCACTTTTGACTGGAACATTAAATCGTCCGTTTGCGAACGAACATCCCCTTCAAACAGGCTGTTGAATTCTTCAAACTTTTCCCGCAAGTCTTTTTTTAATTCTTTGTTTTTCATTTTTTTCACCAGTCGATTTCCGCGATTTCGGGCGAACCGAGATTAAAAATTTTATTAACCGCTTTAATTATAATAATAGGGCTGAACGGTTTGCTCAACACTTCGTTGCATCCGAGTTTTATCGCTTTATCTATTACCTCGGGATAATAATTAGCAGTTAAAATAATAACTTTCAAATCATGTAAAGCGGGATTCTGTTTGATTATTTCAAGCATCTGCAGTCCGTCTAACACCGGAAGACTTATATCGAGTATCATCAAATCTATTTCTTCTTCCATAAGCATTTTCAATGCTTCCGCCGCGGATAACGCTTTAAAAATATTTTTATATCCCAGCTTTTTCAATATAAACTCATTCAATTGAAGAATCTGTTCGTGATCGTCCACAAGCAAAATTTTTTGGTTCATAGTTTTCACCGCCCTCTGGCGAGAATTAATTTCTAACGTCTATCTAAATAAAAATATAATAATTAAACTAAACATTTTTTTTTTGTTCTTTCAAATCGAGTTCCGGCAGTTCAATAATAAAACAAGTTCCGGTTCCGGAATTGCTTTCAACTTTTATAGTTCCGCTAAGCGCGTCAACTAAATCTTTTACTATGGATAATCCGAGTCCTGAACCGGACGCATTATCCTTAGTCGTAAAATACGGCTCCCATATACTTTGTATAATATTTTTGTCTATACCGCATCCGTTATCTCTTATTTTTACAATAAGAAAAGCGTTTTCTTTATAGATTTGAATGTTGATTTTGGGTTTTTTTTGATTTTTCAACGCAGATAACGAATTATGAATCAGATTTAAAAATATCTGACGCAATTTTTTTTTATCGGAATTGAATTTTATATCAAGCGGTTTTACGCTTGTTTCAATTAAAACCGACCCGCCCGTAAATATTCCGATTATCTTCAATACTTCTTCTATGAATTCTTGAATATTCAATGTCTGCAGGTCGCCTTCAAGCATTTGAAAAAATGTTTTTGAATTTGTTATTAAATCATTATAATCTTTCATCGAAGCGCATATATGCTCATATATAGCGTTATATTTCTGAATTTTATTCATAATATCCGCAACAAGTTCAGAACTGTCTTTTTTTTCGCGTAGAATTTTTTCAACATTATTAATGGTCAAATACTGAATATCTACGCTTAATTTTACCTGAGTAAGAAAATTATTCATCTCATGAATCAATTTCGCGTTTATAAGACCCGAATGAGCAAGACGGTCGACTCTTATCAATTGTTCTGTTTTCATTTTCAGTTTGGCTTGAAAAAATTCGTTGAGTTCGTCTATTTTGGTTTGAAATCCTTGATACTGTTTTTTCCGTTTGTCGTCGATTTTTTTTATGGATTCCATTAATTTATCAAATGTGACGGGTTTATAAATGAAATCTTCGGCTCCAATTCTATAGCTTCTTATTTCAAGGTCGCTGTCGCCGTAACCGGTTATTATCAAAACGCTGATATAATGAGGCAGCGTCTTTACTACGGATAAAAAATCCAGTCCGGTCATACCGAGCAGTCTATAATCTGTAATTATCAAATCAGGATAATCGTTTTCATTTTCGGTTAACGCTTTTAAAGCTTCTTCTGCCGAGGTAAAAAGAATAAGATTGTAATCTGAAAATTTAAACGCTCTAAATATTGAATTTAATATTTCTTTTTCATCGTCCACGACAAATATTTTTTTAATTCTATATTCTTCCATTTTTTTTAATCCCGAAAAATTAAATTTAATATTTTTTAGTTTGATATAAAGCAATTTATAATCAAAAAAATTGTTTTTTTCTTAAAATCCTTTATTTTTAACGACTTATTTTTATTGTCAGATTTTTTTCAATAATTTGAAGGGTATAACTGTAAATCTGTATTTACGTTTGTTTTACGATTTTGTAAATAGGCGTTGACACTGATTTCTAACCTAAGCCGAATTTCATCGGAAAAGGATAACCGTATAATTTGCTCTTAATTCTTTTCCGGAAATTAGTGATGTCTTATCAAAAATATTCTTGCAATTTCAGCAAGAATATTTTTGATAATATCAATAGCTTTTCCGCGAATGCGGCTTAACCCAAGTTTCGCGCTGGAAGCATAAAAAGCTATAAAAACGACTTAAAAAGAGCCAAACCTCAAAAGTTAACCTGTTGAAAAAAAGGGGTTAGTAAAAACAGGGTCTTTTTGTAGTGCCAAAAAGTGAGTTTTTTAGTATTTTACCCCTTGACAAATGCCAAAATTCATTGTGGATTAAATATACTATGTTTATAAGAGAATGTACATCATATTCAAGAAGCGCAAAAAAATATTATACATATCGCAAATTAGTTGAGAATTATCGAACTGCCAAAGGTTCGCGTCAAAGAGTGATATTTAATCTTGGGACACTTGAAATAGAAAAAAAACAATGGAAAGAATTAGCGTCAGGTATTGAGAACAGATTGCCCGGATTAGAAAATTTGTTAATTACGGAAAATAGCGATATAAAAAAATTGGCAGACCGCTATACAGAGCAAATATTAAAAAAACAAAAAATAAGCGCGGCAAAAAAAAATATTTTTCAAAAAGACGACCTTGAAAATATTCATGTTGATTCGATAGATGGAATACCGAACCGCTGTCAAAATTACTAAACCGAAATGGTTCGGTTTAATACTAATCCGCCGTTCTAAAAATTTTTTTCATAATTTTGAAAGCGGATTAGTATAACAAAATGCCGGACATATGGGGCGGAGATAAGCGGTTATGAATATATGAAAAATATAGGGCTTGAAAAAATAATAGACGAATTGGAATTATCTTCAGAAGACAAACAAATAATAAAAGCATTAATAATAGGAAAACTTGTTCATCCCGCATCTGAAAATGAAACGCATCGCTGGCTGCGCAACAACAGCGGATTAGGAGAAATATTAAAAATAAATTTCAATGAGGTAGGAAAGGATCGCATATACCGAGCGGGCGACAAAATATTAAAAAATAAAGACATAATTGAGGAAGCTTTAAATAAATCGGAAAATTGGAAACAAAAGAAAATGCTATGAGTTGGCTGACTGTTAAAATGTTGTTAGATACGCATCAAATAGTTTCCATTCAGTTTTTTAATGATAAAAATGAAATGCATATTATTAGGAAATCAACTTTACCTGAAGAACATCATCGGGAAATTTATAAATTACTTGATATTGACGAACGGGTAATTATAAGAAAAAAAAGAGAGGTGGTCTGTAAAATTAAATAATAAATTTTGTAGTGACAAAAAAAGATAACTTACTGATAAGAAAGATTTTAGTCTTCAAAATGCGAAAGATGGGGTAGGCGATAAATTAAATATTAATGTATTAAAAAGAATGCGATAGGTAAGTTTAATAAATTTTAAACTATAATTAAAAAATTTTTCTCAAACTACTTGAGAATTTTTCTCAAACTGCTTGAAGCTTTATAAAAAGGTTATATGATTATTTTTCCGAAATTTTTTTGGAACTTTTGGGAAGCGCGCTCCTGGTTAACTGGTTAACTCATAATAAAAAAATGTCTTGACTTTAAAAATAATAATATTATCCTTTTAATAAGAATTATGTTTAATAAAAATTGTAAAATAATATTATATATTTCTTCAAAAAATATAACAATTTTAGCAAAGGATAAAACCGTATCTGGATTTTACATTTCAAAAAAAATCGTCAAGACAATAGATTTTTTTCAGCAATTCAAAGATATTTTAAAACAAATTCCTTGCGAGTATAAAAATTGCCGGGCTGAAATAGTATTATCTTCCGAAAATGTAATATTACGTTATTTAAAACTGCCTTTGGAAAAAACGGGAGTTTCAGAAATAATATACTGGGAACTTATAAAGCTGTATTCGACAAAACTTGAACAGTATTACTGGAATTTTCAGAAAGTGGAAAAAGTGATTGAAGATTCCATAAAAAAACAGAATTATAAAATTGAACTTGCGTCCAAAAGCTATATAGACGCGATAACCAAAATTCTTTCCGAATATAAGATTAAAACACAGTTTATAATTTCGGAAGAAACTGTTTTAGAAAATCTTATCTCGATATACAGTCCGGACGCATTATTGGAGAGTCAATATTTTTTATTAAAGATGGATTCGGAAAATATAACTCTTATATTTTTTGACAATAACCGGATAAAATACAAACGCAGTTTTGAATCCAACGCTGAAATCATTTTAAAAATCATTTTGAATAATTTTAAAGAATACAGGGAAAATATTTTTGATTGTTTTAAAGACATACGGCTTCTCCCTTATTGCGAACCTGATGAAACCGATACAGAAACGGACGAAAAAAAAATCGCGGAATTTTCTTCGAGTTTGAAAACGCAATTTAAAATAATAGCGGACGAAATAAAAAAAACTGAAACTTTTTTAAAATCTAATTATAAGATAGCCGGAACAAATCAAGTTTTTTTGACCGGCGATTTTTCAGAAATAAAAGGAATTGCGCAGTTTTTTAAATCGGAACTAAATAAAACGGTTCAGATATATTCGGCTCCCGACGCAGTTTCGGGAACTGAAACTGCCGGTGTGAAAAGCCTGAAAAAAAATAAAGCCAATTTATTTTATTCATTAAATAATTTAAACGAGAAATCTATAATAAAATTAAACGAGCAAGTAAAGAAAGAAGACATTGAATTTGAAGGGTCTTCTTCTTTTTTCAGAACCCCGCATTTCATCGCGGCGGCTTGCGTTTTAATTATAAGTTTGCTGATTCTGCCGAATTATTTTTTAAATACCAACAAAAAAGTTTATGAAACTAATCTTAAACTAAACTCAGAATTAAAAAATAAAATTTCCGATATTGAAAAATTTCTCGCGTCCCAAAACATCGTGAGCGTGAATAAAAAATTTCAACTTTTCATCGAGACTAACAATTATGATTATTTTAACATTTTTTCCAACATATCAAATTCAGTTCCGCAGGGAATTATGTTTGAAAAAATGAGTTTAAAAACTTTAACAAACGGAGCCAAGCCTCAAACAATAATAGCGATTCAAGGCTGGAGTTCTTCTCCTGTTTTAATTCCGTCTTTCATCGTAAATCTTGATAAAACAAATCTGTTTTTCAGCATAAATCTCGATAATTCTTCGCGGGAGCCGTATAAATCGTATAATATGACAAGATTTGAGATTACCGCAGTTTTGAAAGAGGCTCAATTATTATGAAAATATCGGATAAAGAATTGAAAAAACTTATGATAATATGTTTTGTATGTTTTTTCATTTTATGGAAAGTCTACGTATTGAATCCGGCGCAAAAAAAAATCGCCGTATACGACCGGCTAATCGGCAATACTAAAACCGATTTTGTTCAGTTAAAAAATTCTCATACGGATTTGCTTGAAAAAAAAATGGAATTTATCCTGAATAAAGAAAAAAATAAAGAATTGGAATTTTATTTGATAAAAGACAAACAGCAGATTTTAACCGTTATAAACGACATTTTCAATGAAGCGAAAAATAATAAAATTTTTATATTAAATTCTTCTGCGGGCGCCAAAGTTTTGTCTAACGGATATTATATGAATAATTTTCTTAATTTGACGGTTCAAGCGGATTACAATAATTTTTTAAAATTCGCGTCAAAAATTTCGGAATATAAATATATGATTCAGATAAACGATTTAGACATAAAAAAAAACGATAACTCAAATATGTTGAGCGTAAAAATAAGTTTTATGGGATTCTCTCAAGAATGAAAAAACTGAATAAAAACGAAAGATTATTCATTATGGCGGTTTCACTAATTCTTATCGCATTGTGGAGCTATGCCGTAATAAACCGCAATCTGCAATACAAAAACGCAGACCTTTTCGCCGGAGCGGAGTTGAGGATGCTGGAAGCTGCGCAGTCCAACATATCAATTCCGGCAAATTCAAAAACAGACGTAAAAACTTTTCAAACGAAAAATTTTTCCGACACGCTGACGCGCAATCCTTTCACTCCGGTTTACTTAAACAGAGCGGACGTTATTTCAAGCCAGAATTTTACCGATTCCGGCAATTTAATTTCAGCGCCGGCGTCTTTGAAATTAAGCGGAATAATATTGATAAACAACGTGAAATACGCGATAATAAACGATAATATCGCAAAAGAAGGCGACAAACTATACGGAATGGCTATATATAAAATTTCGGACAATCAGGTTACGGTAATACAAAATGACCAATTGTATTACATAAATATGGAAAAAGCAAATTTAAAAAAATAACGGGTGAATAACAAAATGAAAAATAAAATTTGTTTTTTTGGGATTATATTACTTTTTATTTGCCTGTCCGCTGCGGTTGCGGTTTCCGGGACGATAAAGCCTTCTTCATTAAAATATGAATTTAATGACGAACGGATAAAATTCAATCTTGCCGTTCCTGAGAACGTTAACGTCGAAATATTCGCTTTGCCGGAAGAAAAAAAAATAGTCGCGGATTTAGCCGGATGCAGATGGAACCAAAAAAAAGGCGAAACCAAAAAGATTATTAATTCTGAAGCCGGAGTCAAACAGGTTCGATTCGGTCAATACAAAACCGATATCGCCAGAATGGTTTTTGATTTGACTGATAATTTTCAATATATACATTCGTATGACAAAAACCTTTTAACAATTATAATCGTTAAAAACGATGTTTCGATTAAGCCGAACGTAAAGACGGATGAACGCGTAGAACCTTCAAATACAACTACAACTCAAACCGATATTGCGCAGGCGCAGCAAAAAGAGGAACAAAAAATTGAAACCGCGAAAGTTTCAATTGAAAATATAAAAAAATCCGATGGTCTTGATTTGTCTGAAAATCAAAACGATTTTAAAAGGAAACCGCCCGAACCGGCGGAATCAATACGTCAAACCGATACGATAAAAATCGAAAAAAAAGACAGTCTTATTTCTTTAGATTTAAAAGAAGCGGATTTGCAAAACGTTTTAAGATTATTGAGTCAATCTGCGGGAATGAATATAATCGCAAGTTCGGATATTACCGGCAAAGTTACTGTTTCTTTAAAAAACACGCCTTTAATAAAGGTTTTAGACAGCATATTAAAAGTAAACGGATACGCGTATATTATTGACGGAAATCTTATAAAAGTAGTTCCGGCAAACAGACTTACAAGTATGCCCGAACCGTATCAAACAAAGATATATAAAATTCAATACGCCGCCGCGGACGAAATAAATAAACCGCTAAAATCAATAATGTCGCCTAACGGAACCGTAGAGGTTCTGCCTTCGTCGAATTCAATAATGCTGACGGATTTGAGAGAATATCTTGAGAAAGCCGAATCCGCTTTAAAAATTCTTGATTCTAAAGATATATGGGAAAAAAGGAAAGAAGGATTTTACGAAGAAACCAAAATAATCAAATTAAAATATGTTATAGCTTCAAACGTAAAAAACATTCTGTTAAAAATGTCTTCGACCCGTTCGGGAATAGTCGAAGCCGACGATAATATAAACGCTTTAATAATAACCGGCGTTAAGGAATACGTCAATCAGGTGTCGGCGATAGTATCCAACATAGATATTACGACGAAAAAAGACGTGGAAAAATTTCTGACTAAAATATATATTTTAAAATACTCGAAAGCCGACGAAGTCAAGGAAGCGGTAGAAAAAATTTTTAATTCGCAAATAGCTTTGACTGCCAATAAAAATAATTTTTTCAAAATAGTCGTGGATCCGCGGACCAATTCAATAATCGCAACAACGAATATCGAATCTTTTTTAGATAAAGCGTCTGAAATCATAATAAGTCTCGACAAACCGTTGAAACAAGTTTTGATAGAGGCAAAATTTATCGAAGTCGGATTAGACAAAGACAACAGTCTTGGAATTAATTGGTCGCAATTCGGAAATGTGAACATACAATCGTCGGAAGAACTCATAACGTTCAACGTCAAAGACTGGAAACCGGCTTACGGAACATTGTCAGTAAAACAGTTTAATCTTGTTTTAAAAAATCTCGATTCAAATTCAAATCTGAATCTTCTTTCTTCTCCAAGAATCACTACGCTCGACAATAAAAAAGCGTCCATAAAAATTTCGGACAATATAATAACCGACGTTCAAACTACCGAATCGCAGTCCGGCAATATAACGCAAACTCCGATACGCACTGAAGTCGGCATTATTCTTGAAGTCTTGCCGCATATTAATAACGACACTTTTATAACGCTCGAACTCGCGCCTCAAGTCAACGAAGCGAGAGCTTCGGTTTTATCCACCGGAAATGTAGATATAATAAAAAGAGAAGCAAAAACAACGGTAGTGGTTCAAAACGGCAATACGATTGCGCTCGGCGGGTTAATTAAAAACGTAGTCAACACTACAAACGCGGGAGTTCCATTTTTGAATAAAATCCCGCTTGTGAATTTATTTTTCGCTCACAGAACGACTTCGGTAAAGAAAACCGAACTTCTTATTTTTATAACCCCGACAATAATTGACAATACAAACGTAATTTCAGATAAGGAAAAAGATTATCTTGACAGGGCGAACGAACAAACAGAACATTTGCCTGTTGACGTGATGGAGTATTGAAAGTTGAAGAGATAAAAAAAATTAAAAGTTTGCGCGTTCAAAAGTTGGAAGGTAGAAAGGTTAAAAAATGAAAATGGAAAAATCTTGGGATGTTACGTTTTTTTGTTTAATGCAACGATATTTTTTATTAAATAAAAAAGGAGACGTTATTGATTAATTTGGAAAACGAAGAATTATTAAAAATAATACAAGAATCTATTGAAGACAAAAAAGGATTTGAAATCGAGATAATTGAAATCGGCAAATTTACGACTATAGCGGATTTTTTTGTGATTGCCGAAGGCAATTCGCAAAGGCATTTAAAAACTCTCGCTGAAGAAATCTCAGTCAGAATAAAAAAAAGCGGAATTCATCCAATATCAATCGAGGGAATCCGCGACGACAGCGGCTGGATTTTAATTGATTACGGAAGCGTTGTCGTCCATTTATTTCTTGAAGAAAAAAGGAAAAAAGTCAAGCTCGAAGAATTTTGGAAAACGGAAATAAAAAAAATAAAAAAATAGGTTGAATTTTCGAGCGAATAATTTTAAAATAGAACCAATCTATAAACTAATTATATTTAAATAAATTTAGCAAAATATTTTTGGAGGACTTTATGAAACATATTCGCATAATAGCCTTTTTATCGGCGGTAATATTTTTATTTGCCGGATGCGCGGGATTAAATCAGGGGAGTTTGGGAAAAATTCCCAATTCTCAGTTTGTTCAAAAAGATTTTAACGCCGAAGTAATCGAATCGGCTGCGCGCGAAGCGGCTTCGCAAATAGTAACCGTTCCATTACTGAAACAGGATAAAAAATATATCGTTATGTCGCTTGAAGACGTCGAAAGAACCGACTGTCCTTTGAACTCGCTTATCGAAGACGCGATTATATCTTCATTAACTAAAAGCGGGTTTTCGGTATATGAAAGAGATAAAGACGTATTAACTCGATTGGCTTATCAGGAAGGCGGAGAAAAATTAAAATCATTCACTTTGCCGCCAGCCGGCGAACCGGAAAAGACAAAATCCGAACTGCCGAAATACGACGTGGATTACGGAAAAAAAATGCAGATAGTTCCTGCAAAAGTAAATCAGGATCTCGGAACCGGCGCTATAGAAACAAGCGATTTCGTGATATCGTATAGAATACTCGAATCGGGCGTCAAATATTATAAGATTGCGGAAAGAGACGAATCCGGAGCATATCAGATTAAGCGCGCGGCGCTTGTTAAATTAAGCGTCAGAATAACCGATTCCAAAACCGCAAAAATTATTTGGGGCGACGTTTTATCGGGATTAATAGAAGATTTGGTTCCAAGAAGCCAGGTGAAATATCTTGAAAAAACAGGATATGATTTTTATCAATACACCTTGCCTCTTCAAAAAAAGTAACACATAATTTTTATTGATAAGGAGAAAAGTCCCGTGATAAAAAAAAATATTTTACCGGTAATCCTAATAATGACTGCGTTATTTGTATTTTTTTCAAATTCGCCGGCGGAATGCAATCAGACATTGTTTCAAGACAATTACGCATACGCGGTAAAACTCTTAAATTCTGGAAAATACGACGCTGCGGCGCTTGAATTTAAAAGTTTATTGAGCAAAACCGATAATATGGAATGGACTTCCATTTTACTTTATATGACAGGACAAAGTTATTACAAACTCGGAAATTTTCGCGAATCAAAAATATATTTGGAACGAGTCGTTAAAAATTATCCGAAATTCAAATTCTTAATTTTTGTCAAAGAAATGCTTAACGATATTAATCAAAAAATTCCTGACGCGGAAACCATCGATAAGTCGCCGAGCGATAAAGACGCCGGTAAAACATCAGCGAGAATTCCGGCAAAAACCGAATCTATCATAATAAACAATCAAACTCAGACCATAGAAAAAGAGGATAAAAGCCAGACCGATTTGAATTCCGAAGAACTTTCCAAAATTTATAAAATTGATAAATTGATAAAAGAAGGCAACGATTATTTTAATAACGGTAATTTTGAGAAAGCCCTTGAATCATATAAAAACGCATACGATTTGGACGAAGAAAATTCGGTTACCAAATTCAATCTCGGAGTTACACGTATGAAACTCGGAAATTATGCGGAAGCAAACGCATTAATTGAAGAAGTATATAAAAAAAATCCGGAAGACGCCGAAGCTCTCAAATATGTCGCTTATACATATTTAAAATTGGATAAACCGGTTTTATCATTAATATATTGGAAAAGACTTATAAGAATATCTCCCAACGACGAATTTGCCGCGGCAAACATAAAAAAAATCGAACAAATGGTTGAGATGAAATAATTTTTTACAACGAGGTAGAAATAAATGAAAAAAATTTTCAGCGTAGTATTAGTAGTATTAGCGGTTATATTATTAAGCGCGGCAAGTTACGGTTTTAACAGGCTTGACGGAACAAACGTAAAAAGTTCAAAGGTTTTATATAAAGGAGAAATGATATTGGAAGGTTCATTTGATTATATGCCTTCAATAAAACCGGCGGCTCAACAATCCGACTTTTCGCTTGACGTTTTATCAATACCTTTTGATTTCAGAATGGGTCTTTCAAAAAACAGAGAAATAGGATTTGAAATGCGCATTGACAATCAGAAAACCGAATTAGGAAACGAATCGTCAAACAGGACTACGCTTTCAAAAATAGGAATAGCTTCAAAAACTCGAGTTTGGAAAGATTTGTCTTTCAGATTGGCGGCAGGCTATTCAATGAACGGAAACAGTTATTATTCCGCCGACGGAATTTATGCGTCCGGAATGTTTTTATACGATTATACAATTGAAGCCGGTTCTATTTTGGTTAATCTCGGATACGAATACGCAGAAGGCAAATTCGATTTTTTTGAAGACGGCCCGGAGTTAAACATTAAAAATAGATTCATTTACGGAATAGCGTATAATTACCCCGCAATGAAAAAATTGAATTTAATCCTTGAATATTCAGGCGCTCAAAAATACGCTTCCGAATTTAAAAATCTTGGCGAGATTTCGCTTGGAGCAAAATATAAACTCGACGCCGATATAATATTAACCGGAGCTTTATCATCGGGAGTTCAGGACGGCAGCCCCGATTTAACTGCGAAAATCGGATTTCAAAAACTCTTCGGAGCTCTTAATTTTACTAACGAATATTTAAAACACAGATGGAAAGAAAGCGCTGAGGAACCTCAAAAAACGAAAGAACCTAAACAATACCCTAAAAAAATATGTCCTGTATGCGGCTATGAAGCTGAGAGCGATGAAAATTATTGTCCTAATGATGGAACAAAACTCGAATTTGTAAAAGATATTCAGGATAATAAATGCGGAGTTTGTTTAAACGAACTTCCGGAAAACGCTAATTTTTGCCCGTATTGCGGCGCCACAGTAAAAAAAACAGTTTTCAAAGAAACTCATAA
>Ga0116156_10001077_pt1 | contig 27631 bp, 27 predicted proteins | sample AD_UKC045_MetaG_FD_89891 | JGI IMG/M metagenome (GOLD analysis project Ga0116156, IMG submission 89891) | Active sludge microbial communities of municipal wastewater-treating anaerobic digesters from USA - AD_UKC045_MetaG | ecosystem: Engineered > Bioreactor > Anaerobic > Digestate | place: USA... | reverse complement strand
TTTGAAAGATGATGGTGAACAGAATTGAATAAATGGAGCAGGATCGCAATACAATTAACGAATTTGGCATCAAATGAAAAATGGGACGGTCAGCATTATTAAGCGAATTGTAGTTGGTCTGCTCATTGTTCTGGCGGTACTTGTTGCGATCTACTGGGATTTGGTAAGCTATGGAATTGGCCAGGGTTATGGTCAGGTCGATATAATCTGGAACGCCAAACCAGTGGAGGAATTTATGGACGATCCTTCCTTCCCTGATTCTCTGAAAGCCCGCTTAAAACTCATTGATGAAGTCCACCAATATGCCATCGATTCACTTGGTTTAAAGGATACTAAAAACTACAAAACACTTTACGATCAAAAAGGTGAAGAGATTATGTGGGTTGTGCTGGCATGCGAGGAGTTTCGACTTAAGCCAAAGGAGTGGAAATTTCCAATTGTTGGAACAGTTCCTTACAAAGGCTTCTTTAATAAAGACAAGGCATTGGGTTTAAAGAAAGAACTTGAAGGCGAAGGTTACGATGTCATCATCCGCAATCCTGGAGGCTGGTCAACGCTGGGCTGGTTTACTGACCCCATTTTGAGCAAGATGTTAAACCGGAGCGAAGGTGACTTGGCGAATCTGATCATTCATGAAATGTCGCACGCTACAATCTTTGTAAAGGACAGCATTGACTTCAATGAAAACCTGGCCACATTTATTGGCGATCGGGGTGCGGAGCGATTTTTGATTTACAAGTATGGTGGTGAGTCAAAAGAATATTCAGACTACATGTCGGAAGATGTAGATTATCTCAAATATGTAAACCACATGTTAGGCGGGGCTAAACAGCTGGATAGTCTTTACACCACGATGAAAGAGAGTGATCCATTAGAACAAAAAAAATCAATCAAGAAAAATCTCATTCAAAAAATTGTGATGACGATGGACACACTTTCATTGGCACTTACGAAAGAACCCTCAAATCGTTTTCAGAACGCCTTGCCGAACAATGCATACTTTATGAATTTCCGTACCTATCAATCAAAACAGATTATTTTTTTGGAGGATTTTACATCGAATTATAAAAATGACCTGCAATTATACATCAAGGCATTAAGTGAAAAGTATCCTTTTCTGTGAGTTGTATTGCATGTGTTTTTCTTACAAGTGATGGCGGTATAATAACACCATTCAGATACTCAAAACACATTTATTGTTACGCCTATTAAGGAATTGTTAATAAAGGGCTTAGCGTTTTTAATGCCCTCAATTCTGTCTACTTTTGAGCCAAAGAGTTTATCTATGGGAAACAAGCAAATGCACCGAGTGCTTGTCGTTGATGATGAAGAGCCGATCCTTGAATTGTTAAAGTACAACTTGGAAAAAAATGGCTACGATGTAAAGACGGCATTAGACGGAGTTCGAGCATTAGAAATAGCTAAGAAATTTTTACCCGACCTCGTGCTGTTGGATGTGATGATGCCCAAGATGGATGGCATTGAAACGTGCCGACAACTTCGCGATATGCCTGAACTTCAAAAAACGTTTATTGTTTTTCTTACAGCGCGCGCTGAAGAGTATTCTGAAGTTGCAGCTTTTGATGTTGGTGCCGATGATTATCTGAATAAACCAATTAAGCCACGGGCATTGCTCAGTCGGATCAGTGCCTTGTTTAGAAGGGATTTGAAAAAGGATAATCCATCCAGTACAATTTCCATTGGTGATCTCACAATTGATCGGATTAGTTACACCATTAATATAAGTGGACGTGAGATCAACCTGCCGAAGAAGGAGTTTGAGCTTTTGTATTTTCTGGCGAATAATCCAAATAAGGTATTCAGCCGTGAAGATCTGCTTCAGAACATCTGGGGATCGGATGTATATGTACTTGCTCGAACGGTAGATGTTCACATCCGGAAGGTTAGAGAAAAGATTGGTGAAGACTATATTACAACTGTAAAAGGCGTGGGCTACAAATTCAGCTTGAATTGATTTGCTAATTCGGTAATTTGCTGATTCGTTAATGAAACCATTTTCATCATGAGGGCATCAACGAATTTCCAAATTTCCAAATTATCGAATTGAAATGGTTTATAGTTCGCGTGGCCTTGCTCTTCTTCTTGCACTCTGCATAGCGATTATTACCTCATTATTTCTTTCTCTTTTTAAAAGCGTTGATGTAACTGTTTTATTAGTTGCTTTCGCGATTAGCTTCTCTGTTTCGTATCTCTTGATTTTTGTCGTTCTGGAATTTCTGATTTTCAGAGAGATCAACAAAATCTATAAGTTGATGGGGAAGCTAAAAAAGAAAGAGCTTTCTAAACTCGATCGTCACACCACCACCAGCCTTAATCCAATCAAGTCGATCAATGAAGACATTTATTCCTTTGCCGAACTGAAACAAAAAGAAATTGATGAACTCCGTAAACTGGAAGCCTTTCGCAGGGAATTTATTGCAGATGTGTCGCATGAACTAAAAACACCCATTTTCGCAGCGCAAGGTTTTGTCCATACACTACTCGATGGCGCTGTAAACGATAAAACAGTACGAACTAAGTTTCTTAAAAAGGCAGCCAAAAGCCTTGATGGTCTTGATATGCTCGTACAAGACTTACTCACACTATCGCATATAGAAACGGGCCAGATCAAAATGCATTTTGAAACGGTTGATATGTATGAGTTGACCGAGGAGGTATTTGAGCAGTTTGAAGGGAAGGCCGATAAGAAGGATGTGAAATTAAAAATAGATGTACCACGCCAAAAAGTATTGGTTTATGCCGACTGGCAACGCATTAGTCAGGTAATGACCAATTTGATTTCTAATGCCATCAAGCACTCGCATGATGGTTCAGAAGTGAGAGTGAGTTTTCAGGTCACTAAAAAAAATATAATAACCGATGTTATTGACTCCGGGGAAGGTATTCCGAATGAAGATCAGCTTCGGATTTTTGAGCGATTCTATAGAGTGGATAAAAGCAGAAGCCGTGAAAAAGGAGGTACAGGTCTTGGCCTTGCTATCGTAAAACATATTCTGGACGGCCACGATACAAAAGCAGATGTTGAAAGTACCCCGGGCAAAGGTTCAACTTTTAGTTTTAAATTGCCGCTCGTTAAGCCTGATGGCACAGAGCCATCTGATTCTCCTAAGAACTAAAAATCATTGAAACCTTCAAAATTTAATCTAAAAGAGGCTATTCTCTTTGAAGATGATGACTTTTTCCTCATCAATAAGCCACCTTTTGTAGCTACACTGGAAGACCGAAATGACCCCATTAACATTTTGAGTCTCGCTCGTGAGTATTCTGATGATGCGCAGGTTTGCCATCGGTTAGATAAAGATACATCCGGAGTATTGGCAATTGCCAAGCATCCGGAAGCATATCGGAATCTCAGTTTGCAGTTTGAGCACCGTGAGGTTTCAAAGCTGTACCATGCTTTGGTGGATGGTGTCCACAATTTTGACGAAACCCTGGTTGATGAACCCATTCTTAAGAAAGATGATGGGATAGTAAAAATAAGCAAAGGGGAAGGAAAAGATGCCCAGACCTATTTCACTACGATTAAGGCCTATGGTGCCTATACTTTGGTAGGATGTAGACCTATAACTGGAAGAATGCACCAAATAAGGATTCATTTATCAGTTTTGAAGGCTTCCATTACTGGAGATGAGACCTATGGGGGTAAACCTTTTTTCCTTTCAAGCATAAAAAGAAGATTTAATTTAAAGAGAGAAACAGAAGAGCAGCCCTTCATGAAAAGGATGGCATTGCATGCTTATTCGCTTGAATTTGATGATTTAAGCGGGGTCAGACATAAAATTGAAGCACCTTATCCGAAGGATATGCAAGCTTTAATCAGGCAGCTAGAGTTAAATACCTAGGTTGATTTACAAAGGCTCAAGACAAAATCTTAGCGAGGCTTGCATTTCAGGGATATGGAAATTACCTTTGTGTCCCTTTTTAAAGGGGTGGAGTCTTAATTTGATTATTTTCAATTAAAATGGATCATAATAGTTATAAAACAATCAACGCGAATAACGCTACTGTCGAGAAGGCATGGGTTATCGTTGACGCAAATTCCCAGGTATTGGGTCGTGTGGCAAGTGAGATCGCACGTGTAATTCGCGGAAAGCACAAACCAAGTTTTACTCCTAATGTAGACTGTGGGGATAACGTAATTGTTATCAATGCAGAAAAGGTTAGAATGACTGGTAAAAAGTGGAATGACCGCGTCATCTTTACTCACTCGGGTTATCCAGGTGGGCAACGTGAGCACACTCCTACTTTAATCCGTTCAAAACATCCGGAGCGTTTGATTGAGCATGCCGTTCGTGGTATGTTACCTAAAAACAGACTGGGTCGCGAACTCTTCAGAAGCTTGCATGTTTATGCTGGCGCTGAGCATCCTCATATCGCACAACAACCTAAAGAATTAAAGTTCTGATACAATGCAGATCATAAACACAATCGGTAGAAGAAAAACAGCTGTTGCACGTGTTTACATGCAACCGGGCAAAGGTGATATCAAGGTTAACAACCGCGATTTCAAAGAGTATTTTGTCTCTGAAATTCACCAAATCATGGTAAAACAAGGTTTTGCCGCATTGAAAGAAGAAGGTAACTACGATGTTTCTGTCAATGTTGAAGGTGGTGGAGTAAAAGGACAAGCTGAGGCAATTCGCTTGGGCATTTCCCGCGCTTTGGTTGAAGTAAATGCTGAAAACAAGCCTACACTCCGTAAGGAAGGTTTAGTAACACGTGACTCCAGAATGGTAGAACGTAAGAAACCAGGTAGAGCGAAAGCAAGAAGAAAATTCCAGTTTAGCAAGCGTTAATATTAAGAGAATGGCTGAAAAGTTAACATATCAGGATTTATTGGATGCAGGTGTACATTTTGGTCACCTTACCAGTAAATGGAATCCAAAGATGGCAGAGTACATCTTCATGGAGAACAACGGAATCCACATCATCGATTTGCACAAAACGATGGCTTGTTTAGACGAAGCATCATATGCTTTGCGTAACATCGTACGCTCTGGAAGAAAGATCATGTTCGTGGCAACAAAAAAACAAGCCAAGGACATCGTTACGGAAGAAGCGAAGCGTTTGAATATGCCTTTCGTTACAGAACGTTGGTTGGGAGGTATGCTTACTAATTTTGCTACAATCCGTAAGTCTTTAAAGAAACTTTCTCACATCGAGAAGTTGATGAAAGATGAAGCGTTTACAAATTTGGCGAAACGTGAGCGTCTCATGATTACACGTGAGAAAGCGAAGTTGGAAAAATTGTTAGGTGGTATCGCTGAGTTGAACAGACTCCCGGCAGCACTTTTTGTGATTGACGTAAAACGTGAACACATTGCTGTTACGGAAGCTCAAAAATTAAACATTCCTGTATTTGCATTGGTTGATACAAACTCAAATCCTGATGGAGTTGACTTTCCAATCCCTGCCAATGACGATGCTTTCAAATCAATCTCTATTTTGACGAAACATGTGTGTGGCGTTATTGAAGAAGCATTGAATGAGCGCAAGAAGGATAAGGAAGATGCTTCGAGCAAGAAGGAAGAAGAAGAAAAGAAAAAAGTAGACGAAGTTCAAGCTTAATATACAAATACCGGTGTGTTCTGATCTAATCGGGATATTCGGTTGTCGATAAAACAATCAAACATCGGTCAGTAGCCGATGTTTGGTTTTTATAGCCAGTCCTAGTTCTAAAGAATCAAAAAAATAAAATCATAAATTAATATGTCAGCAATTTCAGCACAAGATGTAAACAAGCTTCGTCAAATGACAGGAGCCGGAATGATGGATTGTAAGAAAGCTCTTACAGAAGCAGAGGGTGATTTTGAGAAGGCAGTAGAAATTTTAAGAAAAAAAGGACAGAAAGTTTCGGCATCCCGTTCCGATAGAGATGCAAAAGAAGGATCTGTCTTTATTAAGGTAAGTGCTGATGCAAAGGAGGCTTTCTTAATCGCGCTTAATTGCGAAACGGATTTCGTGGGTAAGAATGAAGAGTTCCAAAATCTGGGTAAGCTTATTATTGAAACGGCTTATGCTAACAAGCCTGCAGATAGAGATGCTTTGTTGACTTTAAAAGCTGGCGACCTTACGTTGAATGATAAGATTGTTGAATTGATCGGTAAGATCGGTGAGAAGATTGAGGTGAGCGAGTACATTCACATGAAGGGTGAAGCTGTTGTTCCATATATCCACGCTGGTTCTAAGTTAGGTGTTCTTGTTTCATTGAAAGGTGTAAACGGAACAGATGTAACAGAAGCAGGTAAGGATGTAGGTATGCAAATCGCAGCGATGAATCCTGTGGCAGTTGATGAGAAATCAATTGATCAGTCGATCATTGATAAGGAGCTTGAAATTGCAAAGGCAATGATCCTGGCGGAAGGTAAGCCTGAAAATATGGTGGAAAAAATTGCTACTGGTAAACTTCAGAAATTCTTCAAGGATAACACTTTGGTACACCAGGCTTTTGTAAAAGACAATTCAAAAACAGTTGCTCAATATTTGGACAGCGTTTCAAAAGGATTGGCGGTTGCAGAATTTAAGCGTGTAGTAATCGGTTAATCTGATTCTTGATATTTTTAAAAATGGCTGGCAGAGATGTCAGCCATTTTTTTTACCTCAAAGCCGAATAATCAGCTTGTGCCTGTAGGCAAAAAAATCAATGAGTTGATTCAGTATGCCCCGCACACTAAACACGCTCTAAACAATTACCCTTTTCCTGTTACCTTTAATGATAATCGTAAACTACACTTCGTAAATTTTGTTCACCATGTTTGATCCTGAAACAATAATCGAAAAAGCCAAGACCTCCGGTTTCTACCTAAAGCTCCTGAATTGGTCACTTGATCGAATGATCCCCTTTAACAAGCCCCATGGATTTCGGATTGTTGAAATAGGAGAACATCACCTAAAAACATTAATACCTTATAAAAAAAGAAATTTCAATCATATTCGTGGATTGCACGCTTGTGCGCTCGCTACCATTTCAGAATTTACTACAGGCTTTTTACTATTGAATAAACTGGATGCGAAGAAGTACCGCATCATTATGCAACGCCTGGAAATGGATTACCACTATCAAGGTAAGATGGATTCATTTGCCCAGTTTTCAGTTACACCGGAGTGGCTTCAAAATTCTGTTTACGAGCCTTTAAAAAATCAGGATGCCATTATTGTGCCCTGCGAAGTCAAAATTCATGATAAAAATAATAATCATCTAACGACAGGTAAGGTATTTTGGCAAATCAAGAATTGGGATAAGGTAAAGACAAAAGCCTAACGAGTTGACAACTGATTTTGATTGCCGTAACTTTAAGTACTGAATAATAACAAATTGGTGTATGAGAAAAATTGATCAACTCCTCTCTGAATATGGTGAGAGCCATCAGAACAGTACCAATAAAGCAATCCATTGGATTTGTGTGCCGCTCATTTTTTTTAGCATCGTAGGTCTTGTTGCGTCTATTCCATCGGGCATTTTGCAATCGGTGTTGGGTGAAGGTAATCCTTCTGCAAACTGGGCTGCAGTTGCACTAGTGCTTGCCGTTGTATATTATGTTTCTCTTTCTATTCCGTTAAGTATTGGTATGATGCTTTTTGCTGTGTTCTGTCTTTTTGTTGTGAGGCTCATTGGTCAATTAAGTACAACACCTCTTTGGATGATCAGCATTATTATTTTTGTGGTGGCGTGGATTGGTCAGTTTTATGGCCATAAGGTAGAGGGGAAGAAGCCATCGTTTTTTAAGGATGTTCAATTCTTGCTTATTGGCCCAGCCTGGTTAATGCATTTCATTTATAAAAAACTTGGAATTCCATATTAATTGAAAAACTTCATTTTTCATGAGGGTTGTTTACTGCCAGATTTTGTAACCGAGTACGAAGTGTCTCTTTTTAATATGGAGAAGCATAGACTTCTGCAATCATCACAGGGATGGACTTCATACTACTTACTACATCCAAAGAATAAGGTCGCACTAGCCGAAATACATTTTCATTTTGAGGATGGTTTAGCTTCAAGTCCTTTTCGAAGTCCTTTCGGATCGTTAGAGGGTTTAGAAGGAATACCATCAGAAGCTTTGTTCGGATTTTTGGAATTTGTAGAACAGCGGATTCGACTAAACGGTGGAAAGAAAGTTGTTATTAAAAATCCGCCTCAGGCTTATGATATAGATACACAAAGTGTTCTCACTACATTTTTGGTGAATCAAGGGTATTCAATTTCCAATGCTGAAATGGGAGCGGTTATATCCATTGATCAACCCTTTGAGAATTCATTGGATAGTTGGGAAAGACGCAAACTCAAACAAGGACACGAAGCCGATTTAGAGTTAAGAGAAGTTTCTATTGATAAGGTAGAGGAGGTATATAAATTTATTTTGGCACGCAGAATTGGAAAGGGGTATTCAATATCGATGACGTTCGATGAACTCAAGCGTACCTTACAAATTTTTTCGGATCGATTTCTACCATTTGGCGTGTATAAGCAAAATACCTTAATCGCTGCTTCAATTTGTATTCGTGTAAGGAGTAATGTGCTTTATAATTTTTATTCTGATCACGATAAAGCAATGGATCACCTAAGCCCCATAGTATTTTTAATGGAAGGTATTCATGAATATGCAAGACTGCATAAAATCGCATTGCTTGATTTAGGCACCTCTGCGTATGAAGGAAAACCAAATTTTGGTTTGCTTGATTTCAAATTGAGATTAGGAGCAAAGCCAACAATGAAATTGACTTTCGAAAAGTTATTTAACTAACAGGTAATGGGTGAACCTCTGGTTACAATCATTTGTCTTTGTTATAATCATGCCGTGTTTATTCGTGAGGCCGTAGAATCGGTTATTCACCAATCCTATAAAAACACACAAATTATTTTAATTGATGATGCGAGCAAAGATGAAAGTGTACAGGAAATTGACAAACTAAAAAATCAGTATCCATTTCTCGAAACTGTTTTGTTGCCCGTTAACGTTGGTAATTGTAAAGCTTTTAATGCAGCTTTTAAATTGGCAAAGGGAGAGTATATAATTGATTTTGCTACGGATGATGTAATGATGCCTGATCGGATTGAGAAGCAGGTGCATTTTTTTGAACACCTTGATCATTCCTATGGCGTTGTTTTTACGGATGCTGTTTATATGGATGTAAATGGATTCGTTTTTCGAAATCACTTTGAATACCTGTTTTCAAAAGGATTGCTTACAAGTATTCCTCAAGGCGATGTTTATCAAGCGGTACTAAGGCAATACTTTATAGCCTCACCTACAATGATGATTAGAAGAAATGTTTTGGATGAGCTTGGAGGATATGATGAAAATCTGTCGTATGAAGATTTTGATTTTTGGGTAAGATCTTCACGGAATTACAAGTATGCTTTATTAAATGAGAAGCTTACGAAGATCAGACGTAAGCACAAATCACTATCATCCGGTTGGTACAAGCCGGGTGACCAGCAACTTCACTCAACGTATGTAGTGTGTAAGAAAGCGCAAGAGATTAATCGTTCGGAGGGTGATACATTGGCATTAGCAAAGCGTGCCCGATATGAACTACGTCAATCATTTTTTTCAGAAAATCATGTTGAAGCAAAATTGTTCTTTCAGTTACTAAATGATCTTCAACAATTGCGTGGGTTGGATTTAGCTATAGTGAATCTTTCAAAACTCCATCTGCCGATGTCATCCTTCCGGATGTGGTATCACCAATTAAGGTATAGTGACTAACATTTCCATAATCGCATTTCAATAGAAATACGGGTTTGATTTGGATTCAGATTCACTGCTCCACCATGAATGAGATACGGAGAAAAAATCAAAACCTGATTTTCTAATGGATTCGGTCTTTCAATGTGATAAGTTTCGCTGATGGCCGTAACGGCAGGAACATTAAATGTTAACCTATTAATTTGCGCTCCCGATTCTGTTTTTTCAATTCTTGATTCAGGCCAGAGATGACTTTCCGGTATAATTATCAGAGAAGATAACTCGTTACTTCCGGCAATGGGTATATAGAGATTGATACAATCGTCATAATCCTCAAGCCAGACATCACGATGTAGCGGGTTATTGTCTGCTTGTTGAGGTCGGATAATTCTGTAGTGAAAAATGGATTGATTGTCAAATGGATTTTTGGCAATCAGGGTTGTTCCACAAATTTCTGAAATTCGTTTTTCAATTTCCTGAACAGGTATCGGAAAATATTTTGTTTCAATTTGCTTTGTTTTTTCTATGGCGCTTAAGTGAGTTGTAAGATTATTGGCCAGCAAATGATATTGGTCTAACTCAAAATTTTTATCAACACTTAACCCGGCATCTTTCCAGCACTGTAAAAGAAGATTTCGATTTTGTTCAATGAAATGAGAATAGGTATTTGAATGGAACAACGGTTCAATACTGTATCCTTGTTGGTGCCATTGTGTTGGTGCAGTTAGATCATTTGCATCATTCAGTAATACAGTATGATTGCCCCAACTTCGTTTTCCGTTGGCTTCATATTTTAGTGTAATTCCATTTATACTGTATTCCATTTTTAACAAAAACTACTTTCGGTTATCTTCTCCTAAAACCATACTAATATAGCTTTCATACCTGCTCATCTGAATAGTGCCCGATTCAACAGCATCAATAATGGCACACTTGGGTTCGTTAATGTGTAAACACCGCGATTGAAATTTACAATTCAGTCGAAGATCCCGCATCTCAGGAAAATAATCAGAGAGTTCTTGTTGATTCATATCGATCAATCCCCATTCCTTTACACCGGGTGTGTCAATAACAAAAGTCTTTTCATCTAAAGGAAACATTTCGGCAAAGGTAGTGGTGTGAGTTCCTTTATTTGAGAAGTTAGAAATATCACCAACCGTCTGGTTTAAGCCTGGTGAAATAGCGTTCAGCAATGTTGATTTTCCAACACCAGAATGCCCCATCACCAATGTAATCTTGTTCTGAAGCAAACTTCTTATTTGAACTTGGTTTTCTTCTAAAGCAGAAACGGAAAAACATTTTACCCCCAGACTTTCATACAAAAGTATCAAGTCATTTTGCCTGATGGTAAATTCTTCATCCAATAAATCTTTTTTATTGAACACAATTATTTGAGGTATTCTATACGCTTCTGCAGTAACCAGGAAACGATCAATAAACCCAATGGATGTTCGGGGATGCGTTAACGTAGCAACAACAAGTGCCTGATCAACATTGGCGGCAAGCACGTGAGAGTGCCCTGTCTTTTTTACAGACTGACGAAGAATATGATTTTCGCGCGGAAGAATTTCGACAATGGATCCGATCTCATGTTCCAGATCGATTATTACCTTATCGCCCACGGCAACGGGATTTGTCTCTTTTATTTCTTCTAACCTGATTTTTCCACGCATGCGACAATTATATTTCCTGCCGTCTTCTGCCAGCACATCGTAGAAAGATCCGGTTGAACGAAGTACAACTCCTTTGATCATGCTGGAAATATTTTTCTAATATAGGTCATAATTTTTTCGGTGGCGCCTAAGTTCTCGTCTACGTATTGGCGCGTTACATCACAGGCCAGGAGAAAACTTTCTGGTGTATTCAGCATTTCGTAGGTCGATCTTAAATCAGAAAAATCGTGCACTTCGAATGCACCACCACGATTAATCAGATCAACTGCTTCCTGAAATTTATCATAATTTTTATCGCCAAAGAAAATGGGAATGCCGTAGCAGGCAGCTTCTAAAATATTATGAAGCCCTTTTCCAAAAGCACCACCAATAAAGGCAAATTCTCCATAGCGATATAGACGAGATAACAATCCAATATTATCGATGATGAGCACTTGGTATTCTTCCGGATTTGCTGCTGCAGCGTTCGAATACCTTAAAGAATTTACAGTTAACGATTTTTCAATTTCTGAAATAAAGGATTCAGAAAGTTCATGTGGTGCTAGTATGAATTTTAATTTGTTTTCATTGATTAGTGGCGCAAGGACTTCAATGTCTTCTGGCCAGCAACTTCCAACGACCATTACTTTTTGATCGGCCTTAAAATTTTTAGCAATTAAAATTTCTTCTCCTTGCTTTACGATTTGATCCACTCTGTCAAATCGGGTATCGCCAGCACGAACACTGTTGTTTATATTAATGCTTTGAAGAAGCTGCAGCGATTCATCATTCTGAACAAAAAAGTGAGTAAAGTTCTTCAGGATGTTGCGATAGAATTCTCCATACGACTTAAAGAACAATTGATCTCTCCTGAAGATAGAAGAAATAGAGAGTGTGGGGATATTCTGGTTTTTTAGTTCAAGCGAGTAATGAAACCAAAACTCATACTTTACAAAGATGGCCAGTGCCGGTTTTGTTATTGAAATAAACCGCAGAGCATTTTCATGTGTATCCCACGGCAAGTAACAAACATGATCAGCCTGGTCATATTTTTTTCTGACCTCATAACCTGAAGGTGAAAAGAAGGTAAGGAGAATGCAGGTATTGGGAAATTCTTTTTTTAGTGCTTCTATTATTGGTCTGCCTTGCTCAAATTCTCCAAGCGAGGCACAATGAATCCAGACAACATTCGAGTGCCGATGGCTAAATTTTTGTTCAAGCTCTTCAAAGACCTTTTTTCGGCCAGATACAAACGCCTTTGCTTTGGATGAAAACAAGGCTGCTGTTTGAATGCCAGCGCGCATGGAAAGAAGCAAAGTGTTGTAAAGAAGAACCATTCTTTGTAAAAGTACAAAGCTCCAACTTTAACAAAGAAATTTTATACCTTTTACTTACTTAAAGATCAATTATCTTTACTTTAGAATTAATAAAGAACAATTCCATGAAGCATTGGTTGACAAATTGCGGAGTAATTCTAGTAGTCGTTTTTTGTACTGGTATGTTGCCCCAAACAGCCTATGCTCAAAACGAGTCTGACATTTCTAATTTTTTGAAGGCTGCTCCCGAAGATGTTTCTAAATTAATTTCAGCTTATGTACAGCCTGCCATTGAAGGTGTTTCATTTGGGATGACCGGGGGTTGGTACACCACTGCCAAAGCGCACAAATCTTTTGGATTTGATATCGGAGTTTCTTTGAATACGGTCTTTTTGCCTTCATCAAAGAATTATTTTGATCCTTATAAACTTAATTTATCATCGGCTTTTACATCCTTCGAAAACAAATCGCCTAATCCTAGTAACGGAGCACCTTCTATTACGGGGCCGAAGGATGAAACGGAATATGTTTTTAGCTATGATCCGGATGGTAATGGACCATTAGGTACTCAGAACTTCAGTATAATTGGGCCTGAAGGACTTGATGTAAAGAATGAAATTGGAATTGGCGAGGCGCCTGTACCCGTACCTATGATTCAGTTGGGTGTGGGTATCATTAAAAATACCGACATCAAGCTCAGACTCGTGCCCCAACAAGATGTGGGAGGTTCAAAAGTCAAGATGTTGGGTATTGGTGTTATGCATGATATTAAGCAACACATTGGGGGGATAAAACTTATGCCTTTTGATCTTTCTGTATTACTTGCCTACAATAATGTTTCAGGAAACACTGACCTGAGAAACTCAAGTTCGACAGATGGTGTGCCCGATAGTCAAAATGGAGAAATGAAATACTCACTTAGCTCCTACATCCTTCAAGCTTTAATTTCAAAAAAGATTTCAGTGCTTACGGTCTATGGAGGTATTGGATACCAAATGGTAAAAACGAAAGTGGATGTACTGGGGGATTATGTAATTCAATCTTCTTCTTCTGCCGCAAGCTTTTCTATTAAAGATCCTGTTGCCATCGACTTTAAAAATAATGGTTTCAAACTTAATGGTGGTGTCCGTTTTAAGTTTGGTCCTGTCTACCTTAATGGCGAGTACACCTTGCAAAAATACAGTACCGTTACAGTAGGTTTAGGATTTTCAGTTCGATAGACAATATCTTTGTAGAATTTTTAGGGAGCTAAGTTTTCAGAAGCTATTCCTCCAAATCGTTTAACAAACTTTTTAGTTTCTCAAGATGGTTTCCGTACAACTTTCGGAGATACCATTTTGTAAGCCATCGACTGCAGATAAAGAAGAATACAGCAAGGAAAACAAGCAGTAGAATTTTTTCAGGTCGGCTTATGGCTTGCACAAATTCATCCGTGCCACGCTCTAAGCCGATGAAGATCAACATCAAACAAAAATAAACAGGATATAGAATGGCGTAGCTGCGCTTGTAGAACTTTAGGTAGCCACTCAAATTATTGATCAGTATCTCCAGGTTTAACTTCATGTTGACATGTAACTTGTTATAACGGTTCAGCATCATGATTTTTTTTGCATAGTAAAAGAGGTAAACAACAAGGAGTATTAATGCTGAAACAAAAAACCACTTTAATGCCCCTGATGGCAATGTAAAGACATAGACCAACAACGCAAATCCACCTACGATTGTGAAGATTAATTCAAACCACACATTGCGTTTTATCTTCCCTACAATTGATTGACTTTGCTTTTTTAACATCAACGCAATTTCACTTTCACCTTTCGATTGAAAGTTTGGCGTAGTGTTTTTCCAAATGTTTTTCAGTTCTTCCAGTTCCATTTTAGTGCTCCATCAATTTTCTTATTTTTTCGCGAATCCGATTCATTCGTACGCGTACATTATTCTGTGTAATACCTATCGTCTGAGCGATGTCCTCATACGGAACTTCTTCAAGTGCCATCATAATCATAGCGCGTTCAATTTCTGAAAGATTCTGAATGGCGCGTTGCAAACGTTGAAAATCTTCTTCCCGATTATCTTCTCCGTTGTCGGAGATGTTGAAGTGAGATTCCCGGATATCTTCCGTCTTAATCTTGCGACTTTGTTTACGAAAACCTGAGATGGCTGTGTTCAATGCGATGCGGTACATCCATGTTGTGATCTTAGCTTCTCCCCGAAATGACCCAAATGATTTCCATAGCTGAATAACAATCTCCTGAAAGAGATCATTTCGAATGTCTGGATCATTTTCATACATGATGCAGACCTTATGGATCAGTCCCTGGTGTTGGTTAATCAGGCTCGTAAATTTTTCTTCCTCGGTCGCCAAGGGCGGATGGTCTTTAGTGAATAGGTCGAAGGTAGAGAAAGAAAATTACAGGATAAAAGCAGGTGTGTAAACTTTCAAAGTTTGGGGAAACTTGAAATTGATTTGCTCGAAGAAGTGGGGGGCTGGTTGCCGGTAACCGGCAACTCTACTACTTAGTGCTTTTTCTCCTCGGTCTTCTCAAGATTGAACAATTCATGCAGCATTTCAGTAAGCGATTCGGCATCGCCACGTTTGCAAGCTGCCTTCAGTTGAAGAACCGGGTATTTTAAAATTTTCTGCATCAGTGAACGGCTCATTTCTTCCAGCTTCTCTGCTTCTTCAGCTTTGGCATTTTTTAAGAAGCGAGCGAGTTCTTCTTTACGAATTTGCTCTAACGTATTTTTTAATTTCTGAATGGTGGGTGAAACCACCATTTCTTTAGACCAACCTTCGAAATCTCCTATTGATTCATTAATGATAGCCTGTACCTGTGGGATGGAAGCCTTTCGCTTTTCAACAGCGTCATTTGTTTTTTCCTGAATATCATCCAGATTATACAAAATAGCACCGGGAATTTCATCGATAGAAGATTCAATACTGCGCGGCATTGAAAGATCAATAAAGTACTTCGGAGAAAGGATCTTAAATTCTTTCAACATGGCTTTGGTAATGATTGAATCACTACCGGATACAGAGCTGATAATAACATCGGCCTTCAGCAATTCTTCATTCAGTTGATCGATGCTTCCAAAGGCAAAGCCACAGCGTTGTGCCAGTTTCTCTGCTTTCTCGATGGTTCTATTTAAAATGGTCACTTGTTTGAAACCACTATTGATCATGTTAAGACAAACATCCTGGCCAATTTCACCCACACCAATAACCAGTACTTTTGGTTCGCGGTTATTGGATACTAAATCCTCTGCCAATTCCTTAGCAGCATACGAAATGGAGGCTGCTCCATCCCGGAAGGAAGTTTCCTGAACAACCCGTTTGTTAGCAAAGAAAATGGTGTGCATTAACCGATGCAGGAATGGCCCGGCCATATTTTCATCCGCGCTCCATTGGTAGGCATTTTTTACCTGCCCTGATATTTGGAAATCGCCCACAACCTGGGCATCTAAACCAATGGCAACTTCATATAAATGTTCAATTGCTTTTAGGCCTTCGAAAGAAGTAAAATGATCTTCAAAACCAGGCGCTGGATTTTTAATAAACGATAACCCTTTAAAAATTACTTCAGAAAGGTCTTTTTCCGCTGAATAATAGACCTCCGTTCGGTTGCAGGTAGATACTATCAATACATCGCTTGCGGCTGCATAGTCCTTTACAAATTGAAGGAGCTGTTTTACACCGGTTTCATTTAAAGAAACCTGCTCACGCACCTCGACCGGAGCGGTTTTGTATGTCAGAATAAGTGCTTTGAAGTTCTGTGTCATTGTGAGCCTACAAAAGTATGGGGTAAAAGAAATACCTACGTGACAAAAATCATTTAGTTATTAATTTAGAATCAGTATAAATAACTTTAACCCCAAATCTATAAGTTGAGGAAGTGATGGGATTACTTTTAGAATTTCACTCTGATTAGATCAACACTAACTTTTTGTATTTTTCTATCCATTTGTTAGCTGAATTATGAAGAGAATTAAACGTTGGGTTAGAAGTTTCCTTGGATTTTCGCGTTCGCAGACCAATGCCTTTTTACTCCTTCTTCCACTCATGGTCATTCTTATATTCGCGGAGCCAGGCTGGCGATACTTTGTGGCAAGACGTACGCCCGATTATTCCAAAGACCGGCAAAAGTTGGACAGCCTGATTGCTTTATGGAATGTAACTGATTCATTTACCTTAAAACCCAGGGAGCAAAAAGCGCCTGTTCAACTCTTTTCTTTTGATCCTAATAAAATCCCGCTTGAAGATTTCATGAGGTTGGGCTTTTCTAAAAGTGCCTCGGCAACAATGGTTCGCTACCGTGAAAAGGGTGGCATGTTTAAAGTAAAATCAGATATACTTAAAATGTATGGTGTTGATTCTGCATATTACGAAAAGCTCTATGCCTTTATAAACTTGCCTGAGCACCCAAAAGCTCGACCAGTTTTTGAATCAAAGCCTAAGCCGTTTGAAAAGAAGTCGATTGAGAAATTTAATTTGAATGTAGCCGATACAGCTCAACTCAAAATGATTTATGGGATTGGTGAAAAACTTTCAATTCGAATAATAAAATACAGGGAGTCACTGGGCGGTTTTATAGAGATGAATCAGCTGAAAGAAATATATGGTTTGGATTCGACTGTGGTTAACAGGTTGTCAAAACAGTCGTTTGTTGAGGATGGATTTAGCCCATTAAAAATGAATATCAACATTGTGGGGGAGAAGGAGCTCGCTATTCATCCTTACATATCAAACAAAGTGGCTCGTGCAATTGTAGCTTATCGATTTCAACATGGTGAATTTAAAGCTATAGAGGATATTGAGAATATAGTCGGTGTAGATGCTGAAACCATTCGGAAAATCGCGCCATATTTGAAATTCAATGATTGATCCGATAGCCGTATTTTCGGATTGACCATCAACCTGTAACATGCCAGCATCAGCCAAGCAAACTTTACAAACGTATCTTCGAAGGCTCACAAACCTTTCCGGAAATAATCGTTCGTTGGTGCTGTTGCGTCTTCACGCAGACCAGTTGATGGATGTGCATGAATTTAGTTTTTTAAATGGAGATCGTTCTTTCGAAATTATCAATGCGCTGATCGCTGGCCGAAATAAAAAACTGTGTCAGATTTTAGATAGTCGCATTGAAGCAAATAATGAAGCGAGTAAGAAACTAAAGCGGCTGCAAAGGATTGATCGTTTTATTTTTGAGGAACGAGGCTCAAACGATTTACACATTGGGTGGCCTTTTGTTCACGGTAAATTTTCTGATGGTTCCATTGTTCGATGTCCGGTGCTTTATTTTCCGGTTTCAATTGTTCAGGAAGGTCAGCATTGGGTTCTTCAACCTCGTGAAGATGCAGGTATATCATTCAATAAATCTTTTCTGCTTGCCTTTTCCTTTTTTAATGCCGTTAAGCTCGATGAAGAATTGATTGATACCAGCTTTGATGACTTCAATGCAGACAGTACCGTTTTCAGAACACAACTTTATCAACTTTTAAAAGATAAAGTAGAGCTTAATTTTAATCCTGATAATTTTCGCGATGAGTTAATGCCTTTTCAGGAATTTAAGAAAGATAAATTTGATGATGAACATCGCAATGGTGAACTTAAACTGTATCCAGAAGCAGTGTTGGGTATTTTTCCTCAGGCCGGATCGCAGTTAGTTCCAGACTACTTGCACATCATTGAAAACAATTCAATTTCTGATCTCGAAGAATTTTTTCTAAAGAAGAATATAATTGAAGGGAATGAAACTACATCATCGCAGATCATTCAACAGTATCCAGTAAAAGAAGAAAAGTTATTTACACCTTTTGTACTTGATGCATTTCAGGAGAACGCCATCAAGGCAATAAAAAATGGCCAGTCCATTGTTGTGCAAGGACCACCCGGCACAGGTAAATCACAATTGATATGTAATCTATTGTCGGATGCCGTTGCATCAGGAAAGAAAGCATTATTGGTTTGTCAGAAGCGAGCGGCATTGGATGTTGTGTATGATCGTTTGCATGAAATGGGTGTTGGAGATTTTCTCGGGCTCGTTCATGATTTCCGAAATGACCGTAAAGAAATTTTCACAGCAATTGGTAATCAGATTAATCGCATTGAGGAATTTAAATCGCGCAATAGAAGTATTGATGTAATTCAGACGGAGCGAAAGTTTTTTCAGGTTTGCCGAAAGATCGATCAGCTCACGGAAGAGCTTGAAGAATTTAAGCATGCATTGTTTGATGATAAAGAATGTGGCATCTCGGTTAAAGAGTTATACCTCACATCGGATTTGCATCATGCATCGATTAATATTAAACAAGAGTATCATTACTTTTCATTTCCTGAATTGAATGATTTTGTTCGAAAGCTTAAGCTCTACAGTAATTATGCTTCCTGGTTTGATGGAGAAGATTATCCATGGAAGGAAAGAAAATCATTTGCATCGCTTCGTTTAAGTGATGAGAAAGAAATTGAAAAGACGGTTAGTGATATTCCACTTTACCTAAAGCAATTAAGTGAGAAAACAGAGAAGCTGATTGGTGTTAACCTTGGAATTGAAGAAGCCATTTCGCTTTTCTTTAAAGAGGATGACATCCTTGGAATGATTGCCGCATTGAAGGATGATGATGTTTTCAAGTTTTTTCAATCTATGATTCTTGAGAAAGATGATGAAACATCCATGCTTTGGTTGGCAAATGTTGAACGGGTGAGTTTGAATTGTTTTGAAGAAGAAAAACCAGAGACTACCGTTTCAAGTGATCAGCTTGGAAAAATTCAGGAAGTATTACAGTACAGAATGAAGGCGCGTAAGAATTTTGTAAAGCTGATGCGCTGGGAATTATTTTCAGATGATAAGTTTTTAGTGAAACGTGTGTTGGTGGCAAATGGATTGATGTATAATAAAATTGGCCTGCATGTGCTGGAGCAGCGCATTGATAGTCGATTGAATCTTGAACATCACCTTACTGCCCTTAAGGAAAAACTCTGGCTTATTGAGTTGCCAGGAGACTACAACAAACAGTCGCTTCAATCCTGGTTTGGAAAACAGAAGCTTGCCATTCGTGCAAAAATTATTTTCAATTCATTACGCGAAATTAAAGAAGGCGTTAATGTACAGATGTATTCCCGAAAGGAATTCATTTCGATGTTACACGAATTGTTATTGATCGTGAAGACTGCTCCTGAAAGAAAAAAGGATTGGTCAATTCATTTGTCTACCTATCAAATACGACAGCTTTCAGAAGATGCAGGTCTTGGATCTATATTCATAAAATCGCTTCGAAAGGATTTTGATAACCTCTGTGAATACGACAAATTAAAAGAAGACTTAACTCTTGATGAGAAATCAGTATTCCATAAACTCCATAGCGAGTTGAAGGAATGGGATGCAAAGCAAATTGAAACGCTTTTTCAGAATAGTTTACGACTTGCATGGATTGATCACATTGAAACAAAGTATCCCATTCTTCGGTCGGTGTCTTCTATGAAAATGGAGGAGTTGGAACAAGCACTTCAACAGGGTGTTACAGAAAAGCAAAAACTGAGCAAGGAAATTTTGATGGTGCGTGCACGCGAAAAAGTATATGATTCCCTTGAATATAATCGGTTAAATAATCTTGTTACCTATCGCGATCTGCAACATCAGGTATCGAAGAAAAAGAAAGTGTGGCCGTTGCGAAAAGTAATAAGTCAATTTCAGCAGGAAGTATTTCAACTTATTCCGTGTTGGATGGCTTCACCAGAATCAGTCTCTGCTATTTTTCCGATGACGGAATTATTTGATCTTGTTATTTTTGACGAAGCCTCTCAGTGTTTTGCAGAACGTGGTGTGCCGGCAATGTATCGCGGTAAGCAGATTCTGGTAGCGGGCGATGATAAACAACTTCGTCCGAGTGAGTTGTATCATGTTCGATGGGATGGAGATGAAGAAAACCCTGATCTTGAAATTGATTCGCTTCTCGAACTGACAGAGCGATACCTTCCTACCGTGCATTTACAAGGTCATTATAGAAGTCAGTCTGTTGAGCTGATTGATTTTTCCAATACTTTTTTTTACGAAGGACGATTACAACTACTTCCTGACCGTCATGTTTTTAATTTGCATCAACCCGCAATTGAGTATTGTAAGGTAGAAGGCATTTGGGAATCGCAAACAAATTCAATTGAAGCGACTGCTGTTGTTGATCGTGTGTTGAACTTGTTAAAAGAACAACCCAATAAAACCATAGGAGTAGTTACGTTCAATGCTCCACAGCAAATGCTGGTGCTTGACTTGCTGGAGGCTGCGGCAATGCAATCATCACAAACTATTCCTTCTTCTCTTTTTGTAAAAAATATTGAGAACGTTCAAGGCGATGAGAAGGATGTTATTATTTTTTCTGTTGGTTATGCTCCCGATAAGAAAGGTAAAATGATGATGCAGTTTGGAAGCTTGAATACTGCTGGTGGTGAGAATAGATTAAATGTAGCCGTTACTCGTGCGCGTGAAAGAATAATATTATTCACCAGTATCTGGCCGGAGCAATTAAAGGTTGATGATATTAAAAATGATGGACCGAAGTTGTTGCGTAAATATTTGGAATATGTTCGTCAGGTAGACAAGAAGGAATTTAAGCTTGAACAAATTCCGGCATTAATGGATAGTGGATGGTACTTAAGCAATCGGCTACAGCGATGGGCTGAAGAACGCTTAAAGAATTATGTTTTTGAAAATCATGTATTACCGTTTGCCGATATACCGGTGCGACAGAACAGCGAATATATAGGTATTATTCTCACTGATGATGGTCGCTATTTTTCTAGCTTATCGCCAAAGGATACCTATGCTTATACTCCGGCATTGCTTTCGCAAAAGAACTGGAAACATTTTCGTGTGTACAGTAGAAATTTATGGAAGGATCGGGAAAAGATTGAAAACGATCTGATGGTTTTTATAGGATCACAAGAAGGTCAAAAAGGATAAGCCACTTTCGGTGAGTGTATTTTTACAAGCTTCGCCTCTCCGTTTATTTTTTCATGCTTAGGGCAATAGCAATTTAAAATCGAATCCATTTTGGTATCGCCTTCAGCAACATGTGTAGCTTTTTCTTTTGTTGCTTCGGTAAGTATATTCCACAATGGTTGATCGACATCCATAAGCAATGCAAAAGCACTCAGAAGTTTCTCATCCCAAATATGGTAATGACGTAATAAATCATCTGGGTAAATGGTGTTGCGATCTGTGCCTGCCTCTGGTACTACATCAAAAGGTTCTTCAAGATTAAGGTATCCGTAGTCATCGGTTAGTTGTTCGCCAGGATGAATATCACGAATGGCCACTTCAAATTCGTATGCCGTTGTTATACAGTTTGAATTGGAGCTGTGGTTTACAAACCGAGCATTGTCCCAGCACAACACATGGTTTCCTTCAGCATTTCGATATGAATAGGTATCCAGAATTTTTTGGTAAAGCGGATCTAAGGATTTTATCTGCTGCGGTGTAAAAATCCGATCTAGTTTATCGATGGCCCAGGTGATGGTTCCTTTCGGGATAAACCTTGTGGCAACAACTCCATAGCCAATTTCGGTGTTGATGAACTGGAGTTCGGTATGCGGATGGATCATAGGGGTGATATCATTATCGAAAATAAATAAAATTGAAAATCAAATCGGAAGTAGTACAGAAATTATTTTGGAATATGCTTATGATATCGTTGGTCATTAGGCAAAAAAAAGAAGCCGGGTATTGCTACCCGACTTCAACTACAACCAGACGCCCTGAAAGGGTATCGTTAGCGACCGTTTACGGTTGCAAATTCTGGAACTGTTTTTACAGTTTTTATAATTCTTGATGCTACTTTATATGGATCGGCAGCAGAGTTAGGACGTCTATCTTCTAACCATCCTTTCCAATCATTTTCAACAGTGGCAATCGGAATACGAATAGAAGCACCACGATCAGACACACCATACGAAAACTTATCCATGGATTGTGTTTCATGTTTACCGGTTAGACGCATGTGATTGTCAGCACCGTAAACCTCCATGTGTTCTTTCACATAGGGAGCGAATGCCTGGCAAACTGTATCATACACATCTTTCGATCCGCAGTTACGCAATAAGTCATTTGAGAAGTTGGCATGCATACCAGAGCCGTTCCAATCGGTATCGCCCAATGGTTTGCAATGCCAGTTAATGGCAATACCATATTTCTCAGCTGTTCTTTCCAATAAATATCTTGCAACCCATACCTGATCACCTGCCGACTTAGCGCCTTTAGCAAAAATCTGGAACTCCCATTGGCCGGTTGCTACTTCAGAATTTATTCCTTCTACATTGATACCAGCTTCTAAACAAATATCTAAATGCTCTTCTACGATTTCTCTACCGAAAGCATTCTTTGCACCTACTGAGCAATAGTATTGACCTTGTGGTGCTGGAAATCCTACTTCTGGAAATCCAAGAGGTTTATCGATAGAGGTATCCCAAAGAAAATATTCTTGTTCGAATCCAAACCAAAAATCATTGTCGTCATCGTCAATTGTTGCTCGCCCATTGGTTGGATGTGGAGTTCCGTCAGGACTAAGTACTTCACACATTACAAGAAACGCTTCACTTCTTGCAGGATCAGGGAAGATCGCTACAGGTTGTAATAAACAATCAGATGAACCACCAGGTGCTTGTTCGGTTGAGCTTCCATCGAAGCACCATACCGGACAGCTTTCTAATGTGCCATCGAAATCTTTTACAATTTTTGTTTTGCTACGCAGGCTTTGTGTGGGCTTGTAACCATCAAGCCAAATGTACTCTAGTTTTGATTTTGACATAATTGATAAATGTTGTAGTAATAGTTTGATTGATATTTTAAAACCCGGATGACCGTCTGAAGTATCATCCGGGTTTTGATATTAGAATTTGTAAACTGCAGCAAGGGTAAGAGTAGGCATAAGGTCTTTTGCATCACCATCTTTGTTAACATACTGAGTGTTCTCAGACATTTTATCCATCCGCACTTCAGGAATGAAAGTAAAACCGCCCACTTTGTAGTTACCAGAAAGTGTGAAAGCAATAACATTTCCATTTCCTTCATCATCAACAGAAATAGGAGATGCTAAAAGATGGTTTTTTGTTACCGAGAAGTACTCACCACGTAGACCGAGAGCAAAACTTTCAGAAAGCGTTACCTTAGGATAAATCGCAAAACCTAAAAATGAAGTTGCATCGGCACCATCACCTACAATTCCATCAGTATCATCAAAAACTTCTCCTTCTCCAATAGTCTGGTAGGATGCATTGAAACCAAGATAGAACTTATCGCCTAAAGAATAACCACCTGTTAGGTCAACTTGGAATAATGCTCCTGCTGATTCATCACCAATTTGATTATCTTCTTCTGTTAACTTTCCATTTTGATCGCCATAAATAAAGTTCAACCAAATTCCACCTGCATCACTGGTTTTACCTAATTGTGCTCCAAGGGTATAGGTATTTACTGGGTTAAATTCTAAAAAGTCGGTAGGGTTCATAATGGCAGCTTTGGCAACAAAACCTTCGCCAAAGGAAAAATCTGCACGAAGCCCAGTATGACTAAATGGACCATTCGAGAACAAGTAAGAAGTAGAGTAATTTACATTGACTGTTGGAGAGATTACTTCATAACCAACAAATGTGTTGAACTGCCCAAGGTTAAGCGTAAAGGCATCTGAAAATTTATAGTATGTATAAAGTTGGTTAACGATTTGTCCGCTACCAGCACCGGTTAAGTTACCATAACCACCCGAGTTGAACACAGCATCAGAACCTCTTGGGCCGAATACTACGTCTGCCACAAATCCTGCTTTCTCACCTTGGTAAGAAGCAATAAGATTTACCATACCTATACCAAAACCTTTCAGGTTGGCAAATGAAGTTGTTGGTGCGTTGGGTTGAAATCCGCCTACAGTATTTTCAACACCAAATGAAGAATGGAAGTAGGAGTCAACGGAACCTCCAAAAGAAAACTTCTTTTCTTCTTCTTTAGGTTCTTCTGCTGGCGCTGCTGCATCTTGAGCGAAACCAAATTGATATCCCGCAAGGAGAACAACTACTAAGAAACTTCGTAATAGACTTTTCATAATTTTTTTTAGTTTTTTTGATGAATAATAAACTGATATAATGTTTTGGGACTGGTTGCGTACATCGGAAATAGTGTTGATCCTTTAAGGATCCGGGTACAGAATGTTCAGGGTAATCGTCTTCATACGTTCAGGTTTAGGTTGTGAAATATTTTTAAAAAATTAGTCCCGCTAAAGGCGGGACTAATTAGGTTTATGATGCTAGATCTAATTCTTCTTTTAGAGTAGGGTACATGTTTTCACCATGTTGGCTGAAATCTGAACCCACTATCTTCTCTTCAGCACTTACTCTCATTGGTAAGATCAGGTCAGTTAACTTTAATAAAAGCATAGAGCCCAGGAATGAGAAGGCAACAACAATTACCAATGCGATAAGATGAGTAGTAATCAGTGTGAGACTTCCATCAATAAATAAACCATTGCCGGTTGTGTTTGCTCCGTTAACAGTTTGAGTAGCTAACAAACCAGTCATCACCATACCTACAGCTCCACCTACACCGTGGCAAGGGAATACATCTAAAGTATCTTCCAATGAAGTCTTTTGTTTCCAATGCACTACTACATTACTGATGATCGCGGCAAATGTTCCGATGAATAAACTGGAAGGTATGGTTACGAAACCAGCAGCTGGAGTAATGGCCACTAAGCCCACTACAGCACCGATACAAAAACCAATGGCAGATGGCTTTTTGCCACGTGCTGCATCAAACAAAATCCAGGCAAGACCAGCTGCTGCTGAGGCTGTGTTAGTGGTAGCAAAAGCGGAGGCAGCTAATGTACCGGCACTTAATGCACTTCCGGCATTGAAGCCAAACCATCCGAACCATAATAAACCAGTACCAAGTAATACAAAGGGTACGTTGGCCGGGGAGATATGTGATTTTACTTCGTTCTTATTCCGTAAATAAATTGAAGCGGCTAATGCAGCAAAACCTGCCGACATGTGTACCACTGTTCCTCCGGCAAAATCAAGCACTCCCATTTTAAAAAGGAAGCCTTCAGAATGCCATGTCCAATGTGCTAATGGAGCATATATAAATAATGAGAACAGAATCATGAAAAGTAAATACGACTTAAAGCGTATGCGCTCAGCGAATGTACCCGTGATTAAGGCTGGAGTGATGATGGCGAATTTCAATTGAAAGAATGCAAACAAAACCAATGGGATGGTTCCGAAAAGTGGTGCATCCAATACATTGGAAAACATGAAATAGGTTGTTGGACTTCCAAATAATCCAAAACCTCCTACATCTTCTCCAAAGGCAATGCTAAATCCAACAACAATCCAGAGCACACTGATTACACCCATGGCAACAAAACTCTGAAGCATTGTTGTAATGATGTTTTTAGTGTCAATCATACCGCCATAGAAGTAGGCAAGACCGGGGGTCATAAGCAAAACGAGGGCTGATGCGGAAAGCATCCACGCCACATCACCGGAGTCCATCCCCTCGGTGTTAATGGTGGTTGGTAATCCCGGCATAAACACCGCCAGAATACTGATGGCAAGCAGGAGTACCAACGGGACAATCGATTTTTTCATAATTGATTAAATTTTGGTTAAGCGAATTGGTTGTAGAGCCAATAATAGCAGCAATTATTTAACAATAGGGTAAAAAACTACCCAGTTTTAAATAAAAATTACCGAAATCGTTGTAGGTAGGGTATAATTTTAACCGAAAACGATAATAAATTGAAAAATTTACAAGGTGCTGAGTTGCCCTGAATTGACAATACTCTTCTGAATTAGTCGCGTTTACCCCAATAAGATTTTTTGGTTGTGCCTAAATGCCGAATTACTGTTGGTGAATTTTTTTCTTTTTACCATCAAGATTTATTGCCATAGGTCAACAGCTCCTCACCACCTGCCTGAAAGGCGATTTGATAATCGTATGAATTGATGATGTGGTAAACTTCGGGTTTAGTTCATTCGATGATGGTTGTTATTTGGAGGATTTAGTTTTGCCCATTAGCATGAACTGATAACCACCAACATAATCAACAAACCGACAAAACTGTAGGCTAATGATCACGTTTTCTTTTATCGGAAAGTTGTCTAGCTTGAATCTGTCAAACTAACGCTATGAAGAAGTTCACAACAATTCTTTTAATCACCATTGGTTTTATTTCATATGGACAAGAGGATGTAAAGAAAGCTCCCGAAGTAAAAGATGGTGATGGACCATATCCACAATTGATTATCCGTGGTGTAATGTTGATCGATGGAACAGGTGCACCACCGATAGGCCCAACGGATATTGTGGTAAAGCAAAATAAAATCGTCTCCATCCAGACGGTTGGATATCCGGGTGTAGCAATCAAACCTGAGCGTAGACCAAAACTTGAACCCGGAGGTAAAGAGTTGAATGCTGAAGGAATGTATTTAATGCCAGGCTTCATCGATATGCATGGACACATCGGAGGAGATCAGGCTCCTATTGCTGAGTATGTATTTAAACTTTGGATGGCTCATGGCATCACTACCATTCGCGATCCTTCTGCAGGAAATGGTTTGTCTTGGGTACTCGATCAGAAAAAGAAAAGTACAGCGAACTTGATTACTGCTCCAAGAATTTTAGCCTACACTTCTTTTGGTCAGGGAAGCAAAGAGAGAATATCAACGCCTGAACAAGCCGTTGCCTGGGTAGTTGAGAATAAAAACAAAGGCGCTGATGGTATAAAGTTTTTTGGAGCAGCACCTCAAATTATAGATGCGGCTTTGCGTAAGAATAAAGAGTTGGGCTTGCGGTCTGCATGTCATCATGCACAAATGGGCGTTGCTCGTTGGAATGTATTGAACTCGGCTAAAGCCGGATTAACATCAATGGAACATTGGTATGGATTACCTGAAGCATTGTTCACCGATCAGACG
>Ga0116156_10001075_pt1 | contig 27642 bp, 24 predicted proteins | sample AD_UKC045_MetaG_FD_89891 | JGI IMG/M metagenome (GOLD analysis project Ga0116156, IMG submission 89891) | Active sludge microbial communities of municipal wastewater-treating anaerobic digesters from USA - AD_UKC045_MetaG | ecosystem: Engineered > Bioreactor > Anaerobic > Digestate | place: USA... | reverse complement strand
GTTCATCTTCAATTGTGTGGAAATAGCTATCATGTATATGCAGTTTAGCAGAACTCGGCGATGCCTCTCTCAACATATCCGCAAAACAGGCAAAAATATAATCTTTCCGTCGTGTTCCACAAGACCCCCACCAGGAATCACTGAAATGACACCACCAATTAGGTTGAATGGATTCATCCATAAGGATGTTTTTATTGAGGGTTTCTTTACATTCCGACAATCGGGATAACACGATAGGGCCGACTACATAGCTGATGTATTCGTTGGAAGTGGCCATTCGCAATGCTTTGGCGCCTTCAATGTCGTCCCCCGAAAGGATCGTCTCGGCCATTTGAGTGGCGGCTTCCTTGGACACGGGTTCTTGAGGATTGATGTTGGATACGGGTGGCGGTTGACCCTCCTTTTCATCCCCGTGTGAGGATAACGGGCAAAGAAGAGCCATTATGGCAAGAATGACGCCGCACCAATGCAATGAAGAGAATCCCATACTGCGTACCCCATTTGAAGAAACTCTATTTGCCATACGCCCTAAATCCTTATGGGAGGTAGTATAACACGGAAAGGGGTTTGTGGACTAAATAAAAATGGCCCAGTTATAATAACTCTAAGGGAAATATATGAAGAAGGTTAAAACAAAGGTTAAAATAAACGAGCAGGACACGCTCCGCCCAGAGTATCGCCGTGAAGATCTGGGAAAAGGAGTCAGGGGAAAATATTTCGCTGCCTATAAAAAAGGGGCAACCATTGTTCGATGAGTTATTTCATGTGCTTCGTACTATTCCCCGAAGGGGATGTTTTAATTCCAGCCTAGGGTTGCGCGAAGCGCTACCCTAGGAAAAGTGATTAAAATCGTGCCTACCCTGAAAGGGTTGGCGCATTGTTAATCGAAAAATTAAATTTCAATGCATTATACAACTTCTTCAGGGTTGGTTCATTAGGGGGTCTCAACCCAGGGTAGCGCTTCGCGCAACCCAGGGCTAAAATTGTGCATCCCCGTTGGGGAACCTTTATCCGCGCAAATCTGAATAATCCGCGTTATCCGTGTTCCATTCTTTGGATGCGGCTATGCTGCGTGGGTGTTTCATGCATTTCGTGGTTAGAACAAAATCGATATTTATTACCACGAAAGACAAGAAATGAACGAAAAAATATTCACCCAAAATGCTTTCGACACCCACCAGATGCTTTACTCTGTTCGTTTCCATCATATAGAGAAAGCATTGGAAAATTCAGACTACAATACCTCCACCTTGATGTTGGCGTTGGTGTAGACGCAGATTTCCGAGGCGACGGTGAGGGCTTCGCGGACGATACCTTCGGCGTCGAGATCGGAATGCTTCATGAGTGCGCGGGCCGCAGCGAGGGCGTAGGGGCCGCCGGATCCAATCGCAAGGATGCCGTCATCCGGCTCGATGATTTCCCCGGTGCCGGAAATGAGGAGCGACTTCTCTTTATCGCACACCGCAAGCAATGCATTGAGCTGCCGCAGGTATTTATCCGTCCGCCAGACTTTTCCCAGTTCCACCGCCGCGCGGAGCAGGTTTTTGTTGTACTCCTGCAGCTTGGTTTCAAAGCGTTCAAACAAGGTCACTGCATCGGCGACCGCGCCCGCGAATCCGGCAAGCACCGAACCATCCGCCAATCGCCGCACCTTCACGGCGCCTCCTTTCATGATGGTGTCACCCATGGAGACCTGCCCATCTCCCCCCAACGCCACTTTCCCGTCCTTGCGGACCGCTATCACCGTCGTACCGCGAAACTGTTCCATGATCTTCTCCCGCCCCGAAGGGCTCTGCGCCGGACCGTAAAAACTAGCGCCCGGAACCCAACTCATTATACTATTAGCGCCCATGTATACGGAATAAGGAATCCATCACATATGAATTCATTGATTGTCGGCGTGGGCGTTATGCTCGCACTCATTGGTTTACAGTTCGGCGCACGCCATATTCAGTTTCTGCGCGCAAACCGCCTGTGGGCCCGCGCAAACGAATGCATCCAAGGCGATAATTTCGATGAAGCCGAGAAGATTTTGCGTAAATGTGTCAAACTGATGCCGCTCTTATTGCCCGCGCGCATTGGTCTTGGATCTGTCTTGGCCCGTCTGGGACGCCTCACCGAGGCAGAGGAACAATTCAAAGCCGTAGTTACTTTAGAGCCGCGCCAGCCGGAAGGCTATCTGCATCTAGGCTTTTTTTATGTCACCCAGTTTCAAGATCGGGACGCAGACGCTGTGGCGTCGTTATGCAAGGCAGTGGAATACAACGCTGAATTGCGGGAGAAGATCTGGAATGATCCGCGCCTTCTGCGTCTGCGCGGAAATGCCCAGTTCATGGAATGTTTCGCGAATACGGCGTCTCATTAAATGGAAGAAAGCAGGTGAAATTTCAAAACACAGCTTTTAAGCCCCCCCCTTCGTCACGCGAAGCGCGTGACTACGGCGGGGCAGGCAAGTGCGTTCCAAAGTGCAACTTTGGAACGAGGGAAAATACGGTGATCCATTAGCAAGGAGTTGTCATGCCCAGGGAAACCATGACTGGAAAAGAGCGTTGGCTTGCCGTACTCACGCGGCAAACGCCGGATCGCATTCCCATGGATTATTGGGCCACGCCCGAAACCACGGAAAAACTTTGTGCATTTCTCGGATGCGATTTCGAGGAAGCCTGCAAGCGCCTGCATATTGATACTCCCTATACCGTGTCTGGCCGCTACGTAGGGCCACCCATGCCCGAACATCAGGATGTATTCGGAGTGCGCACCCGGCCCGTGCACTACGGCTCCGGGGTGTATTGGGAGGCGGAAAACGCACCACTCGCGGCATACACGTCCGTGGAGGAAATCGAAGCGAACTACACGTGGCCAAACCCCGATTGGTGGGAGTACACGCATCTGCCGGAAGAAATCAAAGGAAAAAAGAACCACATCATTCGCGGCGGTGGGTCAGAACCCATGCTCACCTACAAACAACTCCGGGGCGAAGAACAGGCCTTCATGGACCTCCTCATGTACCCTGAAATCGTCCACTACTGCCTCGACAAGCTGTTCACCCTCGCTTATGAAAATACACGCCGCATCTTTGAGACCATTCCCGGCGCGGTATCCATCACCTATGTCGCGGAAGATCTCGGCGGCCAGGACGGGTTGATGTATTCCCCCGCGCAGATCCACGAATTCCTGCTCCCCTGGATGAAGCGCATGATGGACCTAACCCGGCAACACGGATCTTTCGTGTTCGTACACAGCGACGGCGCGGTCCGCGATATTCTCCCCGATCTGCTCGCCATCGGCATGCAGGTGCTCAACCCCATCCAATGGCGTTGCCCCGGCATGGACCGAGAGGGCCTCAAACGCGATTTCGGCGCCAAGCTCATCTTTCACGGGGCCATGGACAATCAGCAGACCCTGCCCTTCGGAAGCGTTGAGGAGGTCCGCCGCGAAGTGGAGGAAAATCTCGCTATTCTCGGCGCGGGCGGCGGCTACATACTGGCGCCCTGCCATAATATTCAGCCGGTCACCCCACCTGAAAATATCGTCGCAATGTACGAAACAGGATATGATCTCGGCTGGATATGACATCCTTCGAACTAGTAAGAACGATATCTGACTCCCAATATCCGAAACCCGGCTTGTATTTACCTACAGTCTAATGCCTACAGTCTAAATGCCTAGTTTGGGCAATATCCATCCTCGCTCCCTTCGCACACATAATATCCGCCCAAATTGTAGAACTGGATCAAGCGTAGCAATTCGGTGAGATTAATGAGCCAATCCTGGACATTATAATCACTGCTATGCGGCGAACAGGTCTGTTCTCCCAAACCCGGCGCATACCCATCTTCCGTCCCGGCCTGACAATGATACCCGCCCGAAGTATAGAACTGAATTACACGCATCAATTCCGACAGATCAATTATTCCATCCCCGTTCTGATCCGCACTGTGGACATCTATCTCCCCTTCCACTTGGCCTTCCCCTTCCACTTGGCCTTCCCCTTCCACTTGACCTTCCCCTTCCACTTGACCTTCCCCTTCCACTTGGCCTTCCCCTTCTACTTGGCCTTCCCCTTCCACTTGACCTTCGCCTTCTACTTGCCCTTCCCCTTCTACTTGCCCTTCGCCTTCTAACTGGCCTTCCAGTATTCCTTCCTCAACACCCTCCTCCAACAAGCCTTCGGAGGGCAGGCCTTCTTCCTGACCTTCCGTTAATCCTTCCGGATGCCCCTCTATCGAACCTTCTGCGGCGCCTTCCACCAAACCTTCTATTTCTCCCTCTTCCAGCGAGCCCTCCGAGGGCAAACCTTCTTCCTCCCCTTCCCAAACACCTTCCAATGAACCCTCGAGTTCCCCTTCCTCCGCGCCTTCCCCTACACCCTCCTCACTGCCTTCCCCCGAGCCTTCTTCCTCACCTTCTGCAAGCCCTTCCATCTCCCCTTCTTCCGGCGCACCTTCCAAACTTCCTTCCGCTTGCCCCTCGTATTCCCCTTCCCACTGCCCCTCTTCCCCCTCCACCACCGGCTCCACCGTATATACACCACCCCCCGTGTAACTATCCGTCAGATAATTATCCGCGTCATCATAGATAGTGTCATTATCCATCAAATCAAGTCTGACCGTGCCTTCAACTGCGCCTGCGGTTCCCGTATATATCGTTACCGTATACTCCCTACCACTGCCGCTTACCCCAGTGATTGCCGAGTTCTCCAGACCTTCCACCGCCAATGCGAAATCATCCGTGTCCACTCCCGCCACCGGCTCGCTGAACGTAACACTAAACTCCACGTTTCCCGGCAACGCCGGATTCGCCGACAGCAACGTAATCCCCGTACAGGAAGGCCGTACCGAATCCGCGAGCCACCGAAAATAATACTGCACCAGGCAATTATCGAAAATATACTTGTATCCCATCTTGCTCAAATGAAGAAAATCCACCTTGCCACTGTTTACATTCATCAACGGCGGCGGCGTGCCAAACGACGGATTGCCCCCCGGCAGCGGATCAAACGCCGGCGCCATCCCCGGAAACGGCACAGTACCCGCCTCAAATATCGTGCCAAATGAATCCGTATACCCGGCCCGGTACTGCACATTCCCAAAATTCTGGATATACCGCACCCCTGGATGAGTCTGATGCATATGAATCTTCTTCAATGCGCACCGCCCAAACACATGGTTGAGAACCTCATTATTGGCCAGATTCTGAAGCGCGGCTGGCTGAACGCATTCTGCACTGTCACAAGCTGGGACGCCAATGGTAAATCCCAACATCGACGTCCAAAGCGCGGAATCATCCGAATATTCATCCATATACTTCGTGCACGTCTCCGTGATATTCAAATAATCATAGTCCACCCATAAAAAACGATACCGATCCCCATCCGCCCGCGCCCGCACATGATCCACCACCGTCCGCACATCCTCCTCAATCTGTGTAAACAACGCTTCCTCCTGCTCCGCCGTCCACCCATAGCGCCATGAAGCCAGCAGATCTATTCCCCCCAGGCTCATGTGCACAATATCTATCGCCGGATTATTGTCTAATGTATAATCCAGACGATCCAATAATCCCCATCCTGCAGGATTTGGCGACGTCCCAGGCGGAGGTGTCCAATCTCCCGGATCCGGAACATAATTCTGCGCCCACATAAACGCCGCTGTACCCCCAATAGCCGTATAGGCTCCCTCCACTGCCGCTCCCGTTTCATTATCGTCAAGAACCTCCTGAAAGGCATCACTATTCCATGGAGATCGCACCCAACTATCCCCCACCAACACAATCCGCTTTGTACTCGCCGCCGCCTCCGGCATCAAAATCAAGGATGCCAGCCCGACAAATATCAAGACACAAAAATACACATGGCGATGACTTTTGTTCATAAGATCCATTTCTAAATTACCTCACTTAATTTGTAGTACAATTAAATTACTTTATACCTTTTAAAGCATGTAATTCAAATTTTGTGCCTCATTTGCATAGACTTGGAAACAGTGAATAACTTTATATTATTATCTATTTTCGCATTATAAAGGCTTATTAATCGTGTTTTTTGGCTATATGTGAGCGTTTTAGGTTGCCGCCATACAAAAATCGCAATTGGTGGCCAAGTTGTCGATTGAATTTCTTTTCACTGCTGTCGCACACAAACAGACGTCCGATTTGAGTTTACACACGGAAGGCGTTCAGGATAGTGTCATTCCCCGGGTTTTGAGTAGTGGTTTCTGATTGGTTCCCTCAACAAAGACCTGCCCTCAGCACACACGCATGGACCTATAGTGTGGCACGTTTTAATTAAGTTTAATACAATAATTAAAGCATGGTAGTATAAGTATTTTCCAGGGTATATCGGAAGGAATTGCCACGATGGGTATACATTGGTTTTGGCTGTTGATAACCGCCGCGTGCGTGATTTGGTACTCCACCATCACGGTTTATGTGGCAATTAAGGGTGCGTTCGACATCAAGGACATGCTCAAGCGTCTGTCACAAAATGGCGATGCAACTCAGGACGCATAAACCCTTATGTGGCTCTTTGCATTAACCCTGGCGGGCGTTATTCTGGCTGTCGATGATGATGCGATTATCGAGCGTTCACTCGTCAGTATGGGTGATACCGCCCGGCTGCACGCGGTGATGCAAAAGGCGAAGAAGGGCAAACCTGTCACTGTAGCGGTATTGGGCGGCTCCATTACGCAGGGAGCGATGGCCAGCAAGGAAGAATACCGTTACGGCAACCGAGTGGCGCAATGGTGGCGTGACACCTTTCCCAAATCCGACATCACGTTCGTAAATGCCGGTATCGGCGCGACCGGTTCAGATATCGGCGCACATCGTCTGAAAGAGCACCTATTGTCCAAAAAACCGGATTTTGTTGTGGTGGAATATGGGGTTAACGACCTCATTAACCCGAAATTCGCCGAAACCCTGGAAGGGGTGTTGCGACAGATTCTGAAACAGAAAAACCATCCTGCTGTGGCCTTGCTGTTCATGATGGATCAGGCCGGGAACAATGTCCAGGAAATGCAACAACCCATTGGCGCGCACTATAGCCTTCCAATGGTTAGTTTCCGTGATGCCCTGTGGCCGGAAATACAGGCGGGCCGCATTGCCTGGAACGACATTGAGGCGGATGCGGTCCATCCCAACGATCGGGGACATGAGTACGCCGCAAAATTTATCATTCATGTGTTACAGGAAGCCGCGGATACGTTTCCTGACGGCGGCAAGCATAAAAAAATCGCCGCCCTGCCTGCCCCAAAGACCGCCAATGCCTTTGAATGCACCTCCATGTTAAACGCGAACTCCCTGAAACCCGTGCAAAACAATGGATGGGAAACATTTGCCGATCCCGATTTTAATCAGTACTTCGGCGCCGGCTGGAAAAGCTCCACACCCGGCAGCACACTTGAATTTAAAGTAAAAGGCCGAGTCATCAGCGTATTGTTCTTCCGCATCAAGGGGGCGATGGGCATTGCCGAGGCGCACGTGGATGACGGGCCGCCCATCAAAATGGATGCATGGTTCGACCAGACCTGGGGCGGCTATACCCCGTTACAATTGGTTGCATGCGACCTCACCCCCGGCAAACACCGCCTGAAAATCCGGTTGCTGGAAGAAAAGAATCCCAACAGCGAAGGATATGAATTCAGAATTCACGCCATCATGACCGCCGGCGTAAAAAACAGGGACTGACACAAGCGAGTGAGTCCCCGAACGAGACGTGTCCCTGCTTTTTGCGGGTGGATGCGCGCTTAAGTTAATACATTCGATTCCGACCCTATATTCGTATTATGATTGCTACTTTCCCCTGATGCGTGAGACCCTGCAAGGGAGTATAGTCATGATGACCAGCAAAGAACGGCTGCTGTGTGCCTTGGACCGAGGGAAGCCGGATCGGCTGCCTGTCTCGGTGCATCAATGGCAAGGCTATCATCTCGATGCCTATTTAGGCGGCATCTCCGCCCTGGATGCTTTCAAAAAATTCGGCATGGACGCCCAGATCCAATATTTCCAGGACATGGGGCAGTTCTGGCTGGTGGACGCCGACTACACGAAATTCTCCACGCCAGAATGGCGCGATGAGGTTACAGTGGTCTGCGATGACCCCGAAAACCGCATCAACCATCATACGATTCACACCCCGGAAGGCCCCCTGACCTATAAAACCGCAGGGGACCGAAAAACGACCTGGATCACTGAATATCTCGTCAAGTGCGATGAGGATATCGGTTTAATTAAAAAATTCATGCCTGTGCCTGATCTCGATCCAGAGCCTGTTCGCCGCGTATACGACGAAGTAGGCGATGCGGGCATCCTGCGCGGCTTTGTCTGGGGCGATCAGGCGGGATGCTGGCAACATGCCTGTTGCCTCATGGACGTGAACGAACTGCTCATGGCCTGTATGGAAAAACCGGACTGGGTTCATGCGTTTTTAAATGTCTTGCTGGACAAAAAACTGCGCTTTATCGAATCTCTTAAAGGCGCAAAATTCGATCTGATTGAGACGGGCGGAGGCGCGTCTTCTTCCACCGTCATCTCTCCCACGCTGCATCAGGAATTTTGTACACCCTATGATCGCCGTATGCATGATGCCCTGCATGACGCGGGCTTTCGCGTGGTATACCACACCTGCGGCGGCACCTTCGGCCTGGAGGAAATGATCATTGCCAATGGATGCGATGCATCGGAAACCCTGGCCCCGCCCAGCATCGGCGGCAACCAGGAACCCTGGGAATTCAAGGCCAAGGTGGGCAACCGCCTGGCATTGATTGGCGGCATGGATCAGTTCAACGTCGTCACGGACGGCACAACAAGCCAAATCCGGGCAAAAGTCCACGAACTCTTTGCGAAGGTCGGTTACGATGGTGGGTATATCTGTTCCATGAGCGATCACTTCTTTGAAACCGCCCCGGAGAAGCTTGATGCCTTTGCCCAAGCCGCACGGGAATGTGTCTATTAATTGTTGGCACAACAGGCGCGCGCCTGTATAACGCACGGAGTATGAGTGCATGATCGCAAATCCGTTTTTAGGTGTATTTTTACATGCCATCGGCGGTTTCGCCGCAGGCACCTTTTATCTGCCGTATAAAAAAGTAAAAGGCTGGTCCTGGGAAAGCTATTGGCTCGTCGGCGGCTTTTTCTCCTGGATTATCGCCCCCATTATCTTCGCCCTCTTTTTAAATCCCCGGCTGTTTGAAATCCTGAGTTCAGCTCCGCTTAAAGCCATTTTCTTCACCTATCTCTTCGGCGCCATGTGGGGCATCGGGGGACTCACCTACGGCCTCACCATGCGCTACCTTGGCCTTTCCCTCGGTGTCGCGGTCACCCTCGGCTTCTGCGCCGCCTTTGGAACAATCATCCCCCCCTTGTTCAAAGGCGAACTCATAGGCCTTATGCAAAGCCTTTCCGGCCTGGTCACCCTCGGTGGCATTGTAGTGTGCCTCGGCGGCATTGCCATGTGCGGGCAGGCCGGCACCTTGCGTGAACGCGAACTCACCCAAGAGCAAAAGGCTGTGACCAGTTCCGAATTCAATTTCATTAAGGGCCTGTGGATCGCCGTGTTTTCCGGAATCATGAGTTCCTGCATGGCCTTTGCTTTTCAAGCCGGCAAGCCTATCATGGAACTAGCGCAGGATATGGGCACCTCCAGCACTTTCAGCAACACCCCTGTGCTGATTATCACCCTGCTCGGCGGATTCACCACCAACTTCATCTGGTGCGTCTTCCTCAACGTCAAAAACAAAAGCTATGGCGATTACCTTACCGCGCCCCAAGGCGCCATGCTCGCTAATTACCTCTTCAGCGCCATCGCCGGCACCACCTGGTACCTGCAATTCTTCTTCTACGGCATGGGCACCACCAAGATGGGTGAATATGATTTCTCCAGTTGGACCCTTCACATGTCCTTCATCATCATATTCGGCAATCTATGGGGCATCGTACTCAAAGAATGGCTGGGCACCAGCAAGCGGACTCATGTCATCATCGTTGCCGGCATCATTATTCTGATTCTGTCCACCATCGTGGTCGGCTTCGGGAATTATCTGGCCACATTGAAATAAAGCAACTATTGAAGCGGGGGAAAGGGAGAAATGACGGGTGGCATTATTAACGGTGTAAGAAGGGCGTCGAAGGAAAGCTGGCGCCGCACGCGAAAATTCGGCGCACATGCAGGATGGATCTGCCTGTGTGCGCATGCTCAGAATTATCTCATTCGGCTCCGCAATCGGTATGGAAATCAAAACCGGGTGACATGCCCCTGCTGCAATTGGCATGGAAATTCATTTCGCGTTCTGGATGTTGGACACTGGATTATCCCCCAGGTGGAATGTCCAAATTGTGGTGCACACGACCGGCATAGAATGTTTTGTCTTTTTCTTGATCGCAATGCATTCACCTCCATGCAAGGGAAAAATATACGAATTCTCCATTTTGGACCGGAACCGCATATCCATTTCACCACAAAAAAAGAAAAAGAAAGCACTCGAGTCATCGCGGCGGATATTCACGCCGAAGGGATGACCTGTGCAGATGGAACACGGGTGCAAACCGATGTGCAGCGTATTGCGTTTGATTCGGAATCGTTCGATGCCATCGTTTGTATTCACCTCCTGGAACATGTTGAAAATGATATATTGGCCTTACACGAACTTTTTCGCGTTCTAAAACCGGGTGGCGCCGCCTATATCATGGTACCCTTCGCCCCCATTCCCGCCTCGCGTGAACTGGGCCGTCCGGACCCGTTGTTGTTCGGGCATGTTCGTGAATATTCCCAACAGGATTTTGAGCAACGCCTTCATGAATTCTATGTGAACGCCATAGCCCCCCTATCCATTATGACTCCTGAAGAACAACGCCTATTCCAGATCCCGGATCATCAGGTCATTTTCATCTGCCAAAAAGCAGTTCCAGATTGGCCTTCCTCCGGCAAATAAGGTATCCTTACACTTCAACCAATTATAAAGCGACCCTGATTTATGCAAGTGCCCTTGGCAACATTAAAACCCAAAGAAGAACGCCGCCTGTTGCGTGGCCATCATTGGGCGTTTCGCAATGAATTCAGCCAGATCCCGGAATTGAACAGCGGGGATTTAGTGGATGTGGTTGCGGCGAATCGCCGTTTCGTGGGGCGCGGCTTCTACCAATCCGAAGGCGGCATTGCCGTGCGGCTTCTGTCCTCTCATCAAGAAGATATCAACCAGGAATTCTTTGAACGCCGCATTCGGGAAGCGCGACAGCTTCGCGAGACCATATTCCCTGGCCAATCCATCTACCGCTGGGTTTTCGGAGAAAGCGACGGCTTGTCGGGCCTTGCAGCAGACCGGTATGACACCGTGGTTGCCGTGCATACCACCTGCGCCTTCTACGAATCCCGCGCCGAAATGCTGGCTCAAAGCTTCTTAAACACTCCGGGGGTACAGGGCGTGTTCTTTCAATTCCGCCCCGGAACGCAATGCGTTGGCACGGTACCTGACGAGTTGATCCTTTCTCTGGATGGCCTTCAGATCGGAGTGGATTTAAAATTAGGGCAGAAAACCGGTATGTTTCTCGACCAACGCCTTAACAGCCTGGCCATGCGGCCCTTCGCTAAAAATGCGCGGGTCCTGGACGGACACTCCTACATCGGACTCTGGAGCTGTCATGCCGCGCAGGCAGGCGCAGTCTCCGTGCTGGGCGTGGACAGGTCGGAAAAAGCCATTGAACAAGCCCGCGCTAATGCCGAACGAAACCATGTGAGCGCCCGCTGCCAATTCGAGTGCGCCGATATCGAGGCCGTTTTGGCGCGTGGAGACTCCTACAACCTGATTATGCTCGATCCACCCGCCCTCGCTAAGTCCCGGATCCATCTCACCAAGGCTCTCTCACGGTATCAAGCCCTTAACACGAACGCCATGAAAGCCCTGGAACCCGGTGGCATACTCATTACCAGTTCCTGTTCCCATTTTGTTGATATGTCCGCCTTCCTGGAAATGCTAAAACGCGCCGCCTCCGGCGCAGGCCGCCAAGCTCAGCTCCTGGAATTTCGCGGCGCACCGCCCGATCACCCCATTCTGTTGTCCATGCCTGAAACCGCGTATTTAAAATGCGCCCTCCTGCGCATTTTTTAAGCAGGTTCGTTTGTCTCCTCGGCAAGACCACACTGTTGCGACAGGGTGCGCGCCATCGCTGCAAACAAGCCGACGCTCTCCGGAAAATACTGCGATCCCCCCGTCGCTGATACTTTTTTCGCAAACTCGGGTTCATGACCGCCAAAAACATACACCGGCATCTGGGAAAAATCCGGGGAACGCTTGATAATCCTGCAAATCTCCACCCCCGAAATATCGGCAAATCCCTGGTCAATCAGTACCGCCGCCGGCCCCGACAGGCGCAAGCGGTACATCCCATCCACCAGATTGACCGCTACGAACACCTCAAATCCGGTTTTTTCAAATGCCTTTCGGATATCCAGTGACCGGTTTGTATCATGTTCAAACACCAATACGCGCAATCCGGACGACTGCCCCTGAGCATCGCCACGCATCGCCGCAAGCGTCATCATAATATAGAAAGCAATGTCATTTTCCACCATTTCCTGGCCCGTCAAAAACTCGCACCCCATAATGGAATTCGCGCCTTTGTCATGCACACTGCGCACTACCGCCTTCACCAAGTTCACTGCACACCCATCCGGAAGGATGAAGCTCATTTCAATCATTGTGCCCGAGGGAAACGCACGATTCACAAGCACACTTCCGCCTCCCATGCTTACGTCACTTATACTTCCCTCCGATTGGACCCCATCGCGCAGCAATGTGCAGGGCACATTCACCTTCACCCGCTCAAACCGACGAAAGGATGCACTGCGCACCTCGGCCGGCCAGGAAAAGCGCACGCACGGATTAAATCGCCGGTTATCCCAGTCGATGACTTCCGCCTCAAATGAGCAGGCCATTCCTTCCCGGATAAACTGGAGTGTGCAGCGCAACCCCTCCTGAAGAGCCATGAAACTCCCCTCTGAAACCTTGGGTCGATCCAAAATAATATGACTCCCCTTGCGCCATCCCCGCATCGCCGTAACATATCGCGAACTGTTCCGCCGGGAGGGGCCAACGATCACCATGATACTCGACCCAACCAAAAATAGGCTTTCGATGTCCTTCGACTCCGCCATTGTCCTTCTATTCGCCTCCCGCGATCTAGTCCCCAAAATAACAACTCCGTGCTTTCCCGCCTTCTGGCAAATTACACCTCTTTGTTTGAAAGCGCCTGGGTTACCGCGCGAACAACATCCGGCGCCAGCGTCAGCGAAGGCGGAAAATAAGCCTCCCCGCCAACTTCTTTCGTCCGTTTTCCCACGTCCCCCCCATCCCCTCCATACACAAACACCGGCAACGATTTAAAATCTTCGTGTATCTTTATCATCCGGCAGACCTCCACCCCAGCCAGATCCGGCAAGGTCTGGCATACAACCACCGCCGTGGGGGGCGACATCCGAAGCCGGTACATTCCATCCACCGCATTGGCGGCCACCACCACCTCCATTCCACGATTATCAAAATTCCGCTTCAGACGGCCGCTAGTATCGGTATTGTCATCAATGACCAGTACACGATGAATCTGTGTGGATCCCCCAGTGTCCGTGCGCCGGCGTTCCAGTGTGGTGGTCACAAAAAACGTAATGTCATTTTCCGCTTGTTCCTGGCCTTCAATGAATTCCAATCCCAGCAGAAACCCTGACCCGGTTTCCCGGGTATTACGTACAATTGCCCGCATATGCTGCACATTGCTCCCATCCGGCAACTGGAAGTTCATCCGGACTATCCCCCCATTATCGATTGTCTTGCTGGCATACAATCCACATCCCCCCGCACTTAGATCGCGTACGCTTTCCGTAGTCACACTCCCGTCCGGCCACAGGATCTCGCTGGAAAGCTGAAGTTTAATTCGTTCATGTTTGCGGAATGGGACATGATTCACGCTCTTCGGCCACGCAATGCGCAAATACGGATTATACCGCCGCGCGTCCCAATCCAAGACCATCGAATCAAACGCACAGGCCTGCCCCTCATGCAAATACCGCAGCACGCATTTCTGTCCTTCTTGCAACGGTGCATATCCCCCCGTCTGAGACTTCGGACGGTCCAGCATGATATGCGTCGGCTTGCGCCACCCACGGATAATCGTCTTGGCCCGCGGACCGTCCTTGCGGTTAGGCTCCATGTCAAACACCGCTGTCACACCGACCGCCAGCAATGTCTCGATGTCTTTATCCTCTATAGCCACGCTTAAGCCCTCCAAACAATATGCTTTCCAAGGCTTACGGCGATTCTACCATACTCTCCCTTTAAACGCACACCAATACAGCCCACCGATCTTTTGCCGCCGCGCGGAATTGACGCCAAGGGCTAACCCGCGCCACGCGGGATTAGCGTCTACTCTGTCTCCCTTTGGCCGCCTGAACCAATTCTCGCGCAAAAGCTTGGACCTTGTCTGGCATGTCCTTCACATCCCCAAGCGTTGCGATCAGACGCACCAAGGCTGAACCCACCACCACTCCTTCCGCCAATCCCGCCACCTGATGCGCCTGCTCCGGCGTGGAAATCCCAAACCCCACGGCCACCGGTTTATCCGTGTGCCGGTGTATCCGTTCTAACACCTCCCCCAAATCCGCCGCTAGAGCCGCACGCTCACCCGTCACTCCCATGCGGCTCACATAATAAATAAACCCCGTACAGTGCCGCGCGATAAGCTCGATGCGTTCATCGCTGCTCGTCGGCGCCATGAGAAACACCGTGCACAATCCATTTGCATCCAGGGCTGCCTTATATTCCCCGGCTTCCTCCGGCGGCAGGTCCACGCAAAGCACTCCATCCGCCCCCGCCTTCGCCGCATCCCGCGCAAATGCCTCCATGCCATACGCCAAAATTGGATTAAAATAGCTGAACAACAAAATCGGCACCTGTGTTTTTTCGCGCATCGCACCAATCAACGCCAATATTTTTCGCAATGTTGCACCCTTGTTCAATGCACGTTGCGCCGCTTCCTGAATCACTTGGCCATCCCCCACCGGATCGCTGAACGGCACCCCAAACTCGATCACATCCGCGCCCGCCGCCTCCAGCGCATGCACAATCCGCGCCGTCTGCTCCAGACTCGGATCGCCCGCCGTTATATAAGGGATAAACGCGGTCTCCCTTTTTTCTCTTAATTCACGAAATCGCTGCTCTATCCGGTTCATCCTTTATTCTCCTCTTCCAACGCGATGAACCGGGAAGCATGTTGCACGTCCTTGTCACCCCGGCCCGACATATTCACTATCACGATCTGATCACGGCCCAGCGTGGGAACAAGTTTCATCGCATGTGCCACCGCATGTGCGGATTCCAGCGCCGGAATAATGCCCTCCAATTTCGCACAACACTGAAACGCCTCCAGCGCCTCCGCATCGCTCGCATGCGTATATTCTATCCGGCCCGAACGGAAGAAAAAGGCGTGTTCGGGGCCCACGCTGGCATAATCCAGCCCTGCCGATACACTGTGCGTCGTCCCGATCTGACCGTTCTCATCCTGCAACACATAACTCATGGCCCCTTGCAGCATACCTACCGTGCCACCGGCAAACCGCGCCGCGTGCATTCCTGGGGCAATCTGAGTGCCCCCTGCTTCCACGCCAATCATTCGCACGGATCCATCACCGATGAAATCGAAAAACAGCCCGATGGCATTGCTGCCGCCGCCCACGCACGCAATCATCACATCCGGCAGCCGCCCCTCCACTTCCGCCAGTTGCCGGCGCGTCTCCCGCCCGATAATGCTCTGAAAATCGCGGCAAATCAGCGGAAACGGATGCGGGCCATGCACCGTGCCCAGGCAATAGTGCGTATGCCGCACATTCGCCACCCAATCCCGCATCGCCTCGTTGATCGCATCCTTTAATGTCTTCGAGCCAGAATCCACCGGTAAGACGCGCGTGCCCAGAAGACGCATGCGGAACACATTCAATGCCTGCCGTTCCATGTCTTCGGTGCCCATATACACGTCACATTCCAGTCCCAGCAATGCGCAGGCCGTCGCCGTCGCCACCCCATGCTGCCCGGCCCCCGTCTCGGCAATCACCCGCGTCTTCCCCATGCGCTTGGCTAGCAAACACTGCCCCAACGCATTGTTTATTTTGTGCGCCCCGGTATGCGCCAAATCTTCACGTTTGAAATAGACCTTTGCCCCGCCCAGGTGCTCGGTAAAACGCTGCGCAAAATACAGCGGCGTGGGCCGCCCCACATATGTCTTTAAATAGCCGCTCAGCATTTCCTGAAACGCGGTGTCCTCTTTCGCTTTCGCATACGCGTCTTCCAATTCCGAAAGCGCGTACATTAGTGTCTCCGGCACATATTTCCCGCCGAAAAGACCGTAACGCCCCCGCGCATCAGGCCAGGGATGTTTTTGCGTGGTGGATGAATTTCCGAATTCGCTCATGATCCTTCTTTCCCGGGGCGGATTCCACCCCGCCCGATACGTCCACGGCATAGGGCTGGACCGTCCGCACTGCTTCCGCGACGTTCTCCGGCGTCAACCCGCCCGCCAATATTATTTTTTTCCCGGTTGCCACCGCCGCCCGCGCCGACGCCCAATCACACAAAGCGCCTGTACCGCCTCGTGCTCCCGCCACTGAGGCATCCAGTAGATACGCCGCCGCAGGATATGTAAGCATGCGCCCCACCGAAAAATCCGGCCCCGCGCGAAACGCCTTGATTACCCGCTCCCCCAATTGAACACACATTTCCGGCAATTCCTCTCCGTGCAACTGCACCCGATCCATGAATGCCAGGTACCGATGCAACCGGTCCAGCGGCTCATTCACCACCACCGCCACCGTAGTCACAAAGGGAGGCAACGCCCGTACAATGTGATAGGCCTCATCCGGATCGATATACCGCCCGCGCGCCTTTGCTTCTTCCGCGAACACAAAACCCAAAGCGTCCGCACCGGCCTCGCACGCCGCCAGCGCATCGTCCAGATTCGTTATGCCGCAAATTTTAACCTTCATCCCGGCCCAGCAATTCCCAAATTTTCCCGCGAATATCCCGGCTCGTCAACAACGACTCACCCACAAGAATGCCGTCCACGCCGCCATCTTCCAGGGCCTTCACATGCGCCCGTGTATAGATGCCGCTCTCGCTCACCAGGGTCACCCCGCCCGGCACGCGCTTCCGCAACTCCAGCGTGACCTTCACATCCACGGTCAGGGTATCCAAATCGCGGTTGTTTATTCCGATAATATGCGCACCCGCCTCCTTCGCCCGCATGATCTCTTCCAGGGTGTGGGTCTCCACCAGCGCCGCCATCCCCAATTTCTTCGCTATCCCCTGAAATTCCTTGATCTCGGCATCGCTCAGCACCCGTATAATCAGCAGGATGGCATCCGCACCCGCCGCCCGCGCCTCATAAATCTGATACGGATCCACCACAAACTCTTTGCGCAAACACGGTATCCGGACGTGATTGTGCACCTCCGTCAAATCGGAAAGGCTGCCCTTGAAATACTTTGCATCCGTCAGCACCGAAATCGCCCGCGCCCCCGATTGTTCATACACCCCCGCCAGTTCCACCGCGTTCACGTCCGGCATGATATCGCCTTTAGACGGCGAAGCACGCTTGATCTCTGCGATCAGGCTGACCCCTTCCTGACGGAGCGCCCCGCGGAAATCCCGCGGCGGTTCCACCCGCTCTATCTGCTCCATCAGCGCCGCGAGAGGAACGTTAATCTTCTGCGCCGCCACTTCAGCGCGCTTGTGTTCGATAATTTCATCAAGAATCATGCGACAACCGTATTAACTGCTCCAATGTATTCAAGGCAGCGCCCGAATCCAGCGATTCCACCGCGCGCTGCACACCTTCTTCCAACTCTTCCGCTCCACGCCCCGCCACAATGGCCAGCGCGGCATTCAACACCACCACATCCCGCCGGGGACCCTGCTTCCCTTCCAACACCTCCCGCAACAACATCGCATTTATTCCCGGCGCCCCTCCTAATAGGGCCTCTCTCGGTGCGCTGGCAAATCCATATTCCTCCGGTGAAATTTCGAAACGCCGGACCCGTCCCCCCAGGCTCTCCGCCACATGTGTTACCCCTGAAAGCGTCACCTCGTCCAACCCGTCTGCGCCCGCCACCACAAATGCATGCCGCACGCCCAACCGAAGTAATACTTCCGCAATCTGCTCCAGACGCGATACATCAAAGATTCCCATCACCTGGGCATCCGCCTTCGCAGGATTCGTCAACGGCCCCAGCAGATTGAATACCGTCCGGATGCCCAGTTCCGACCGCACCGGCGCCACGTGCTTCATTGCACCGTGCAATGAGCGCGCAAACAAAAAACCAATTCCCGCCTCATCAATGCACCGCCCCACCCGTTCCGGTGGCGCGTTGATATTCACCCCCAACGCCTCCAGCACATCCGCGCTCCCGCAGAGACTCGTCGCACTGCGGTTCCCATGCTTCGCCACCGCCACCCCCGCCCCTGCCGTCACAAATGCCGACGCCGTCGAAATATTGAATGTGCCCGAATGATCCCCGCCCGTGCCACACGTATCCACCAGTGGCGAACGCTCCGTCACAATCGGTGTCGCCAGCGCACGCATCGTCTCCGCAAATCCTGTAATCTCATCCACGGACTCCCCCTTCACGTGCAACGCCGCCAACAACGCACCCATCTGCGCATGCGTCGCCTCCCCCGACATCAGCACCCGCATCACCGACGCCGCATCCTCACGCGACAGATCCTCCCGCCGCGTCACCTGCCGTATCGCATCCTGAATTGTCATCGGACATTTCCCATAAATCAATAATCAGTGAAATTACCCTGCACAAAGCGGTTCCACACGCCGCCCACTTCTGCCACAACCACCCCTGACTCTAACAACACCCCATTTTCCCTGTCAACTATAAACATCGCCATTGCTATCGCCATCGCCATCGCCATCGCTATCGCTATCGCTATCGCTATCGGGATCGGGATCGGGATCGGGATCAGGTTCGGCATCGCTATCGCTGCCTCTCGTTCCCAAAAATCCTTGGGAATGGGAAAAAATCATGCCAAAATCAATCCCTTCCGCGAAACCATTCCTTAAAAAATAGAGTCTTCATTATGCTATTTTTGTGTAAACAGGTATAATTATGCAAATTGTGATTTGGAGTTTTGGCACTCATGGAACGGTTTAAACGATATCTGGCGGGTCAGCACACCCATACGGAGATGCGGTGGCATTTGGCGATTATTGTCATCGTGTTTTGGGGTTTAGTACTGTGCGCCCGGATGGGGTACGAAACGGGACGAGCGTATTCGATTCATGAGCAGATGCTGAGTGCGCTGGGGAGTTTCGATGAACGTCATAACCCCCAGTGGTTTTGGATATTTACCCTTGCCATGGTCTTTTGCGGAACCTTTCTGGTACCCGTCACATTCTACATTCACCGGCGGTTCCGGGTTATTTCCGAATGGGGCGCGCGCATAGGGATGTGTCTTTTCCTTTTGGGATGCACCGGCATCACCTTTACGGGATTGTTCCCCGACGCTCATCTTAAAGTATTTGGCGATGTGAGTTCGAGTAAAATTCACGGAATGATGGCCTCCTTAATTATCATAGGGTTTTTCCTTGGCATGATCCTGCATGGAATCCTTCTGCTGAAGGACAAATTCAGGGAACAAACCTTTGCCGAAGGTGAGGCCTCGTATTGGAAGTTCATAGGCCCCTACCTGGTGTGCGCGGCGGTGGTGGGCACCACCCTATCCCGGATCCGATGGGACTATGTGTACTCGGCAATTCTGTCCTCAGGAGCCGATGCCGCACGGTATTGGCATGACGCCGGTCAACGCCTGGACCATTTCCCCCTTCTGGAACATCTGGCCATTTGGGCCCTGACGATCTACATCGTCTGGTTCACTATTCTCCTGCCGCATGAACCGGCCCATGAGGAACAATAAGGTCTTTTTTGTTCTATGGGGGTAATCCTGCACAGATATTTTCATTGACTTTTCGATGAAATTTGTTCCATAATCTTGTCCAGAAGGTGTTTGCGCCCGTATTTTTACGATTTTTTCACAAAAATTGAGGTTTGATTTGTCTAGGATATATATTATGCTCATAGAATTTAATGTTACAAATTATTTGTCATTTAAAGACAAGCAAAGCTTAAACCTGACTACGGCCTACAATCTCGATGATTTGCCCCAGAACGTCATTGAAGATGAATTACCGGGCATGTCGGGCATTCATTTTGTCAAAGGCGCAGCGATATATGGGGCCAATGCTTCTGGGAAGACAAATCTTCTCAAGGCAGTACATTTTATGCGGGAATATGTCACCAATTCAGCAACAACAATGAAACCGGGGCAAAAAACAGAGGTTGTGCCCTTCCTGCTGGATAAAGGAACTTCCAAACAGCCTAGCGAGTTTGAGGTTGTATTTTGCCATAAAGGAGTGCGCTATCAATATGGTTTTTCCGTGGATAAGCAGCAGATTCAGTCTGAATGGCTGCATTCTTTTCCGGAAGGGAAACCTCGAAAACTTTTTACACGGGAATATGATCCGAAAAAGGAATCCTATAAGTACACCTATGGCGCTCATTTTAAAACAGACAGGAGTCTGGAAGCGAAGACACGTTCAAACGCCTTGTTTCTATCGGTTGGGGTTCAATTCAATCATTCGCAGTTAATGAAACCCTATGAATGGTTTCAAGAACACTTGCGAGTCCTTGCGAATCATGGTTTGACAGGACTTTCTCCGAACTTTACTGCAAAACTGCTCTTGAACATACCAGGACTTGAGAACGCATACACAAATTTTTTACAGCAAGCGGATCTTGGTATTGATGGAATAAAGATCAAACGCATCACAGCAGATGATGATTTCCCTCTGCCGACGGATATATCCGCGGAAATGAAACAAGACATTATCACTCAACTGGAAAATGAGGGAATAATTGACATTAAACTTGTACATAAATTTTCCGGCGAAGATAAAAAAATAGATTTTGATCTTGAAGTAGAATCGGCAGGCACTCAACGGCTATTTGTTCTATTGGGGCCACTATTGGAGGTATTATTGAATGGCCACTGTCTTTTCATGGATGAGATGGAAGCCAGCATGCATCCTTTGCTTACAAAAATGCTGATCAGAATGATGAGTAATGCTGAGCTAAATAATAAGGGTGCACAATTGGTTTTTACAACACACGACACCACATTGTTAGATTCAGAACTTCTGCGCCGGGATCAAATTTGGTTTACAGAAAAAGGTCCGGAAGGAGGCACCCATTTATATCCACTTAGCGACTATCGTCCCCGCAAGGACGAATCTCTCCAAAAGGGATATTTAGCCGGGCGGTACGGCGCTATCCCATTTCTGAGCGGGGAGTTCACTTTCTGATGTCGAAAACGCGTTCTAGCCGTACAGGGAACTCTTTCCGGCGGTTGCCACAAGAAATATCTGGAGATGTTATCCTTATTGTGTGCGAGGGGGCGAAGACTGAGCCCCATTATTTTCAAGGGATAAAAAAAGAATGGCGGATACATGCCGCACAAGTGGAGATATATGGTGAAGAATGCGGTTCAGATCCGCTAAGCGTTGTAAATTATGCAATTGATATGAAAAAGCAGGGACCGAAAAACTTGGGGCAGGGTCAATTTGACCAGGTATGGTGTGTGATTGATCACGATCAACATCAAAAATTGTCCGAGGCAAAAGATAAGGCAAAAGCAAACACTATAAATATCGCGTTGTCGGTGCCTTGCTTTGAATTATGGTACTTATTACATTTCGTTTATACGACACGGTCTTTTCGTAATTACGCGGAACTCGTTAAGGTGCTGAAATCGCATTTACGGAAGAGGGAATATGATAAGTCACGTCCCCCTCTCGACCAGTTGATGCCTCAATTGAATCAGGCACTCATAAATGCCAAGAAGTTGCGCAAGCATAATGAATCCACACAATCGAGCAATCCTTCTACTCAAGTGGATTTATTGTTACACGAATTGATACGGCTGAATCCCCGGCTACACAAGGACAGATTTCCGGAACTTTTCCAGTAAGTTATTGGGTATGGAGTCTATTTTTCAGCAGCACTTTCCTGGACGTCCTGATCGAGGTTGTTGTTCCAGAGGTAGTGGCGGGTTTCGGCGGCGACGACGCCGCTCAGCAGCACGAGGGCGATCAGGTTGGGCAAGGCCATAAGGGCGTTGGCGATATCGGCAAAGGCCCAAACGGTGGGGAGCGTAATAACGGATCCTATCATCACGGCGATAACCCACAGCATACGATAGGCAAGGACGGAGCGCTGTCCGAAAAGGTATTCGCAGGCTTTTTCGCCATAGTAACACCAGCCGAGGATGGTCGAAAATACGAAGGTGATCATGCCGAACGTGAGGATGAGGGGGCCAACATGGGTGAAGTCGCTGAAGGCCTGATGGGTCAGCGCAGCGCCTTTCAATCCAGACTGCCATTCACCGGAGTTCACGATGACGAGGCCGGTCATGAGGCAAATCACCACCGTGTCCCAGAAGGTGCCGGTGCTGGAGACCAGGGCTTGCCGGACGGGATTCTTGGTTTGCGCGGCGGCGGCAACGATAGGGGCGCTTCCCAGCCCGGATTCGTTGGAGAAGAGGCCGCGCGCGATGCCATAGCGCATAGCGGCGCGCACCCCCGCGCCGAGGAATCCTCCCACAGCCGCATGACCCGTAAACGCGCTCTTGATGATAAGAACAATAGTGGCGGGGAGTGTGCCGATTCCGATGATTAACAAAACCACGCAGCCAAATACATAGAGAACCGCCATCAGGGGCACGAGTTTTTCCGATACGCGGGCGATGGATTTGATCCCTCCAATCACCACCACCGCCACAAGTACGGTCATAATCACGCCGCTTATCCAGGGATTTACCTCGAGCTTACTGTCGTGCAATACACTGGCGAGCGCGTTGGCCTGCACCATGTTTCCGATACCAAAGGCCGCGACTGCGGTAAAGGCCGCAAAGAGCACACCCAGCCATTTGGCATTCAAACCGCGTTCCAGCGCGTACATGGGGCCGCCCGCCACGGTGCCGTCCGGACGCGTTACACGGTATTTCACGGCCAGCAGTGCTTCGGCGTATTTGGTGGCGATGCCGAACACGCCGGTGAGCCACATCCAGAGCACTGCGCCGGGCCCACCCGCTGCAATGGCCGTGGCGACGCCGACAATATTCCCCGTGCCTACTGTGGCGGCCAATGCAGTGGTCAACGCGCCAAAATGACTAATCTCGCCGGAGCCTTCCCGTGTCCGTGCCAGAGAAAGCCGGATCGCCTTCCCGACAAACCGCTGAATGAACCGCAACCGTATAGTGAGGAAAATATGCGTGCCCATGAGCAGGATCAGCATAGGAGGGCCCCAGGCAAAGTCACTGATTTTACTTAATTTCTTTTCCACCGCACCCATGATCGACCGAGGTTCCGGCTGCATTTCTTCCACAGGCTTGCCCATCATGAATTTCTCAAAGAAGGCGTTCATAATATATTGGCAGCGCTCGTTCACCGGGATAATGATATCCATCGTGTGCGGCATGCCATAGAGACAGTCATACCAATAGGGAACCCCATTTTCTATCAACTTTAATGCCAACGCATCCGATTGTTTCACGGGCACCAAGTGGTCGATGCTGCCTTGAAAAATAAGTGTGGGCGGACTATTCGGGGTTACATGAGCGATGGGGGAAGCCAGCGTGTAGAGTTCAGGATTGCCGGTATAGGATTTTTTGAGGAAACCGGTGATGGTGGGGTGTTCCCGCGCATAGTCCACGGTCAAATCCACCGGACCGTACAAATCGACCACCGCCGCCACCTTACTGCTGACCCCCGGCCAGCCACCCTGTCCTTCCAGTTCAGGTCTATCGGCGGTGTATCCCGCCATGAGCGCAAGATACCCGCCGGCGGAACCGCCTATAACGGCAATTTTATCCGGATCAACCTTCAGTTCAGCGGCATTGGCGCGCATCCAGCGCACGGCGCACTTCGTATCTTCAACACATCCCGGAAAACCGGCTTCCTGGGCAAAGCGGTAGCTGATCGTGGCCACCACGTATCCCCGTTTGGCGAACCGCACCGTGTAGTATTTGTAATCATTGCGGTCACCGGAGGTCCAACCGCCACCATGGATAAAAATCAGCCCTGGCGCGGGATTTTCCAGGTTTTGCGGTGAATATAGATTCAACAGGAGCCTTCTCTCCCCCACGTTCCCGTATTCGATATCTTTCTTTTCCACGACACCTTCAGGAACGGGAATTTCCGAGTGGATATCCGCAACGTTTACCAGCCCAAGGGAGTAGGCGAGAAATGCGGCGTACATTGTTGGAAAACCGAACGGGGCAGGCGGCGCGCCTTCCGCTACCTTCAGCAGATCTTCACGGATAGGCTGTGCGCCATTTTTCACCAGCAGGTAATATCCCGCGATGATGACAAGGATAAGCACTATGCATATGAATATCCGCAATACGACCTTCACAACGTATTTCCTTTTTAAAAGCGGTTCTGGAATGGGAGGGCGAGGCTCCCGCCGTCAAACAAGATCGGGATTTTCATTAAATAAAACGACTCTTGGATATTTTGTCTTACGGCTCGGCAGGAGCCTCGCCCTCCCGGCCTGTCCGTTTTTCTACTATAGATCACCTAAAGCGAAACGCAGAGGAACCAGCACTGACGTTTCTCCGCGTTTGCGGATGTTCAATTATGGATTATGCGGCGATATGTTCGGTCTTATAGCCGCCTTTCCTACGGTCGGTGGCATACAAGGCGCCGAAGACCAGTACAAGGATCACCGCGAGCCCGGCCACAATCCTGAAGGACATGCGGCCTCCATAGAGTTCCGCGGGATTCAGAAGTTTCTTTGCTTCAGCCACGATGGGCGCATCCTGCGGGGAACATTTGATGATGCCGCGCAACGCGTTGGCCGTGACATTGGCCGGCAGAGTCTTGGACGTCTCCGCCTCGGTTATCACCTGTTTGGAGAGCAGGAGGGTTTCGTCAATGGCGGCGTTCAGTTCGGCATTGGCGCTTGATGCGCGGACGGTGGGCAGGAATTCGGAAGCCTGCCGGACAACGGCGACCGTGGCGTCGGCCTTGAATTCTTCATGCCCGTAATAGTCGGCGATGGTTCCCATGAGGGGAATGGTGATAAACCCTGCTGCGACATTTCCCGCCGCGCCCATGAGGGCAAGGGCAAATTCGCCGCCTTTGGGAACGCGCTCGGAAACGACGCCGAGCATGGTGGGCCAGAAATAGCACACGCCAATGGCGAAAACGGTATCGGCAATAAAGATGGCGGGGCCGCTGCCAGCAAAGCTGAGGCCGTATAAGCCGATGCCGGAGAGGATGGCAGAACTGAGGAGCATGCCGGTGGGGGAGAGTTTTTTAACGGCGGGTCCGGAGAATTGGCGCAGGAGCGCCATGAGGAGGCTGGTCCACACCAGCACCAGCATGCCATGGATGCCGCCGGCGTCCAAGACGGCGGGGATCCATCGATTGGGGCCGAGTTCCACGGAGGCGGTCAGCATCATGCAGACGAACATGAGCAGGAAGAGGGGCCGGCACAACGCGGCTTGTACCATTCCCCAGAAAGAGACCCCGGATTGGGCGCGTTCGGTGAGGGGGAATTTTTCAAACATCATCATGGCGGCGGAAATAACGGCGGGCACCAGGATGAGGCACAGTTTAATTTGCCAGTTTCCAAAGCTGTATTGGTCCATGGCGAAACAGATGAGTCCGCCAATCACAATACCGCCTGGAAACCAGACGTGAAATTGATTCAGCTTTTGGGTTTTCCGATCCGGATAAATGGTGGCCACCAAAGGATTGCATGCCCCTTCCACCAGACCGTTTGCAAAAGCGATGGTCAGCGCGCCGAAAAACAGCATCCAGAACCCGCTGGCAAAGACCATAACGCCAACACCTATGAAAAAGAATCCGTAGGCCATGCGCAACAAGAAACGCATCCCCAGTACGGAACATAAAGGGCCAAAAATGAGGATGGAGATGGGAAATCCCCACAATCCGGCTCCGGTAATAAGGCCCACTTGCTGGTTGGTAAGCAGGAATTCCTTTTTTAAGGGGTCAATAATCGAACTTAATACGGCGAAGGTCATAGCGGTGGCGATCAAAGTAATACAGCTTCCCGCGAAAAGCTTAAAGGGTTTGATGTCGGCGGCCTGACTGCTCATGTGTACGTTCTCCCTCAAGACGGCCCAAAAGACCGTGATCAAGTCGTTGAAGCGCCTTATCCCCTTCCGCAGGGTTCGGCGCGGTATGAAAGAAATAGTACTTGGGTTCCATGCCGTGGTTCAAGCCCTAAAATTGATCTCCCCATTGATGTCAGTACGTGTCACACCCTTCCACTTATCGCCCCGCTTCTTTCCCCGGTTATCCTGTCTGTCTTGTTATCCTGCCTCTTACCTCCAATTTCTCCTATTTTGCGCGGTTTTTGCGTTTTGTTCAGATCTTTGACAAACCCATAGGATAGGAATATACTCGCATAAGTTTTGGGAGATATGTGCTTAGGGTTAAATAAACGCATTAAAGAGATTGCATGCGTTTATTTGTATGGTTAGGGATCAAAGAAGTGTAAAGAAGGGAAGATATCATGAACCAAGGCAGTCAATTTCATTTTTGTGTGAATGTTCCATCCTCGATTATGGACGAAAATCCCAAGAAAAGAGTGAAACAAGGATTGCAGTATAATACATTACTGTGTGCCGAAACTACTTTGCAAACGACCAGAAATTCGAAGAAGTGCATGAGTGTGTCCGCGAAAGGCACAATATGGTTGTTAACAATGTTTTTATTGGTTTTGATGTTACCAACTGTGGTGCATGCTCTTGATTGCGGAGAGTTCTCTTATACGGTCAGTGGCAGCAAGGTCACCATCACTAAATACAACGGTCCAGGTGGTGAAGTGTCAATTCCCGACACGCTTTCCTGCAACGGTCTATCTGTGACCAGCATCGGGAGTTCGGCATTCAAGAATTGCACAACGCTAACCAGTGTAATAATCCCCGACAGTGTCACCGGCATCGGAGGCTACGCCTTTAACGGTTGTAGCAACCTGACCAGTGCTACGCTCGGTAACACCGTTGGTACTATTGAAAGTTGTGCTTTTCAAGGCTGTTCCAAATTGTTGGGAATCGTAATCCCCGACAGTGTTATGTATCTTGGGGATCAGGCATTTTACCAATGTAACAAACTGACCAACGCCATGATTGGCAGCGGTATCACACACTTTGGAAATTATGTGTTCTCGGGATGCACCAGCCTGACCACAGCCGAAATAGGTGCCTTCGCCACAGAGATTGGGAATTATGCATTTAATGGCTGTATCAACTTGGAAACGGTCGAGATTCCTGATGGCGTCACCGGCATTGGAGGCTACGCCTTTAACGGTTGTACCAGCCTGACCAGTGCTACGCTCAGTAGCACCATTGGCACTATTGAAAGTTGTGCTTTTCAAGGCTGTTCCAAATTGTTGGGAATCGTAATCCCCGACAGTGTTACGTATCTTGGGGATCAGGCATTTTACCAATGTGCCAAACTGGCCAGCGCCCTGATTGGCAGCGGTATCACACACTTTGGAAATTCAGTGTTCTC
>Ga0116156_10001068_pt1 | contig 27668 bp, 14 predicted proteins | sample AD_UKC045_MetaG_FD_89891 | JGI IMG/M metagenome (GOLD analysis project Ga0116156, IMG submission 89891) | Active sludge microbial communities of municipal wastewater-treating anaerobic digesters from USA - AD_UKC045_MetaG | ecosystem: Engineered > Bioreactor > Anaerobic > Digestate | place: USA... | reverse complement strand
GTTATACAGAATGCTGCCCAACTCTTCATAATAACGGTAATCGCCCGGTTCCAGGGCAATGGCTTGCCGCAGGGCGGAAATTGCCGCTTTTTTATCATTTAAAAAATTACTTTGCAGCGCTGCGCTCATATAATACTTTTCTGCCTGCATATATTTTGATATACCGCTTGCAGTGGAATCTGCAATTACAGCCGGCCCGGTTTCTGCTGAAAAATATCCGCTAAAAGGCTGCTTGTTATTTACCATCCAGGCAATGATTGCCGGGTTTTGCGCCTTGTTCACAACATGACTAAATTCCGCAATGGTATTGTCGTCTGTACTTGGCGGCGCATCGCCAACATAATTTTGCAGCAACTGTTCATCACATATATATTGCGCCAGCAATGCAAAGGGATTGTACAGGTCGGCCGGCAGTAATTCGGTTCGTGCTTTGTCATTATCAAATCGTTGCTGCAACTTGTCGAAATCCAACTGCAGCGGCTGCGGGGCGCCGATCATTAACACATGCCCCACATTCACAGCCCACAGGCTGGTATGCGGGAATACGTCCATAAAGGCTTTGATCAGGGTTTTATACTCCTGCTCTGTCACCCAGTTGGTGGACATCCACTGGCACATAATACCACTTTCCGTAAGGCGTTGTTTGCATAACCGGTAAAAATCCCTGCTATAGAGATTTGGACTCAACCGCGCATGTACCGCATTCGAGGTAATTATATCGTACCGTTTGTGGGTCATATACAGGTAACTGCGCCCGTCTTCGCTATACAAATTTAATTTTTCATTATCAAGCACATGGCCATTTTCGCGGGTAAATGCGGAACGGCAGGCCTCCACAACTTCATCGGCAATTTCCACACAATCCACAGATTCCATATCGTCCTGCACAAGGGATTGGGCGGTGACGCCCATACCCAGGCCGATAACAATGGCATTTTTCGGCTGCGGATGGAGGAAATAAGGCAGGTAACCCAGCATTTTATGAACACGGGTATCGCCATAATCGGCAAACGCTGTAACCGAACCGTTGATTGCCAACACCTTGACGCCATCCGGGTGCTGCGGCACGGCAACCGTAGCGGCCGCGCCTTCCTTGTAGAACAACAACCGGTCGCCGGGTTTACGGGTCTGCCAGTTACGAAAATAATCCCCGCCCGGTATTGTCAGCAGACTTGCCGCAATCACTCCCCCCATAACCAGGATCATGCTGCCCCTGGCGCGTAGCGATTTTTGCGGGTGGATCACCACCAGGGCGATACCGATAACCAGGTTGATCACGGCGGTGAGGATCACCGCTTTAACCACCCCAAGCCAGGGCAACAGTATAAATCCCGCCGCAAATGAACCGAATATCGAGCCGACCGTATCGAGGTAACCGATAATACCCAAACGACTGCCGACTTTTTCCAGGTTATGCAGATATATTTTACTAACCAGCGGAAAGGTCATACCCATCAGGGTTGTTGGAACGATCATCACAGCCAGGAACAACCCATACTCGATGCCCAGGTTGCTGAGCCAGTTATTACCAAAAGCAAGCTGCCGTTCAATGACTATCCCGCCAACCAGGGTAAAAGCCTTTAATAACAGTATTGCAAAAACACCAATCAGAACTTCAACCGTTCCCAAAATCCATAACAAATTCTTTTTTTTATCAATCCACCAGGCTGTCAGCAAACTGCCCAGCGACAAGCCCAGAATGAAACCTATAATGACCGTGGTAAAGAAATAGACGCTTTTATCATGCGAATAACCCAGTAAAATCCGGGTCCAGATCACCTCGTAAGACAGGGTGGTAAAGCCCTCGATAGCAAACGCCCATAATACAAAATTCATGACCCGCGCAGAGTACCGTTCGGTTGTTGCCTCCATGCCGGATTGGGCGATTACCGTATTGGCCTGCGGTAAATGCTCGTCCCGCGCCAGCCGCGCAACGATCAACACAATAACAGCGTTCACCAAATTGATAATAACGCCGACAGCCAGGGCGCCGCCCATGCCGATAGTTTGCATTAAAATAAACCCGGCCAGAAAACACCCGGCTACCGCGCCGAAATTATTCACCGCATACAAGCTGCCCACATGCCAGCCCAGGTTTTCCAGACGCTGTACCAAGAATTTGGCTATCACCGGCAGGGTGCCGCCCATCAACGTGGTGGGAATGAGTAAAAACAAAAACGAAAGCGCAAAGCGGATCAACTGGGTTCCCCAATAGCCGGCGGCCAGCAGTTTAATGAAAAAAGTATACGCTGCTTCCAGTCCTTTGAACAACATCGGAAAAGCCAGGGCAAACAAAGCCAGCCCCAGTTGCAGGATCGCAAACAATACCAACGGCTTTTTCAGGCGATCCACCAGTTTGCCGAAATATAAATTACCCAGGGCCAGGCCGGCCATAAAAGCCGTCAAAACCGTGCTGATGGCAAACACATGCACGCCAAATACCAGGCCGAACTCGCGGGCCCACATTACCTGGTAGATCAGGGCGCTCATACCTGAAAAAAAGAAAACCAGTAATAATAAACCGGGGATGAACGGGGTAACAATTCTATTGCTTGTCAATTGCATTGATCTCTCGCATGATTAAGAACTTGATTATTTTTTAATCGATCCGATCCCTGTTAAAAAAAATATTTCAGACTAGATTAATGCTGGTTAAGGTAGTATTGAAACTGTACCTGTTTTACATTACGCGCTTAATTTTTTATTGAACCGGATGCCGATATTTAAATCTACACAAAAAAAATTACTAAACAAATTGTAATTAATCCCGATTTGAAGGTTTTTTGGGGATTTTATTTTACCCCTGTTCAATATCTCAACCGAATGCAGAAAAAGGATGATGTCATTTTCCGACAAAATCAAAAATCACCAAAAAAATCAATATATCGACCTGCGCCGGTCTTTTTCCGGCGCCGGCATTGTAAACAGTCCCTGCAAAAATGCAGATTTTGTTTTTAAATGGTTTTTTATATTACTAAATTTGAGTAAAATTTAACCAACAAGCGACGACACAATATTGATAAAAGATAAATATAAAAACCGTTTCTACTTGCTTTACGAACTGAACCGGTTGCGCCGGCAGGTCAGGGAACTGCAGGAAAAAACTGAAAACAACTCTACAGTTGAATATGTATTTCCGGATAAAAAGCAATACAACCTGTTGCTGGATTATCTGACCGATTATATCTATACGGTAAGGGTTAAAAACGGTGTTGCCCTGGAAACTCTGCACGGTCCGGGTTGTGTCTCTGTTACCGGGTATAAAATGAAAGAATTTATTAAAGATCCGGAACTCTGGTATCGCATGGTACATAAAAACGACCGCGATGCTGTAACCCGCCAGGCCAAACTGGCGCTGGCCGGTAAAGATGTGCCGCCGCTTGAACACCGTATTCGCCATAAAAACGGCGCGATCCGCTGGGTACGCAGCACCATCATTCAACTGCGGGATGAAAATGGCAAAAACTATGGCTATAATGGGTTGATCAATGATATAACCGCCCTGAAAAAAGCGGAAAAAACCCTGTTCACCAGCGAACTCAAATACCGTTCGCTCACCAACGATGTGCTGGAAAGTACCAGGGTCGGTATATCCATTATGGACTATAAATATAATTACGTTTGGGTAAACAGGGCGTTTGAAACTTACCTGGGCATAAAAAGAATCGAAGTGGTCGGCCGGAACGCCCGCGACCTGGTGATGACCAAAATAAAAAATGTCTTTCAAAATCCCGATGAATATGCGCGATACGTATTGGAATCGCTGGCTTTTGACGCCGATACTAAAAATTTTGAATGTTGCCGGGTTTCTAAAAGCGGCCGGCCTGAACGGTACCTGGAATATTACAGCATGCCCATCAAAACCGGGTTATATGCCGGCGGTCGTATCGAGCAATATTATGATATTTCCGAGCATAAAAATATTCTCGACGAGGTTATAGAAAGCGAACGCCGCCATAAACAGTTGTTACATCACCTGACGGATTATGTGTATACCGTCAAGGTTGAAAACGGCCTGCCGGTCGATACCTTTCACGGCATCGGCTGCCTGGCTGTCACCGGTTATACCCAGGAAGATTTTGCCATGAACCCCGATCTGTGGATCGAAATGGTCTATGAGGACGACCGTCCTGCGGTGCGCGTACATGCCGCCAAAGCCCTGCAGGGCGAACCGGCCAAGCCGCTCATCCACCGCATCCTTCACCGCGACGGCACCCTGCACTGGGTTAAAAGCACCATCGTCCTGCAAAAAGACGATAACGGCCAGGTCGTCTCGTATGACGGATTGATCAACGATATTACTGAACTGAAAAAAGCCGAAGAACTCGATCATTTGCGGCAGCAGCAGCTTATTCAGGCCGATAAAATGGTTACTCTCGGCATCCTGGTCTCCGGTGTGGCGCACGAGATCAACAATCCCAACAACTTTATCATGCTGAATAATAAAATGATCGCCAAAGTGTGGGACAGCACCAAGCCCATTCTCGATGAATACTATATACATAATGGCGATTTTGGACTGGCCGGCATGCCTTATTCCAAAGCGCACGATAAAATCGATGAACTGATCGGCGGGATCGGCGAGGGCGCTATTCGCATAAAAAAAATCGTCGATAACCTTAAAAATTTCGCCCGCCAGGATACAGGGTCGCTTGATCAAAACGTTGATTTGAATAAAGTAATCGAGGTTGCCATTGTTATCGTAAATAACTTGATCAAAAAAAGCGCCGGCGCTTTTACCGTAACCTGTGATAAAAACCTGCCGGTTATAAAAGGAAACTTTCAGAAACTGGAACAAACTGTAATAAACCTCATTACCAATGCCTGCGAGGCGCTTGTAAAAGAACCAAAACAACTGACGATTACCACATTTTATGATGAAAATCAAGCGGTTGCCGGATTCAGGGTTGCAGATAGCGGTATCGGCATACCTGCAGAAAATTTACACCATATTATAGATCCTTTTTTTACAACTAAACGTGAAATGGGCGGCACCGGGCTGGGGCTGTCCATTGCCTGGAATATTATTAAAGATCATGGCGGCGACCTGGTTTTCGATTCCGAACCGGGCAGGGGCACCACCGTAACAGTAACAATTCCGGTATTGAAACCGGATGAGCAGGGAGAAATAAACGTATGAGTTCTTTAGATTACCCGGAATTACCGGTAATGATTATTGATGATGAAGAGAATTTTTTATTGAGCGCAGGTTTTACCCTGAGCTCGAATGGAATTAACAATGTTCTGCAATGCCAGGACAGCGCCAAAGTGATGGATATATTAAGAGCAACCCCGGTCTCTGCCATTGCGCTGGATATGACCATGCCGGTCATGTCTGGCTGGGATCTGTTGCCGATCATCGTCCGCGAGTTTCCCGAAGTGCCGGTCATTGTCATAACCGCTGTTAACGAAGTGGAAACTGCCGTTGAATGTATGAAAGCCGGCGCTTTTGATTATATAGTCAAACCGGTTGATGATTCCCGGTTGGTTACGGCAATTCAACGCGCCCTGGAATTGCGCCAGGTTATTGCCGAAAATATTAAACTGAAACAATACCTGCTCTCCGGCAAGCTGGAACACCCGGAAGCGTTCAAACGTATGGTCACGAAAAGCAATGCCATGCACTCGATCTTTCAATACATTGAGGCAATTGCCGGCACATCCCTGCCGGTATTGATAACCGGCGAAACCGGCGCCGGCAAGGAACTGATCGCCCGCGCCATTCACGATCTCAGCGGCCGCAAAGGCGAATTTGTCGCTGTTAATGTCGCCGGTCTCGATGACAACCTGTTTTCCGATTCCTTGTTCGGCCACAAAAAAGGCGCTTTCACCGGCGCCGATAAAGACCGTAAAGGACTCATCGAACAGGCATCGCGCGGCACTCTGTTCCTCGATGAAATCGGCGATCTCAGCATGGAATCGCAGGTCAAGCTGTTGCGCCTGTTGCAGGAAAAGCAATACTACCCCATCGGCTCGGATGTGCCCAAACTGACCGACGCCCGTATTGTTGTTGCCACTCTCAAAGATATTGAAAAAATGTCCGCAACCGACCATTTCCGCAAAGATCTATATTATCGCCTCAAAGCTCATAATGTGCATATTCCGCCACTTCGCCAGCGTAAAGAAGATATTCCACTGCTGGTCAACTATTTCCTGGAACGGGCCGCCGCGGAACTGAATAAAAAACGACCGACGCCCCCGCGCGAATTGTTTACCCTGCTAAACAATTACGATTTCCCCGGCAACATCAGGGAACTGGAAGGAATGATCTTTGACGCCGTTAGCCGTCACCAATCCGGAGTGCTGTCAATCGAAACTTTCCGCGAGATCATTACGCCCAAAGCGCTGCCCGGGTTGTCTGCCGACGCCAACAGCGCAGAACCGACAGGTCTGCATCCCTTGGTCTTTCCTTATCCCCTGCCAACCCTCAAAGAGACGGAAAACACGCTGATTGCCGAAGCGTTAAAAAGAGCTGACGGCAACCAGACCATTGCCGCGCACATGCTGGGCCTCACCCGTCGGGCGCTGAACAACCGGCTGCACAGAAGCAAAGATTAAGGGGTGCCACATTTTTACCAGGCGCCACAAAACGTAAAACAACATTAATTATTGTTTATTAACAATTTACATTATTAATACAGAAATTTGTGAGAAGTTTTGTGGCACCTTTTCATTTTCATTCCATCTTCTACTGACATTAACCAAATACAATATTAACAAATACTTGAAGCGATTCATGCAAACTGGCACAACCTTTGCTAAAGCATAGGCAAGGTAATACCAATTACCCCGGAATTGAAAAACAAACCTGGTATTAGCGGGTAACAATGATCATTACAAGTTTAAATAAAGGAGTAACCACAATGAAAAAAGCATTAACTATTATCGCCGTTCTTGCCCTGTTAACAGGCGCCGGTTTCGCAAAGACCAACACCCTTTCCAAAGATAAACTGGCTTTGGCAGTAAAATCATACAAAATTGCTTTAAACTCTGAAAACGCCGGCGTAAGAAACAGCGCCCTGTACCAGATTGCCGTTCTGAAAGCCTCGTACCCGGAATTGAACCTGAATGAGCTGGACCGAGTTTTACTCAATGTTACCAATAAAGACAGTGTCGGTTTTATTCGCGTCAACGCCAATTTAACCCGTTTGCTGCTCAATGATAAAAATTTAACCAATGCTGTCACTGTGGAAACTGTCGATCCGACCGAATTCTTTAGCGGTCTGTATACCAAACTGGCAGATTCTTATAATACCAATGTTCAGGAATAATGGTTGTTGCATCAGGCTTTATATTTAACTTGTTCTTTCACAAACCCAAAATAAATGTTGTACTAGTTGTAAAAATGTTGACCTTTTCTATTCCCAACCTCCAAACAGGGAGCGCCGGTAAAAAAACGGCGCTTCCTGTTCCCTTATCCACAAGAAAAGGCCCGGATTTTTACAAGTGTACTTTACTTGCCTGACTCTCTCCTTTCGAGGAACATTGCTGTATGTTCCCTTTACATAAAACAGGACAAACATTTTCCTTTACTCCTGTAATACCCGACCTCCGATAAATTATAAAGCCCGCATCACCTGCGGGCTTTATAATTTCGACCTTTATATGTTCCGATATTTCTTATGATCTGTGAACTGTATACTCCATCAAGTTACTGTTTTTATTGACTCGGGCTGGGATTCTGTCCCATCATTATGCAACTTGAACCGGAACTTGATAGGGAGATAATACAAGCAATTTTTTAATCGGTAATTTCCTGGAAAACGATCTTGACCGTTTTAACCTGTAGCGCCAATTCCTTGCTCATATTTAAAAAAAATTCTGCCGCTTTTTCCCGGCATTTGTCTATCACATACTGCTGTTTGAGCAGGTTTTTCCCTTCGTCGGTAAAACGATCCGTCAAACTTTCCAGGATCTGCACGGCTTCGCGGTCTTCATTAACTAAAAGTCCCCGTTCCGGGTAGCTGACAGTGGAACTGTTGATCACCGGCTTTTTTACCCGTATAGACGGGGCGTTAACGATCAGGGTTTTATTGTTTTGCTCATATTCTATACTATAGGCATCGTTCTGAAAATCCAGGTAAAAATCGTAGGTTACGCTGGAATTCACTTCCACTTTGGCATTGCTGGAAATGACCATCAGCGCGGTTTTTTTAACGCTTTCCGTAAAGCTGACATTTTTGGTCTCCGACGCCAATACCAGTTGCGTCAACCCCTCAAACCGTTCGGTGCAGGTTTTTTTAGTCGCTTTGGGAGAACAGCAGACCAGCACAGCTATGCTCAGACTCAAGAGCGCAATTTTTTTCATTTTATGATCCCTGTATAATCTTTTCATCAAATTTTAAATATTATTTCGTGCAAATCCATCCATTACAGCATTAAAACGCCCGTTCCGGCGGTCTCGTTCCGGTTTTTGTGGCAAACTTTTTATTGGGTTTGGCGCCCATTTTAAATACCAGTTCTCCACCTTCCATAATAGTACGGTGGCTCAACCAGCAATTCGTATATGGTTTGCCGTTCAGGGTAACGGACTGGATATATTTATTGTTCGCCGTCAGATTTTGTGCTGTGATGATAAATTGTTTGCCGTCCTGCACATATATGGCCGCCCGCGTTAATACAGGCGTACCAAACACATAAACACTGCTGGCCGGGTTCACCGGGTACAATCCCATAGCGCTGAACACATACCAGGCGGACATTTGCCCGCAATCCTCGTTGCCGCAAATTCCTTCCGGTGTATTGTCATACAAAGTTGTCATGATCTGGTGCAGGCGTTCCTGCGCTTTCCAGGGCGCGCCGGCATAATTATACAGGTAAGCCACATGATGACTCGGTTCATTGCCGTGCGCATACTGACCGATCAGCCCCGATATATCTACCGGCGCATCGGCATTTTTCACCGCCTCGACAGTAAAAAGTTGATCCAGTTTATTCATGAACTTTTTATCGCCACCCAGGAGGTTGATAAATCCATATATATCCTGGGGCACAAACCAGGAATATTGCCAGGAGTTGCCCTCGGTAAAATCGCTGCCATAATGGGCATAGAAAGGATCAAATGGTTCCCTCCAGGTTCCATCCGCCTTTTTACCACGCATAAATCCAATGTTGGCATCGAAAATGTTTTTGTAAGAGCCGGCCCGTTTGCTGAATTTCCCTGCCTCGCCATTTTTACCCAACGCCTCCGCCAGCTGCGCAATACTCCAATCGTCATAGGCATATTCCAGGGTTTTGGAAGCCGCTTCGCCTTCCAGGTCGATAGGCACATACCCATAGTGCATATAATGTCCCAGCCCGGCATAAGAACTATGCGTGGCGCTGGCATGGATCGCTTCCCAGGCTTTATCAACATCATAATTCCGGATACCTTTCAGATAAGCATCCGCAATAACCGGCACGGCATGATACCCGATCATACACCAGGTTTCATTATGCGCCAGCGACCAAACCGGTAAAACATGGTGAGCATTCTGTTCATAATGCGCCAGCATGGAACCGACCAGGTCGTTAACAAGCTCCGGCCGGATGATCGTCAGCAACGGATGCAGGGCGCGAAAGGTATCCCACAGGGAAAACACTGTATAATTATCAAAGCCCTTAGCCTGGTACAGATTTTGATCCAGACCCCGATAGGCGCCGTCGCTATCCTCATGTAATGACGGGAACAGCAAGGAATGATAAAGCGCCGTGTAAAATATCTCTTTTGTTTTAACATCAGCCTGTACATTAATTCGGCTCAATTCGGCGCGCCATTTTTCAGCGGCCCTGGTTTTCACATTATCAAAATTCCAACCCGGAATTTCTGCCTGCAAATTTCGCAGCGCCCCGGCGGTGCTGACCGGCGACAAGGCTACTTTAATTTGAATCACAGCGTCATCGCCCTTTTCAAAATTAAATATCGCTTTCAGGGCCGCGGCAGCTTCTTCGGGAGTATTATCAACTACCTGCCCGTTCCTTTCCATACTCCATGACATAAACGGCCGGGAAAATTGCGCAGCAAAATAGATATGCCGGTTTTTGGCCCAACCATAAACCTGGCGGTAACCGGTTATCAAACTGTCATTTTCCACCCGGATAAATGAATAGATCACCTGCCGGTTATTGATACTATGCACCAGGTCGAACAGGATATGCGGTTCCTGCCCCTCTGAAAAAGTATATTTATGGAAACCGACCCGTTCGGTTATAGTCAGTTCCGCTTTAATCTTTTCATCTTCCAGAATAACGCTGTAAAAGCCAGGCTCGGCTACTTCAGTGTTGTGCGAGAACCGTGAACGATACCCTTCATCCGGGCTTTCCTTGCTGCCGGGTGTCCATTGCACAACGCCGCAACCTGGCATAACCAGAATGTCGCCCAGATCGCCAACCCCGGTGCCGCTGAGATGAGTGTGACTGAACCCCATGATACTGCTATCCGTATAATGGTAGCCTGAACACCAGTCCCAGCCTTCAGTGCCGGTATCCGGTGAAAGCTGCACCATACCGAAAGGTAACGCCGCACCGGGAAAAGTATGCCCGTGACCGCCGGCGCCGATGAGCGGCTTGACATATTGATTTAAATTTTCAGAAGCGGATAGAGCATTCACCCCAACATTTAAACAAATCAATGAACAAAGCAGTATCTTGGAAAACCGTTTCATAAAATGACCCTCAAATAATTTTCACTTCCTCCGGAGAATGGATGATTATCAGTAGTATTCCCGGTATGATGATTTTTCATTTCATACCCCCCGCAATTACCATGTAACTTTTTTTAATTCATCCTTGACCGCTACGCCAAAATTTTCAAACAGGTAGGGTTTTTTTAAATAAATACCGGCCCCCAGTCTTTGCGTTTCCTTTACCCGGTCGGTCTCGGCAAATCCGCTGGTAATGATCGCTTTCTGGCCGGGATACATAGTGACTATTTGCCGGAATGTATCCAACCCGTCCATACCGGGACTCATGATCATATCCAGCACCACCAGATCGACTTTTTGCATACGCACAATCGCTACAGCTTCCTCGCCGCTGGCGGCGGTCATCACCCGGTAATTCAACTTTTCCAACATACGCTGGGCAATCTCACGCTGCTCGGCAATATCATCCACCACCAGGATCATCTCTCCCTTGCCCATGTATTCCTGCATTGCTAATTTTTCTCCATCGGCAATAATTTCTTGCCGGGTAACCGGGAAATAGAGAGTAAAAGTGGTACCCTGACCGGTTTTGGTTTCAATATCGATAAAACCCTTATGATCTTTTACAACCCCCCAAACCACCGCCATTCCCAGTCCGGTGCCGCTTTTGCCCATTACCTTTTTGGTATAAAATGGCTCAAAAATCCGTTTCATATCTTCTTCGGCAATTCCGCTGCCTGAATCAGTCACTTCAAGTACTGCGTAATCGCCTTCATTAACCACTTCAAAGCGTTTAAAGGGATTGTCAATATAACAATTCCGGGTGCTTAAAATTATTTTGCCCTTGCCGGCAATAGCTTCGGCGGCATTGACTACCAGGTTCATTATGGTTTTGGTAATATGTACGGGTGAACAACGGATGTTGAGCAGTTGCTGTTCCAGTTCCGTAACAATATCCACCTGGGGATGATACATGTGCAGCTTGTCATATTCCAGCGACTTTAAATAATCCTGAACCAAAATATTAAGATTGGTCGTTTCGGAACGAACCACACCACGTCGCGCCAGGGTTAACAAATCCTGTACGATTGCCGCAGCCCGCAATCCGGATTCCTGGATTGTGATAATAGGCCGGCGCAGGGGGCTATCTTCCGGAATTTCCAAAAGCAATAAATCAGGGTAGCTGACTATACCGGTTAAAATATTATTCAAATCATGGGCAACACCGCCCGCTAACAGACCTATGGCCTCCATTTTTTCGGCGCGGGACAGCTTTTCCTTCAACTCATTTTTTTCCAGTTCAGAGTTATAGACCTCGGTCATATCTATAGCCAATCCGATGATGCCGATAATGTGCCCGTCAATATCTTTGTAGGGTATTTTGCTGATCAGCATTCGTCGCAAGCCACCGGGCGTATGTATAAAAGCCGACTGGTTAATATTTGGCTCTTTTTTACCAAGCACTTCACGGTCGCTCGCTAAAATACTATCCGTATCTTTGGGAAACAATTCGGCATGGGTTTTCCCGCTGACGCTGCTGATGGATATGCCAAACATCTCGGCAAATTTTTTGTTGACCCTGACATAACGCTCGTTTATATCTTTATAAAATATCAGGGCCGGCGATGAATCAAAAATTATTTCCAGTTGCAGATTTTTGATCTTTAATATACTTTGCAATTCCTGCAGTTTATCAGCGCGCTCCTGGACCTTTTTTTCCATATTGGAATAGATATCAAAATACCGGGCCATTGATTCTTCGTAATCCTGCCGCGTTAACGCCAAATCGTTGGTCAGGTGCTTGACCCGCGTTTCCAGTATTTTCAGGTTCTTTTCAAGTTCCTGAATATATTCCGAATCGGCCATTAAAAGACTCCCTGTGCTTCCATTTTACGTAGTTCTTTTTTCATATCATCGACAATTAACTGCAAGGCATAACTTTCGATCTTTAAAGCATTACGGCATTCTTTAAAGATATCTTCATTCAGCCGGGGCGCATCGCAGTAACCGATGTTATTCTCCTGGCACAGGTAATCGGCAATATAAAGCGTATAAACCATTTTCTTTAAATAAGCCTGGTCTACCAATGTGGGATTATGATGCAAGCCGATACTGATCACCAGCTCCCGCGGTAGCTTCCAGTCGCCGGTTACCGCCATACCAACTTCGGAATGATTATAACCCAGCACCTCATTCTCCGCTTGGATCAGATTCTTCTTTTCACTCCTGGATTTTTTCAAAGCCCGGACAAAATCGGCCTGCATAAACTGATCCTCGGCAATAATACCAATATTCCGCAACAGACCGGCGGCGTAAATATCCTCGCCCTTGTCGCCAAACTCCCGCCGGTAGATCATTTTACCAAGCAAGGCAACGGCGACACTATTTTTCCATAACTGATAACGGGAATATCCTTCTATTGATTCATCTTTATCAAATATTTCGCACACTTTTTGACTCAGCGCCAATTCTTTTACTGCATCGTACCCGACCCAGATGACGGCATGTTCAATTTCACTGATCTTGTTTCGGGTTGTATAATAAGCGGAATTGGCCAGCTTTAATACTTTGGCAGTCAATGGCGGGTCGATTTGGATAATATCCTTCAAATCCTTAGCGGTGGAGGCAGGATCGCTGATTGTTTTAATAATATTCGAAACAACGCTTTTAATTGAGGAAATATCGGAATTATTTACCAGGTTAACTATATTTGCCAGCTTTTCATTTTTCTCCGCATTTTGCTCCATATCACCTTCCCGATCTTTATTGAGTAGAAAATAGATGCAAAAAAACACCAACAGCCATTTCCGGTTCACTTGCAGATATTAGCTTAATCAGTTCCGCTTACATATCATATAAACTAGCATTTTCTTAACGATTTGCAATAAAAATTATAAACAAACCATGCAAATTGTATACCTAAAACCTGGTTTTATATACCTTGATAAAGACTTGATCTTTATACAATAGAAATGCATAAAACCTCAAGGTAAAAAATTACTCTATCTATCTTGTACTCTTATTTCCGGCTCAATCTATAACCAATTAATGCTTTAATATATAACACAAATGATAGAAATGTTATTTACCCTGATTTCCATATTTTATTATTACCATTTTAATTCTTTTGGGTTACAATTATAATGGATCGTCATATATTGTTCTTCTCATTTCATGGGGAACTGGCCGGAGATTGCTGGTGCTGAAGATCTTATTTATGTGGAATGATCTTATGATAGAACATATAATTACTTCCAGGTTCATCCCCGGCCGTCAGACCGGGGACGCCTGATATTGATATTTATAAATTTAATGTTTTCATTATTTCCAGGTTCCTGCGGATCAATTCATTGCGCTGTTGCACGCAGGCATACGAACGCAGCGGGTCGGGCGGAGTATTGATCGCATAATCCAGCAGTTGATCCACTGTCGTTGTGGCAACATGCATGCGCGTATCGGAAGAAGCATAATAGATATAAACATCGCCGTTATCCCTGCCGATCCAGCCGTTGGTAAACAGCACGTTGGATACATCGCCAATCCGTTCTTCCTTGCGCGGTGCCATTAAATAACCACCCGGTGCATAGATGGTCTTGTAAGGTTCTTCCAGGCTGGTGACAAACAGGTATAACACATAACGCATACCGGCGGCGGTATTGCGCACACCATGCGCCAGTTGCAGCCATCCTTTGGGAGTTTTAATCGGCGCGGGACCCAAACCGTTTTTCAATTCCTTTATTGTATGATACTTCCGGTCATCGACCAGATTTTCCTTGTCAATGCAGGCATGTTCTATATTATCGGACAAACCCCATCCGATGCCACCGCCGCTGCCGGCTGTGATAAAGCCATCCTGCGGACGGGTATAAAAAGCATACTTGCCTTTATAAAATTCCGGGTGCAGCACCAGGTTGCGTTGCTGCGGGGAAGTGGATTTGAAATCATCCAGCCGTTCCCAGGTAAGCAGGTCACGGGTGCGGGCAATACCGGCCTGAGCGGTAGCAGAGGATAAATCTCCCGCCGGCGCATTCGGATCTTTACGTTCCGTACAAAAAATGCCGTAAATCCAGCCATCTTCATGTTTCACTACCCGCATATCATAAACATTCACATCGGGGTCATCAGTTTCCGGCATGGTAACGGGGTAATCCCAAAACTTAAAGCCGTCAATGCCGTTTTTGCTTTCGGCAACCGCAAAGAAAGATTTGCGATCCGCACCTTCAACCCGCGCCAGCAGGTAAAATGTGCCGTTCATCTCGATGGCGCCGGAATTGAACACAGCGTTTACGCCGATCCGCTCCATCAGGAAAGGATTGGTTGCATAATTCAGATCATACCGCCAGTGTAACGGGGTATGCGCCGCCGTTAAAACCGGGTTAAGGTAGCGATTATATACACCATTACCGTATTCACATTTTTCATTTTTCAACTCGAGTAACTTTTTATGCCGGGCAGCCAGAGCTTTGAGCTGCCGGTTAAATTCTTCACGCTGCATAACACTCTCCAGATATTTATGAATTCAACTTATTTGCTGATTGATTTCAACCGGTTAATGATCTCGATACATGCCCGGCTGTTATGATAGGGCGCTTTCCAGGCCGATATTTTTGGGTCAAACGGCGTTGGCTTGCCCTCACGGGTTACCCGCCAATACCATTCCCGGTTTTGTTTATCGACAATGAAATTTTCGATAAACAGCCAGGAATTGACGGAAGCTTCATAATACTTTTTGTCGCCACCAAGCTGATAAGCGTTTAAATAACCGATCGCAGCTTCCGCCTGGGGCCACCAGTGCTTGTCAAAATCGACTATCTTTCCCGGTTCCGCTTCATACAGTACTGCGTGATCGGTATCCATACCTTCCTGCAGGCACACCTGCGCCATTTTCAGGGCAGTGGTTTTAACTTTGTGCAAGAGTTCCTCATCTTCTGCGACTTCGGCGGCTTCCCACAACAGCCACGAGCCTTCTATATCATGGCCAAAAGAGATCTTGTCGCTTTTCGGGGTCCAATTTTTATCCAGGAATAAAATAAAATGCATGGTTTCCGGGTCGATGATATGATCGAGAAATATATTAATGAGTTCTTTGAGCCGGGTTAATAATTTTTTATCTTTCCAGATACGGTAAAAATTGGTATAAGCCTCTAACAGATGCAGGTGTGCATTCATAGTCTTTTTCACATCCGTTATGCGGCCATTGAGTTTGGAGATTTCCGCTATCGTCCAGTCCCGGTTAAATTCCTCATAATACCCGGTACCTTGCGGATCGTGGCATTTTGATTCCAAAATTTCAAACAGGTTGATGGTTTTTTGCAATATTTCCGGTTTGCGGTTGATCTTGTAATATTCCGCCAGGGCGTAAATAGAGAACGCCTGACCGTAAATTTCTTTTTGCATATCTGTGGGCTTGCCGGAATAATCCAACATCCAGTAATAACCGCCAAACTTGTCATCAAAAAAATATTTATCTAGATAGTTAAAAGCGCGGTCGGCCATTTCCAGGTACGCTTTTTCCGGCAGGTTTAAATAAACGGTTGAAAAAGTCCATAAAATACGCGAGTTAAGGATCAAACCTTTAGCCGCTTTAGGATCGGGAACGCCCTTGAAATTAATCAATCCATAAAAACCGCCGTTTTCTTCATCCCGGGTATTTTTTAACCAATAATCCATAATATTATTGGTTAGTTCCTTATGAACCCGCTCAGAGTACTGCTTAATTTCCATACTTGATTTCCATTCTTGCTAGTTCCGTTGTTGATGTAAAGTTAATTTTTAAAAATTTCACATAATTGGGTAAACGGTTTGATTCGTAAAGGGCAGGAATATAATAATGACAATCGTGCTGCATGACCTTGTAAACCGTCTTATCTACAGTAAGCGGCATATATTCCTCGCCGCTGTCCGACACGTATAATTTCAAATCGGTCACCGTATCGGGATAAAAAGCATACAACCGTAATGATATAATATCGCGGGGTAAGTGATAAGTAATGCTGGCATCTTTGCCGCCCGCCAGCCGGTGCAAATCTTCCTTGCATTCCCGCGCATGACTGGAAGGAAAAGAAATCAATCCATAAGTAGCGTAAATATAGCGACCATCCTGCATCTCATCCACAAGCGTCAGATGATTAATGCGCCCGGCTTTGACCTGGTTTGAAGGAGGAGAGTCTCCGGCGGCATTATGGGCAATAACCCGGTAATAATAAGTCACCCCGGCTTTGACGGTTTTATCCGAAAACAGCGGCGAATTTTGTACCCAGGCGTCATTCACATCTTTGGCGACAATCGTCCACTTGTCTAAAAGACCTTCGGCGCGTTCTATTGTATATGAATCGGCGCCTGCCGACCCCTGCCATGAAATTGTAGCGACATCCCTGATCGGCAGTAATACGGGCGCATCCGGCGCTTCCCGTTCGGGTATTAGCAGATCATTAATATGAAAAGCGTTATCGCGAATTTCCTTTAACAATATCTTTTCATCGTATTCGTCTGTCCTGGTAAAACCCGGCCAGTGAAAAGCGGTATAGTCGTTATTACCGGCTTTACTATGCCAGTAAAATCCGCCGTCACGGTTATGGCTGTAAAGGTTACCCACAAACACACCATTAATGCCATGGTCAATACTAGTATCCATAACCTGCCGAAAAGATGTGCTGTCGGCAACCACAACACCGCCAACAATGCAAGCTTTTTTGCCCCAGCACCGGGCACGGTTTTGCATTATCTGCTCCGCCATATTCATTCCATTAGAAGCAAATGGCCAGCAGGTAACAATATCGATATTGGCATCGAGCAGCGCTTCATCACGAACTGTAACCGCATCAGAGCCATCAATCAATAAATGATTATTGTCAAGCGATTTGACAAAAGCGGCAATATCGCTGCTCCATTGCGCAGGAGACGGCAATTTATAGCCGGTTTCCCAGGCCAGTATGGCCTGGTCGTTTCTGTAATATTGTCCGGTATACAAATTTTTACGGTTGAGCAAATACCTGATCGTGGCTTTGAAATCATTGATAATCTCAGGATCGGTCCAAAAATCAGCAGCCGGCTTGTTATGGAAAGCTGCATAACTGCCATAGCCACCGCAGCTATCGCGACTATCGACAAATGGAATGACCAGGCGAATACCTGTTTCATTGGCATAAAATAAAATTTTGTCCAATGCTTTAAATGCGGCTTCACTAAACTGACCGGGTGCAGTTACCAGCGCCGGCCGTTCAGGGCCTTCATCAGGGCATCTTACAGTTAAAGGGTAAAGCCGCGCTACCTTGCCGCCCATTTGCCGGATCGATTTCAGGGCGTCTATGATTTCATAATCGTCCGGCAGACGCCAGGGGTTTTCACCGGTAAAAGGTAAATTATCTTCAATACATGGCAGATTCGGAAGATTGAATGATATAAAGCGTAATTGTTCATTGCCGTCAAACAATCTATCCCCGGAAATGGTTATAAAATTTTTCATAGGGGAAACGGCGTTTACGTGGATGAAACTACATAACAACAGGGCAATGCTGATAATGATCTTGTTCATAGTACAATTCCTGAATCAGAAAATAACGCCACTGCTTATAAAGTTAATAAATACCGGCCATACCTGTAAACACAAAAAGTATATTTTTCAAATCTGGTAGATCCATTTATGGTATTAATCAACTTGTCTTGTAACTTGTTTTTTACGTAGCTTGGTGAAATTTTATAAACACAATTTACTATCTTTTGGGAATTGTAAATATTAAAAACAAAATCAAGTCACCCTCACCGGACAAGCATTCCAGTCCGGCAAAGGTTGGCGCTGCTAACAAGATAATCCTAATCTGCTAAAAATACAACTAGAAATTTATTAAAACGGGCGCTTGATGGAAAAACATGCTTACCTGACCATTTTCCTTTTACTATTATTCCATTTCAGGGGTGATATTCCTGCACCACTTGATAAACTGCTCAATACATCTTTATTAGAAAAGTTGATATTCATCAATTTATTTCCTGGAGAAATATTTATATTTAGTTATAAGATTTTGCAGTGCAGATTTGCAAAGATTTACTGGTATTTAATAATTAACATGCTTTTAATTTGACATTGATGTCATTTTTTATTTAAATTATCCAAGCAGACCTTTCAGGAATATTTAACAATTCATAATGTTTAAAAATATATCTTTAAACACAAATACAAAGAATTAATTAATAACATTAATAATGAACTAACCACTTTGGGAGGAAAAATGAAAAAACTGTTTCTGTTCACGTTGTTGTGTCTGTTGCCGTTGCAGGTGTTTGCCATAAGCAATTTTAAAATTAATGGCGCAGCCACCTATACAGTGACAAGTGCGCCGGTGGACATTGTTCTCACCGGCGACCTGGCCGGTAATGGCAACTATACCGAGATGGCGATCGTTTACGACATGAATGGTAATAACCAGGTCGATGCCAATGAACTGGTTCTCGATTACTTTATCCTGACCGACGGCATCGGCTGGATTCGCGATCCCGAATCACCAGATGACGACATCATGGGTGATGAAACCGGCGTCGATGGCAAATTTAAAACCACCATGGAAATGGGCCCAAACGATGTGGCCACTGAAGGACAGTTCATATTTCTGGCCACCGACGAAAACGGCTCTACCGCTACGGCAATCCTGAAATTCAATATCCCATCCACTCCACCGTACATTACCGGTAAAGTGACGGATAAACAAACCGGCGTCCCGGTGCCGCAAATTATGGTTTTTTGCGATAATGTTACGGATGACGATTTGAGTTCCAGTGGCATTTCCGACAACAACGGCGATTACCGGGTAAGCGTGCCGGCCGGCTCCTACAAAGTCAGCACCTGGACAATAAGTCAACCGGAATACCAGTCTGCCGATACCCTCAATGTAACGGTCGGCGCCGGCGAAACCAAAACAGTTAATATCCAACTGCAAAAATATCCCTGCTTTGTAGAAGGATATGTGAAAAAAGAAAACAATTCCGCGGTTGAAGGCGTGATGATGTTTGCATCGGCAATCAGCGAGGAAAGTGGTTTTTATAATATAACCACGACTAACAGCGCTGGTTATTATAAAATGGGAGTCATTGCCGATTCAGTTACGGTTGGCGCAACAACATTGCTTGGTGCAGGACTGGAGAATGACGAATACGTCGATCCATCTGCAGATACCCTGTTCTTCACTTCCGGTCAAACCAAACAAAGTAACTTTACAGTAAAAAAATATACCACCACCATTGAAGGCATTTGTCAAGTCAACGGTCAACCTCTGGCAGGGGTTTCCATATCCGGCATGGCGTTTGATCTGAATCTGGGAACGTTAAACTTTTACAATGCACAATCATCGGCCGACGGCTCGTATAAACTGGGCGTTCAACCCGGTACAATAACCATGCTGACGGCGACCATCGACGGGTATTCACTCATCGACCCGGAATTTGGCTACAACTCTATCGTTATTACCCAGAACCAACACCTCACCGGCTATGATTTTACTTTCCAGACCGATGAAGGCGGGAAAACGATCAGCGGCCAGGTTACCTTCGAAGACGGCGCTGCCGCCAACGATGTGTATGTAGTTGCGATCAACGATCTGGAAGAAAACAAAACCGGCTTTCTGATCACCTATACCGACGGCGCCGGTAATTATAAATTCGAAAACGTTCTGGAGGGTTACTGGCAAATTGGCGTCTACAAAAAAGGTTACCATTCCAATCCCTATATGCAATTCGGATATATTATGACGGGTTTATCCGTTACCGATGCCAACTTTGTACTGCTGCCCGGCGAAACCGGCATTGAGGACGGCAACCCGGCTATTGCCCCCATGGCTTTTGTCCTGGCGCAAAACTATCCCAACCCGTTCAACCTTCATAACGGTATGAATCAAACCCATATCCGCTTTACCCTCGACCAGCGTAAGGATATTGAAATTTCCATTTTCAATATTCAGGGTCAGTTGGTAAAACAAGTATTTTCCGGCAACATGGAGCAGGGCTGGCATGAAGTACAATGGGACGGCCGCGATTTCTCCGGCAACATGGTTCCCACCGGCACCTACTTTTACCGGCTAAATTCCGATGACAAAAGTATTACAAAACAAATGGTTATTATCAGGTAATCAATAAGATTGCATTTATGCTTGAACGCCCAGGAGAGCTCAGGCTGTCCTGGAATCCAAAATTTCCGCTCCAAACTCCAGTTTGGAGCGGAAATTGGATGACCAACTCTCGCAAATTTCTATTATTTAATGAAAAAAAGGGTTTTCTCCTCAAGTTTAAAAATCCTTAAAAGTTATATCGTTTTGATACAAGTTTTTAAAAGATTGTAAAATAGTGGAACAACCAGGCCGGTTAGTACTAGTCCGGCCTGTGTGCTTGTCAAATTATCACGTTTTTTAATCTTTCGGTAATTTATCGCCAGGTTTTTATCCGTAATACAGCAGAAATCAAAATCGACATTACCCCAATAAAAACATGAATATATATTGCATAAATTTTTAAATATCTATTGACATACATTCTCAAAAAAAACAGCCCGGTTTTCTTTTAAACAATTTTTCCGGGCCTCTTTTTACTAATTATGGGCCTGGTTTTTGCACTTGCCGACCTGTTAAATATTATATTAACCTGTTTTCAGCCTGGTTCAAGAATAAAGGGTGAATCATTCATGTATGTATTCAAAAAAAGCATCGCCTTTGTTTTTATAATCACACTGGTATCGCTATCGTTTGTCCTGGCAGCTACCCCCCCCGTTCACGATAACCTGCTCTATTCCAGCAACCTGCAAAGCAGTTCCGACCAGAATATCGGCACTCTTACCAACCGGGCCGGACAGTTCATCAGCGGACAGGGCTGGAAAGCGACCGGACAGACCAGCCAGCTCAAAATTGCTTTACCGGCAGAGCTTCCCTATGAAGGGACTATGGTTATCAAAGTAACCAATTTCGATCCGGTTTCACAAAATGTTGCCGATAAACAACATATCATCAACCTGTATTCACGTAACGATGGCAAAGTCAATAATAGCGATCCCCAAGGCGCCTGGGTAAATATCCGTACCGGCACCGGTTATTCGGATGGACCCGGTAAGGCCGGTTTCAAGTTCAATTCCTGTTCCGATGGCGCCACGAATGAACGGGAAGAAGTCAGGGCTATGCAAAGCGCTACCTGGGACCTCGGCAGCACTTATGAATTTAAAATCGTCTGGACGCAAGCCAATATTTTTTGCCTCGTCAATGGTGTTAAAAAAGCGGAATCTCCCTTTATCGGACAAGTCGAAAAGTTTCGCTACATTTTCCTGGGCACAGACAATCAATATGTTGGGCAACCCGGCCCGGTATACTTTGATCTGAAAATCTATACCTCCGATGAAATGGTTGAAAACAATGACCTTAGCTTTACCAATATAACATACGCAGCCGGTGTGCAGGGAGTTAAGGCTGTGGAAAAGGCTACCGATGATCCTTCCGATATTAAAACTTTTGGACATGGTGTGAGCTTTGGCGATTATAATAAAGACGGCTTTTACGATTTTGTTTATACCAATGCCGGAGCCCTGGCAATGGCCGATGTACTCTATATTAACAAGGGCAACAATACCTTTACCAATGCTTCGGCAGCGCGTGGCGTCAATGATACCGGGCATACTCACGGAATAGTAAATGCCGACTGGGACAATGACGGCGATCTTGATCTATTCTATTCCAATCAGCCGGTATACGTTGGCGACACCTCAGGTCGGAACCGGATGTATCGCAACAACGGCAACGGCATGTTTACTGAAATTACCACAACATGCGGTCTATCTTCGGAAAACAGTTACAGCCGCGGTTCGGTAGCAGTTGATATGAATAATGACGGCTGGTTGGATTTATTTGTGCTGAACTGGGGTTCAACAGCCGATACGTATAATAAAATCAATGAAGTGTATTTGAACGACGGTGACGGTACTTTTACGCGGGTGCATAACGGCTGCGATGGCCCTACCAACGATTCGGTAAACTATGGCCGCCAGGGCGCTACCGCCGCAGACATTGATAATGACGGCGACCAGGATATTTATATGTGCCGGCGCGGCAAAGTGAACTGGTTGTATATAAATGACGGTACCGGAAATTTTACAGAAGGAGCTGCTGAGCGGGGTATTGCCTGCACCGATGGTGTACGACATCATGGCGCTACTTTTGTAGATATAGATAACGACGGCGACCTCGATCTGTTTGTAATGCCTTATGCTACGCCTGGTCAGGCTTTGCCGATGTTGCGGGTTTTTAAAAATAATGGCTCCGGTTATTTTACCGACGAGACTAACAGTTACAATATACGTGTCAGCGGTTATTCCACGCTATTTGGTGATATTGATAATGACGGCGACCAGGATATGTTCCTGCTGCGTAACAGTGAACAAGATCCGGGTACAGTTACTAAATTATATTTGAATGACGGCGAGGGTAATTTAACCTACAACAGACAACCGGCGCTGGAAGTTGACGCCGGCGACGTGCGCGGCGGCGCTATGGGCGATATTGATAATGATGGCGACCTGGATATGTATATGGCCTGTTCACGCGGCGATAACAATTTTTTATTTCGCAATGATCTTGATTCCGAAAACCATTATGTGCGGGTGCTGTGTATAGGCCCGGCTGGCGATTATGGCGGTTTTGGCAGCAAAGTGAGTGTTTACGCTCCCGGTCACATGGACGATGCGGCTTTTCTGCTTGGGTATCAGGAATCTGTATCCAATTACTCTTATCTATGTCAAAACCAAACCGCGCTGCATTTTGGTTTGGGACCATATACAACTTGTGATATTAAAGTCAAATTCCTGAATGGAATTACAGTCCGCTACCCCGGAGTGGCAGGAGATACACAATTAGAAGCGGCGCCGACTCTCCCTGTGCCCACAACCCTTGAAAATATTACAGATACTACTGTTTATTGTGCGGCAGGGCAAACGGCCGGCGATTCTATCCGGGTCCGTATAACAAATAATCAAAGCCGGGTTGTAGAAAATCATCCTGTCTCCTTTACCGTTACCCAGGGCAACGGCACCTTGAACGGTAGCAGCGCAACCATGGTCAATACTAATACCAACGCTTACGGCATGGCTTCGGTTGCCTGGAAACCGGGAACTGTAGCAGGGGCTGTCAATACCCTAAGCGTTTCCTCGTTGTACCAGGAGGCGCCGCTAGCCAATTCCCCACTGCTTTTTACAGCTGTTGTATCTCCTGGTTCCGATACACTGCTGCAAAAGCAGTCCGGCGATAACCAGTTTGCCGCCTCAGGCATTCCCCTGCCTGATTCGATCAAAGTGTTTGTCCACGATCAATATAATAATCCCCAGCCCAATACCGCCATCCGCTTCCAGGTGCTCACCGGCAACGGGAATATCGGCGGCAACACATCGAAAACTGTTATAACCAATACCGCCGGTATGGCAGCGGTTCAATGGACACCGGGCAGCGCCGAGGGAATTAATGCGCATACTTTACAAGCCTCGCTGCTTTCAAATCCCTCCACCCAGGTAGTTTTTTACGCTTCCACCTCGCAGGCGCCCATCAAGGATCTGTTGCTAGTCTCCGGTAATAATCAAACCGGCACAGTAGGCACACAACTGGGCAGTCCTTTTGTTGTTCAGCTACTCGACAGTTTGGGAATTCCCCGCAGTGGCTTTAGTATTAAATTTAAAGTACTTTCCGGAGGCGGCCTTTTGGAAGGCACCTCAGAACGTACAGTTTTGACCGGAACGAACGGTAAAGCCCAGGTCTTTTTAACCCTGGGGCAAATAGCCGGTAATGAAAACCAGGCAGTGAGCGCTACATGTTCAGAAATTAATGATGTTGTTCATTTTACTGCCACAGCAACTGCCGATGTTCCTGTCCTGCTGGAAAAAACCGTTGGCGATAACCAGGGCGGTTCCCTGTACCAGGTACTACCGGTACCGCTGACAGTAAAAATTACCGACAAGTATACAAACCCGGTCGGCGGGCAGCCGGTCACTTTTAGTGTCGTCAACAATAACGGTACGGTTAATGACCAGCCGACAGTAACAGTTGCGACCGATGCTCAGGGTCTTGCCAAAGCCACGTTCAGACTGGGGCAGACCGCCGGCGCTTATTATGTAAATGTTTCTTCGACATGGAACAATGTGCAATTATCGGGTTCTCCGGCGATTTTTACCGCCTCGGCAACAACCGACCCCACCAGGTTGGTTTATGTCTCCGGCGATAGTTCTACCGGTGTAATTAACAGTGTTTTACCCGTACCGCTGCAGGTCAAGGTCACCGATGAACATGGCTACCCGGTAAGCGGATTTAACGTGTTGTTCGTTTCCGCAAGCGGCGGCGGCACTTTTGACGGCAATCTGCAAATTCAGCAGCCAACCAACAGCCAGGGAGTTGCATCGGTTTACCCCACCCTGGGCAACCGTGTCGGTAAAAACGTGTATGTTTTTAATGCCGGCGCTTTTGGCGATGCCGGCGAACACCTCAAAGGTTCACCTATAGTCTTTAATGTATCCGCCCAAAAATCAGCGGCCGATAAAATTGTCCTTATTGCCGGCAACAACCAATCCGGGCAGGCCGGAGAATTTTTGTCATCCTCATTACAGGTTGCCGCCAGAGGTCCCGATAATGCAAACATTCCAAACCACGATATTACCTTTACCGTTTTTAAAGGAAACGGCAAATTGGGCAACAGCCAGGTCAATACTTTGACAATTAAAACCGATGCCCAGGGAATTGCCAAAACCGAATTTCGGCTGGGTTCCGATATTGGCACAAACACCGATATAGTGCAAGTGACTGCCGATAATGGGTTGACCAGCTTAACCAATTCCCCACTCACGATAACTGCCTCCGCCAGTTACGGTCAGGCTGACCCGGCGGCTTCACTTATTACAATTTCCGATTCGGTAGTTCCGGCGGACGGACTGTCACAATTAGTGGTCACCGTCCAGTTAAAAGATAAAAACAATAACCCGGTACCGGGTGAAAATGTCATCGTACAGGTATCCGGCGCCGGCAACACAATAACTCAACCGGCGCAGGTCACCAATGCCGGTGGTCTGGCTACAGCACGGGTAACCTCGACACAAGCCGGACAAAAGATCGTATCGGCTCAGGTAGCCAATAAAAACATAATTCTGCAGCAAACCAAAACAGTCGATTTTACAGCCGGGCCGGCGCAAAATATAGTCATTGTTTCCGGTAATAACCAGAGCGGGGCGATCAATTCATCATTACCGGCTCCCCTGACGGTACGAATAACCGATGCCCAGGGTAACCCGGTTTATAACCATTTTGTAACCTTTACCGTAGCATCCGGCGGCGGGATCATTACTACGGCGCAACCGGTGTTTACCGATAATAACGGCCTGGCCAACTCGGTGTGGATTCTTGGCCCTTCCGTTGGCGAACAAACTGTGCAGGTATCGGCGCTGAATATTACCGGCACAGTTCAGTTTAAAGCACAGGCGGGTATACCGGCCATTGCCAGTTTACATAAAGTAAAGGGAGATGAACAATTCACTTCACCCGGCGCTCTCTTTCCCGATTCACTGGTAGTAAGGGTTGTTGACGGCAATCAATCGCCGGTCAGCGCCATTCCGGTCATTTTTTCAATTGAACAGGGCGATGCCAGTTTAAACAATTCTTCTCACGTTAACAGCGACAGTTATGGGCTGGCCAGGGTTCGCCTGGCGGCCGGTAACCTGCCCGGTATGGTTCGGGTCAAAGCGGCAATTAATGAAACTTTGTTTGTGGAATTTAACTGTTCCGTATCCGTCTCACTGCCGGATACCATAATTCATGTGCTTGGCAATGGCAGCGAAGGCACAGTCGGTTCAACTATCTACCCCCTCACTGTCAAAGCGCTGGATGCGGACAAGAATCCTATCTCCGGCGTAGCCATTACATTCGCGGCCGGTGATCCCCTGGCTGCCATTGAAGAACTGCAACCCATCCGCACCGGCGCTAATGGCATGGCGTCGGCTCACGCCCGGCTGGGAACCCGGGCTGGCGCCTATATTTTTACAGCCACTAACGACCGGATGAAAGGCTCACCGGTTATTTTCCGGGTTAATGCAGTGCCGGACAATGCAGTAAATATGCTGATAACTGCCGGCAACAATCAAACTGGCGATCCGTTAGAATTCCTGCCCCAACCATTACAGGTTAGAATTGTCGATACCTGGGGTAATGGCGTGCCGGAAGTAGCGGTTACTTTTTCAGTTACCTCCGGAAATGGTAAAATGAGCAATGTTCAGCCGGTCCTTACCGATAGCAGCGGCCTGGCGAACTGCCTGTGGCAGTTAGGCGCTGCCGGTCTACAAACGGTAACGGTAACCTCGCCGGTATTACCACAAAAATCTTTCCAATTTTCCGCTACCTTGCGGGAAAACCTGTTGCCGGATATTCATGTCGTAGCCGATACCTTGGTTGAGGAAAGCACTACCCTGGTCTTTACCGTATCCGCAACAGACCCGGAAGGCGGGCAGGTAATGCTGAGCGTTATCCAAAAACCGACAGCAGCGCTCTTTGACTCTGTTGAAACCGGCCAATTTAGCTGGACGCCCAATTATAACGACCAGGGCGATCATACAGTGATATTCCGCGCCGCTGATGAAAACGGCGGTGTTGCCACCAAAACCATGGTGATCCATGTTATCAATGTCAACCGTAAACCCGGTGTCGTATCCACCAGCCCAAAACAGACCACCGTATCCGCCGAGTTTAACAAGATCGCAGTATTTGAAGTTAGCGTTGCGGATGCCGATAAAGACCCGTTGTTTTATCGCTGGACAGTTAACAATAATTATATCAAATCACAGGATGACTCTAACCATATATCGATCATGCCCAACAAGACCTGGCCGCAGCAATTCTCCGTTCACGTTTTGATCACCGATAAAATGGATACCATCAGTCATACCTGGAACGTAAGTATTATACAAACCAAAGTAGAATTATCATCCTTTGCAGCGACGGCGGATAAAGATCAAATAACCATCACCTGGCAAACCCGCAATGCGGTTAATACCGCCGG
>Ga0116156_10001064_pt1 | contig 27740 bp, 24 predicted proteins | sample AD_UKC045_MetaG_FD_89891 | JGI IMG/M metagenome (GOLD analysis project Ga0116156, IMG submission 89891) | Active sludge microbial communities of municipal wastewater-treating anaerobic digesters from USA - AD_UKC045_MetaG | ecosystem: Engineered > Bioreactor > Anaerobic > Digestate | place: USA... | reverse complement strand
TTTAAAGTCAACACCAAGGTTTAATCCCTGAATAGCGATGAGCACAACACCAATACCGATAACGGTTAACGAAAAGAGATAGGCAATTTTACGTTTACCAATAAAGTCATAATTGTTATTTGCGAAACTGAGTTTTGACATTGGTGTTTGGAAGGAAAGATTGCTCTCATCTCCCTTGCGAGCGATGATCCATTCAATTACTACTCTTGATACATAAACAGCTGTAAAGAATGTAGTAACAATACCTACCATCAACGTGATCGCGAATCCTTTTACTGGCCCTTGTCCAAAGATGAACAGCATCAAGGCAGTAAGGAAGGTTGTAATGTTTGAATCGAAGATGGTCCAGAATGATTTTGAAAAACCACTTGAGATTGCTTCACGTAATTTTTTTCCATGGCGAATTTCTTCACGAACACGTTCAAAGATAATGACGTTCGCATCCACAGCCATACCCATGGTTAACACAAGACCGGCTAAACCTGGCAATGTTAATGCGGCATCAAGCTGTGCTAAAATACCCGTGATGAAAAAGATGTTGAAGAATAAAGCCAGGTTAGCCACTGATCCACCTTTACCATAATATCCAATCATAAACACAACCACCAATCCTAAACCACAAACCATGGAGAAGAATCCATCACCTTGGGCCACTTTACCAAGTGTAGGACCAACAATTGATTCTTCAACAATTTTTGTTGGTGCTGGTAATGAACCAGCCTTTAAAACATTTGCTAAATCCTTTGCCTCATCAATCGTAAAGTTTCCTGAAATCTGCGAATTACCATTTGGTATTTCACCATTTACAGAAGGAGCTGAATAGATGGTATTATCCAACATGATGGCAATTCTTCCTTTCGGAGATTTGTTCGAAGCTTCAGCAGTCCACTTAGCCCAGGTCTTTGTTCCAAAGGCATTCATGTTCATGCTTACTGCATAATTTCCACGCTCATCAAGATCGTTGCGTGCATCGGTAATGACTTCACCGGTTAATCTTGATTTACCATTACGGCCTAAGTCTAAAAAGTACAACTCAATACCTTCCTTTCCAGACTGATCTTTTTCTGGCTTGTTTGCCCAGAATATACCAACCGTTCTTGGAAGAAGATTTTTTATTTCTGCACGTCTGAAAATAGAATTGATCTTAGCCGTGTCTTTTACCTCATATCGAAAAGCACCAGGAATTGTACTGAGCGCGAAAATAGGTGAGATGCTTGATTGCTGAAGTGAGTCTAACCCGGTTGCTGCTTTCGTAGAATCAGAAGTTGCTGCAGTGCTGTCTCCCAACAAGGAAGATAAATCTTGTGACTCTGTTACTGTTTCTCCAGTAGAAGTAGAAGGCTTGGCAGCAGCTTTTTGCTCTTGAACCAACTTCTCATTAATTGCCAGAAGGGAATTGTTTAAGGTAGAAGGTTCAATGACATCCCAGAATTCTAGTTTTGCAACACCTTGCAATAATTTGCGAACACGTTGTGGATTGTCGGCTCCAGGAATTTCAATTTGGATTCTTCCTGTGCCAGGTAGACGTTGAATATTGGGTTGAGATGTACCGAACTGATCAAGTCGATTTCTAAGAATGGTAAACGATCGATCGATCGCACTTTCTACTTCTACATTAATGGCTTTGATTACTGTTGCATCATCATCGTTAGATGCAATTTTTCCTTTTGTTGCGGCATTCGCAAAAATTGAGGCCAGTCGTTTATTTGGATTCGCTTCACGATAGGCTTCAAAAAATAAATCACTATATGTTGCCTGGCTGTTTTTTTGAAGTAGACTTGCCTTGTTCAATGCTTGTAAAAAAGCAGAGTCCTGACTATTGGCACTCATACCTTTAATGATATCAATGGGTGATACCTCCAAAGTAACGTGCATACCGCCTTCAAGATCGAGACCAAGACTAAGCTCGTTCTCCTTTACTTCTTTGTAGGTGTACTCTGTCCAAAGAAGATTGTAAACCGGCACATTCCAAATAGAATCTAAATAGGTTTGTTTTTTATTGAGGCTCACTACACCGTCTTTGTCTGTAGCGTATTGAATGGCATCTTCCTTTACACTATATGCCACATAGGTAAACGACAAATAGTATAAGCATAATGCAGTAATGATGACAGTGAGAAAAATAACTAATCCTTTGTTTTGCATAAAATTTTACGAATTAAAAATTGGTTGATTAAAAATGATGAACCCTGCCGCACTTGGCATGGAATAAAGTCGAAAAGAAAAAGAGATGTTAAGGTGCGTTGGGCGAAATGATGACCTTGAAAAGAGTCTGCAGGAATGTGCCTAACCGAAAGGTAGTTTGTTCATTGCTTACTTCTACTTCTTTGTCCTCCAGAAGAATTTCAAGGAGCAAAAAGGATTTATGGTGAATTTCAACTTGTGTGGAGGAAGGTAAACTGGTAGAAGGCGCAGAATAGAACGCTTCATCATTATCGGATGATTGATCTTGTTGTTGCTCTGTCTTTACTTCCCGATTATCGTGACCCTGTGATTGATAATAAAAAAGCTGGGAAAAAATGATAGCGATTGCAGCGAGAATACCCACTGCCAGCATAATCATACGTTTTTGAGCTTTTTTCATTCTTTTCAATAGAGGGCTACAAAAGTATTGATTTGAGCATGAAATGCAAGGGGGGTGGGAATATAGTCCTGGTGGTTATTGTATTTAGAAGCCTGAATCATTAATGATTGTTCGACCAGCTAACAACCCATCAACGACCAACTAAATAGGTTCTCATAGCCTGGCAAATCAGCTTGAGAGCCCTATCAAAGTTTCCGTTATTAGGGATGATGAAATCGGCATTGTGTTTCAGAGGTTCTATCAGTGATTCATAAACCGGCATAACGTGATGTTGATAACGATACAATACATCGGTTAAATCATAGCCACGTTCCTCACTATCGCGCACAATTCTGCGGCTCAGTTTTACATGATCTTTTGCTTCAATGAAAATGCGCAGGTCAAGTTCACTTTCAATTTCCGGAAAATACTGAACGAATAATCCTTCAATAATGAGAATGGGAGCAGGATTAAATTCCAATACCTTTGGTTTTGCCGCAGGATTGTTGAAGGTATATTCGGTTTTGAACAGTTTTTCTCCACGTTTTAGTGTGAGAATATCGTCATGGAGTTTATGCTGGTCAATCGAATTTGGCAAATCAAAATTTTGGATGCCGCGATCATCTGTTACCTGCAATTCGCGGTCTTTATAATAATGATCCTGTGAAACAAGACAAATCTCATCTGGCGCAAAGCAAGCTTCTAATTTCTTAATGAAATGGGTTTTGCCCGATCCGCTCCCACCTGTAATACCAATTGTAAAAGGTCTTTGTGCCATAGATTCGGCAAAGTACTAAAGCCAATTTACTTGCGCAGACCTTGAGAAAGATTTTTAAGATATTCGATCAGCTTTTTTGTAGCGATCGCCCGATGGCTCAGTGAATTTTTTTGTTCAAGGGTCATTTCGGCAAAGGTGAGGTTATATCCATTGGGTATAAATACAGGATCGTAACCAAATCCGGTTGTACCTTTTCTTTCGTGAGTAATTGAACCTTCGATGATGCCCTCAAAAAAAACAGGCTTAGGTGTTAATCCCACAAGAGTAATTATGGTGCAAAAACGTGCACTCCTGTTTTCAATTCCTGATAGTTTTTGAAGAAGTAAAGTAATGTTGTCATCGTTATTGCGATGGTTGCCAGCATAACGAGCAGAATATACACCCGGTGCGCCATTTAATGCCGCTACCTCAAGTCCGGTATCATCAGCGAAGCAAGGTGTTTTAAAATTTTTGAAAACGAAGTCTGCTTTTTGTAAAGAGTTGCCCGAAAGCGAATCCTGCGTTTCAGGCAACTCTTGTTTGCATCCTAGTTGATCTAAGCTAACGAGTTCAAAAGAATCTTTTAGTAGCGGAGTAACCTCCTCCAATTTGTGCTTGTTGTTTGTTGCAAAACACAATTTTATATGCAGATCATTATTCAACAATATCAACAAGTTCTATTTCAAAGATCAGATTTGAATTTGCAGGAATGGTCCCTGAAGTAACTGTTCCATATGCATAACCAGAGGGGATGTAAAATGTTGCTTTCGTACCCTTATTGATTTTTTGCAATCCAATTTTGAGTCCGTCAATGTAATCAACAACTCTGCTGTAAAAATTAGCATCGGGTTCAATAGTACCGGTTCCTAAGGTATTAGTATCGTCAGTTAATAATCTTAGCGTATACTTTATTTTTACCTTATCGTACAACGAAGGTGAATCACCAGTGCCGGATTGTGTAATAATGTACCGAAGTCCGGTGGAGTCTTTCACGGCATCATCATAGAGGCCTTTATTATCCAAATACAGATCAATTGCAGTTGAGTCAGTTCTAATTTTTTCATAATATGCCGCGGTACGAACGACATCTAGAATCTCAATATCGAAAACGAGAATTGAGTTTGCAGGAATTGGTCCATAAGCTTGTGGCCCGTAGGCAAGTCCTGAAGGAACATAAATTTTGGCTTTTGAACCTTCCGGTAATGTAGTAAGCGCGATTTTCCATCCATCAATAACCGACCATTGATTGGTCGATGCATTTGGAATGACAGAATAGGAAGTGGTTTCTTCATCAAAAGTGACTCCATTAAAGAAGAAAGTTCCCTTATACTTTACTTTGACTGTGTTCGAGAAATTAGCAGGTAAACCTGTACCTAATGTTTCAATTACCATTCGAAGTCCGTATACGTCTTTAACTACATCCACACCTTGGGTGGCCAGGGCGGCATCAATGGACTTTACATCCATTTGAAGTTGCTCACTATAGGTAATCGTATCATCCTCTGAGCACGATGAGAAAGCAAAAGGTAGCCCGACAACTACCACCAACATAAAACACCTTTTTAATCTATTCATATTTCAAAAATTTACTTAATACAACTCTGAGTGGCCTGGTCATAACTAGTGCCAATACCGAGCAATTCAACATCAAAAATCAAAATAGCATTTGGAGGTATTGCGCCAGGATATCCGCGTGGCCCATACCCTAAATCAGAAGGGATATAGAAGGTTGCAGAATCTCCGATACCTAAAAGGGCAATACCCAATTGCCATCCTTTTACAAACTGGGCTAACGGGTAAGAAATTTTTTCTGATTGATCGAATATTAGGCCATCAGCCATAAATTTTCCGGCATATTTTACTTCTACACATTGTGTAGAAGTCGGCTTAATACCTCCTTTATTCGAGTGCAGAACATAATGTAAGCCACTCGTGTCTACTTGAGCAACAACGTTATTATCGGTCAAATATTTTTTGATGGTTTCCTGATCTTTGATTTTCTGACTGGCTTGTTTCTTTTTTTCCATCTCAACTTGATAGGCCTGAAATTTTTCCAATGACATCACCTCATTAACCTGAATAAAGTAAGAGATATCCATAGTTGTATCGACACCTGGAGGAACTGCGCCACGAACAATTTCTCTAAAAAATTTTCCAATGGGCATTGTAGCTCTTACACTATCTCCTTTGCTCAACATTCTGAACATCTGAAGCATCCCATTCTCCGTTGTTTGTGCAGCACTGTCAGCAATTTGAATTGGAGCGGGCATTCCTTCTTTATATGAATCAGCCCATACAGAGTCTTTTGAATCGCGAAGCGTGAAATTAAAAACAAGAATTTCCTGTGGTTTTGGTACAACACCATCTCCAGCTTTGATGATATTGAAGGTGAATCCATTTGGGGTTTTTTTCTCTGAATTATTGCAGGCAGCACATAGCAAAAGCAATCCGATCAGCACGTTGGTGATTTTCATCATTTTCATCTTAGACAAGTGTTTATTAATTAAAGTTGTAAAGGTTTAGATTTTTTTAGTTGCCTTCTCTCGTTAGTTCTTCTTTATACTCGGGCAACAGGTTTAGAAACTTCTGAAGGGTTTGGTCTACACTGAGGGTCGATTGGCCACCTGCTGCATTGCGATGACCACCGCCTTCAAAATGTTTGCGTGCCAGATCGTTAACAGAAAAATTACCTAGAGAGCGAAGTGAAAGTCGCACACTGTCTTTTCGATCCGTAATCATAACAGAAAGCCTGATCCCTTTTATGGAGAGTCCATAATTCACGAGTCCTTCTGTATCGCCTGTTTGGGAGGCAAAACGTTTTAGCTCCTCAGCATTCAAAACCATGTATGCGGTATTGTATTCAGGTAGCACTTTTAATTTTTCGCTGAGCACAAAGCCAAGCAGTCGTAAGCGCTCAAGTGAATTAGTTTCATAAACGAGTTTAGAAACGGAATATGGGTTGGCTCCATGTCGAACAAGTTCCGAAGCGATGTGAAGCACTTTGTAGTTTGTATTCGAGTGACGAAAGCCGCCCGTGTCTGTCATAATGCCCGCATATAAACAGTCGGCTATGTTTGAGTCAATTAAATCAACATCGCCCAATTCATAGATGAGTTGATAAATAAGCTCAGCAGTAGATGCCGCGGTGCCATCCCACTTTTCAAAATCAGCAAATGCCTCAGGCTCTAAGTGATGATCGATTAACACCTTTTTAGCAGGTGCGTTTCGAACCATTTCGCCCAGTTCGTTTATCCGGTTTAAGGTCGAGAAATCAAGACAGAAAATAAGATCCGATTGCTGAATAAGCGTTTCACAAGGTCCAGACTTTTCTTTTTGAAATACGACAACATCTTTATTGCCTGACATCCAATCCAGAAATTCGGGGTAATCACTTGGTGTGATAACCGTAACCTTGTGGTTTCTCTTTTTTAGGTAGGCAGATAAACCAAGAGAAGACCCTAGTGCATCTGCATCGGGTTTAACATGGGTTACAATGACCACGTTTCTGGGTTCACTTATATATTCCTCAAAAGCCTGAAGATTCTGCATGGACTGAAAAAAGCAAGTCGCAAAAATGGCGAAATTTACTCCATAGTCAATAGAAGCGTTCGATAGTTGTAGGGCTTAATTGATGGAATAAGCTGAAAATCAGTTGGTGTGACCTTCCCACTCTGGACTATTTCCTTATTTTTGCGCCCGATTGCGGATTTCGCAGCAGACAAATTAAAGTCATTAACCAATTATACATACCGATATGGCAGGAAAAAGAACATTTACGATGCTTAAGCCCGATGCAGTTGGGGCAAACAACGTTGGCGCAATTACTAAAATGATTGAAGAGGCGGGATTCACCATCATCGCAATGAAGAAGACAAAACTTTCTCCAGAAACGGCAGGTAAGTTTTATGAAGTACACAAAGAGCGCGGATTTTATGGCGAGTTGTGTGCTTACATGTCGTCTGGAGCAATTGTACCAATGATCCTCGAGAAAGAAAATGCAGTGGAAGATTTCCGCAAATTGATTGGTGCTACTGATCCTAAGAAAGCAGAGCCAGGAACAATTCGTAATCTTTTCGCAAAATCTATTGAAGCCAATGCGGTTCATGGATCAGACAGCGATGAGAATGCTGAGATTGAAGGAAGTTTCTTCTTCTCGAAGCTAGAGCGTTTCTAGTTTAGTTAATCGTTAAGACAAACAAGAAGTTTATAGGATTTTAAAAGAGCGTGGATTTTTCTGCGCTTTTTTTCATTAAGGTATTTATTTGTGAATTCGTGGCTATATCTTTTCGCGAATCATTTAATCAAACAAAGTACCTGTCCTTTTAGGCGGAACAATTTTTAAATGTTTGTAAGCGAGCTCCGCTGCTTCGCGTCCGCGTGAGGTACGTTTTAAGTATCCTTCCTGAATAAGAAAAGGTTCATATACTTCTTCAATCGTTTCGGCTTCTTCACCAACAGCAGTTGCAATAGTGGTTAATCCTACAGGACCACCTTTGAATTTTTCGATGATGGTAAGTAAGATGCGATTGTCCATATCATCCAACCCGTTTTCATCTACATCTAAAGCAATCAATGCAAGCTTAGCAATCTCTATAGTGATAGTACCATCGCCTTTTATCTGAGCAAAGTCGCGTGTTCTTCTTAATAAGTTATTCGCGATGCGTGGGGTGCCTCTGCTTCTTCGTGCAATTTCATAGGCAGCGTCATCAACAATAGGAGTATTGAGAATAGACGCGGAACGCTTGACGATGGTAGTCAATAATTTGGAGTCATAATATTCGAGACGTGCATTAATGCCGAATCGTGCGCGAAGCGGAGAGGTTAGTAAACCGGCTCTTGTAGTTGCGCCTATTAAAGTAAATGGATTCAAACCAATTTGAACGGACCGGGCATTGGGTCCGGAGTCCAGCATGATGTCGATGCGAAAATCTTCCATTGCTGAATACAAATATTCTTCAACAATTGGATTGAGCCGATGGATTTCATCAATGAACAACACATCACCCGTTTCTAAATTAGTGAGTAATCCTGCTAAGTCGCTAGGCTTATCTAATACGGGTCCTGATGTAATCTTGATACTCGATTGTAATTCATTTGCAATGATGTGCGATAAGGTAGTCTTACCAAGTCCGGGAGGGCCATGCAACAAAACGTGATCAAGCGATTCGCCTCTCTGTTTAGCTGCCGACACATATACTTTTATGTTGTCAACAATTTTAAGCTGTCCGGTAAAATCCTGAAACGATAACGGGCGAAGGGCTTTCTCAACTTCCTTGTCAGGAGCACTTAATTCTTCACCATCGCCTTTAAGGTAATCTTCACGCATCCTGAGTTCGTTATTCGTTAATGGTTATTCGTTTTAATCGGGGGTGGGTGTGTGGCTGTGATCGTTAAGCAAATGTAAAGGTATGGAGCGTTAATCGTTAATCGTAAATGATTAATCGTTCCCTTGGCGAGAGATTGACTATAAGCTTAAGTGCATTCACGCTTAACCAATAACCATTAACGGATAACTTCAAAGGCAACAATGTTGCATTAAGAAAATCCTGTTATCTTGCGCCCCCGAACTACAGTTCATGGATAATCGCAAGAAGAACATCATTTACACTATCATTTTATTCGTTTCTGTTTTTGCCGTTTGGCTTTATAGAAAGAATAGTGTTGTTGAACCCATCCGTATAGAAGGTGCTACGATGGGTACCTCGTACCACATTACTTATTTTGATAGTGAGGGAAGAAATTTTAAACGTGATGTAGATTCATTGCTGTTGGTTGTAAACAAGTCCATCAACAACTACGACCCATCTTCAGAAGTATCGAAGTTTAACAAAAGTGAAAAAGGTATTGCCTTTGAACTTCCCTACTTATATCCACCCGTCAAAAAAGCAGCAGAGGTATTTGCCATTTCACAAGGCGCTTTCGATCCTACCGTGATGCCTCTTGTAAATGTTTGGGGTTTTGGTCCGGCCAAACAACTTCGTCCGGATAGTGCTATGATTGATTCGATCAAAACTTTTATCGGGTTTGAAAAAATTATTCTTTCGAAAGACAGTGTGTTAAAAACAGACGAACGTGTTCAACTTGACTTTGGCGGAATCGGGCAAGGTTATGGTGCGGATGTGGTAACAGATTTTTTGAAATCAAAAGGTATTACCAACATGCTCGTTGAATTGGGTGGTGAAGGAATGGCCATTGGAAAAAATTTAAAAACGGACAAGCCATGGGAGATCGGTATTCTCGATCCGAATTCAACACAGGAGAATCAATTTTTCAAAGCATACATCGCGTTGGAGAATAAATCATTTACTACTTCTGGAAATTATTTTAACTATCGCGAAGTCGAGGGCAAAAAATATTCTCACACTATTGATCCGGTAACGGGTTTCCCTGCGCAGCTTGCCATACTCAGTGCTTCCGTTTTCTCCGCAGATTGTACTACTGCCGATGCATGGGGAACTTCTTTGATGGTGATGGGACACGAAAAGGCAATTGAATTATTAAAACTACATCCTGAAATTGATGCCCTCTTGATTTATACATCGCCTCAAGGTAAAATGGAAACCTACAGTACACCCGGTGTTAGTTCACTCATTCGTTTAGAACCTTAAGATACGCACACATGACACTCAAGTTGATTGTACTTTTCTTTACACCTTTGCTTTCGGGATTAGCCATTTATCTGATACCAAAGAAAAAGGATTCGAACTTTAAACTACTACTGGTTTTTGCTGGGTCTTATTTATTTGCCATCACCGTTATTCATATTCTTCCGGAGTTATATCGACAGGATCTTGGAATAGAATGGATTGGTGTTTTTGTTCTCGCTGGTTTTTTTCTTCAACAGTTGCTGGAATATTTTACATCAGGGGTTGAACACGGACACATCCATACACATGATCATGGTGATCATCATCACGCCCACAAACATAAGTCTGTTTCGGCTCTTGTGTTGTTGCTTGCCCTTTGTGTTCATGCGTTTTTAGAAGGAGGAATGTTAGCTCAGCCCATTGCCATGGGATCGATTTATGATATCAATTCAATTTTAATAGGAATTGCATTGCACCGCGCACCCGCAGCTTTTGCTCTGATGACGGTATTAGCACATCAACTTCACTCGCGCAATAAGGCCATACCTTACCTTCTTGGGTTTTCATTGGCTGCACCCATCGGACTTTTGATAAGTACCTACCTTGCGGATCATGATATTCTTTCTTCTACCGGCATGATGTATCTCTATGCGTTGGTGAGCGGAAACTTCTTACACATTTCAACCACCATTGTTTTTGAAAGCAGTCCCGAGCATCGGTTCAATGCAAAAAAACTTAGTGTTGCCATCATCGGTGCACTCATTGCGGTTGTGGTTCAGCAAATATTGTAAGCGAACAACTGTTCAGTAAAATTTTCTTTTGGTTTAAGATTGCATTCAAGTAATCGCTGTGTTTTTCACACGCGCATTTTCTTTTATGTTCTACAACTTGATTTAGATTACTTTTGATTTTCCGGAAAAAAGATTTCAATTTTATCCGAATCTAAAATTTTATCCAGCGAAATGAAAGCCATTCAGACCTTTGAAGATTATCAGCGTGAATACAAGAGAAGTGTTGAAACACCGGAAGCGTTTTGGGCTGATGTGGCGAGTGATTTAGTGTGGAAGAAAAAATGGGATAATGTATTGACTTGGGATTTTCTCAAGGCAGAGGTAAAATGGTTTGAAGGTGGCAAGTTGAATATTACAGAAAATTGTATCGATCGTCATCTCGCTACACGTGCCAATCAAACCGCGATCATCTGGGAGCCGAACAATCCGAATGATGAAGCGAAACACATTACCTATAAAGAACTTCATGAGCAGGTTTGCAAAGCAGCCAACATGTTGAAAGCACATGGAATTAAAAAAGGAGATCGGGTTTGCATTTATATGCCGATGGTGCCGGAGCTTGCGTATGCAGTGTTAGGTTGCGCCCGTATCGGGGCTGTTCATTCAGTCGTGTTTGCAGGATTTTCTTCCGGCTCTCTGGTTGATCGTATAAACGATTCAGGTTGCAAAGCGGTACTTACTGCTGATGGAGGTTCACGAGGCGATAAAAAAATTGATCTAAAAAGTATTGTTGACGAAGCGTTGAGGAACTGCCCTACCGTTGAGAAGGTAATTGTATTGGAACAAACTTTCGCGAAACCCAATATGGTTGCTGGTCGTGATTTCGATTGGCAAACAGAAATGAATAAAGCGAGCAGCAATTGTGCAGCAGAAGAAATGGATGCTGAAGATTTGCTTTTCATTCTATACACTTCCGGTTCTACCGGGAAACCAAAAGGTATGGTGCATACGTGTGGAGGATATATGGTTTATACGAACTATACTTTCAGAACAACTTTTCAATATGATAACACCAAGCCTGGAAATCCGGATGTGTTTTGGTGTACAGCCGATGTAGGTTGGATAACGGGTCACTCTTACATTTTGTATGGCCCACTTTCAAATGGTGCAACCACTTTAATTTTTGAAGGCATACCTTCATTCCCAGACATGGGTCGATTCTGGCAGGCGATTGAAAAACACAAGGTGAATATTTTTTACACAGCACCAACGGCTATTCGATCACTCGAAAAAGCTCCGTTGAGTTTTGTAGAAAAATATGATTTGTCATCCCTGAAAGTTTTAGGATCAGTAGGTGAGCCAATCAATGAAGAAGCGTGGCATTGGTATGATAAAAATATAGGAAAAGGTAATTGCCCCATTGTCGATACCTGGTGGCAAACTGAAACGGGTGGAATTATGATTACACCCATTGCCAATGTAACACCATTGAAGCCAGCGCATGCTACGTTGCCTTTACCAGGAGTTCAAGTGGCAATGATGGATGAAAATGGAAAAGAAATGAATGAAACGGGTGAAGGCAGACTTACCATCAAATTTCCATGGCCGTCAATGGCGCGCACCATTTATGGCGATCATCAACGATTTAGGGATACCTACTTCTCTACCTTTTCAGGAAAATATTTTACAGGCGATGGATGCAAACGTGATGATGATGGCTACTACAGAATTACAGGTCGCGTAGATGATATCATTATTGTTTCAGGCCACAACATGGGAACGGCTGAAGTGGAGAGCGCGATTGATGAACACTCTTCAGTTTGTGAAACTGCCGTGGTTGGATTTCCTCACGATATAAAAGGACAAGGTATTTATGCTTTTGTTATCTGCTATGATAAGCCACGGGAAGAAGAAAAACTTCGCACTGAAATTCGCGAGAAGGTTTCGAAAATTATCGGACCCATTGCCAAGCCTGATAAAATTCAGTTTGTAAGCGGACTTCCTAAAACACGTTCCGGAAAAATCATGCGCAGAATTTTGCGAAAGATAGCCGAAGGCGATGTGACTAATCTTGGGGATACAACTACCTTACTGGATCCACTGATTGTTGATGAGATCAAAGCTGGGGCGCTTTGATTTGTTGATAAAAATATTTCAAGCTAGGTTGTTTTTGCTGGCAATTAAGAATTCTGTTATTAAAATTTTCTTCTGTTTATTAATTTCTGCTAACCTGTCCAAGAACTTATTGCTTCTACCTTATCTCCAACCTAAACCCAACGCCATGATAATTTACAATCTGAACATCAGGGTCTTCTTTTAGATATTTTCGAAGGCGGGAAATGAACACGTCCATGCTGCGGCCCATAAAGTAATCATCATCCCCCCAGATTTGTCCGAGTATTTCTTCGCGCTTCAATACACGTTCACGATTCTGATATAGAATCTTCAATACCTCTGCTTCTTTTTGCGTCAGTGTTTTTTCTGTACTGTCTATTTTGATAATAAAGTTATCGCAGTTAAAATGATATCGACCCAGATGGATGATACCTTCTGATAAGGTATTGGGCTCATTGCTTCTTCTCAAAAAAACTTCAATGCGATACAACAATTCTTCCATGCTGAACGGCTTTGTAATGTAATCGTCTGCTCCCGCACGAAAACCATCAAGCCTGTCTTCCACCATCGACTTGGCCGTAAGAAAAAGAATTGGAATGTTTTTATCCTGTTGACGCACGCGCTGAGCTAACGTTATGCCGTCCATTTTAGGAAGCATAACATCGAATATACAAAGATGAAAGGATGACGATTGAAATGCTTCTTCACCTTCTACGCCATCCTTGCACAAGGTAACATCATACCCCTTTTGACGGATGTTATCCTGAATTACAAAACCAAGATTAGGATCGTCTTCAACTACTAAAATACGCTTGCTCATATTTTCGATTGGGGAATAAGAAGTGAAAACGTACTGCCTTTTCCTATTTCACTAAATAATTTTACTTCTCCGCGATGTGCCTGAACGATCGATCGCACATAACTTAGTCCGAGTCCAAAACCTTTTACGTCATGAACATTGCCGGTAGGTACGCGATAGAATTTTTGAAATACTTTCTTTTGATTTTCAGAATGAATCCCCATTCCATTATCCGTAATCTCAATCCCTATTTTAGAATCCTGATTAAAGGATCGGATTGAGATTTTAGGTTGTGTAGTACAATATTTTATGGCGTTGTCGAGTAGATTAGTAAATACGTTTGTAAGATGAAGTTTATCGGCTTCAATTTCGTGTAAGGTAGCACAGAGGTCTACCGTAATGTTGCCCTTCTTTTCTTGTAAGATGTGCGACACATTTTTAACCGCGTCTTTAATGAGCAGATGAATATCAGTTGATTCCTTTTTTAATTCAATGTCTTCTTTTTCGAGACGCGCCATTTGTAAAACACGCTCTACATGTTGCTTCAATCTTGTGTTTTCTTTTTCAATGATTTCGGCATAATTCAATAATCGTTCAGGTTGATGAATAATTTGGGGATCTTTCAATACCTGACTTGAAATGGCAATGGTTGAAATGGGTGTCTTAAACTCATGGGTCATGTTGTTGATAAAATCCTTTTGTATTTCCGAAAGTCTTCTCTGCTTCAAAATGATAAACAGGGTGTAGGCAAAGAAAAAAATTACAACCAGCAGAACGATGGAAGAAAATGACCAGATCCCCATTTGATTAAGAAGCTGTGCCTCGCGGTTTGGAAACTGTACACCAAAGTAATATCCCTGATTTGCCCAGGTTGGTAATTTTTTATTTGTTACTTTTTCTTTCGCAGTTTGAAGCGGAACATAATCGCCATAAATCATTTTTTCTGAAGTACAGTCGAAGACTCCATATTCAAAGTCAGCAATGATGTTTCGTCTTTTAAATTCAGTCTGTAATAAAAACTCCAGGGTATTCGGATTTACCTCGTTGTTCACCATTACTACAAAGTAATTGGTTGATAATTGCTTTACCGGATTGACAGCAGGCGAAGGCGATTTATTGATTTCAAAAACTTGTTGCGCTACATTATAAAGCGCGGTATTAACGTTTCGCTCAAACTCATCTTCCTTTAAATTAAAAGCACGCTTCACCCAATAAATCTGGGTAATGGTAATGCCGACAATGCTGATGGCAGCAAGAATGACTACGAGGCGAATAGTTGAGTTCTTCACGAGCCAAAGTTACAATAATCATCGTGTAAGAGAGAAACATTAACAAGTCGTTAACATGTTTTATAAAATCGTTAACAACATGCAGGTTTGAAGTTTCGCAGCTTTGTATTGTTCGAACGACTTAAAAATATAAAACAATTAAACTCTAACAACATGAAAAAAATCACGCTTTTATTATTTCTTCTGGCATGTGTTGCAACAGTATGGACTCAAGCACTTGCGTCAAACTATTCGTTGGCAAATATGCTTAAAGGCGCTGCCTTTTCCTGGTCACAAACCACATTCGATTTTGGCAAGATCAAACAAAATGAACCCGTAACGAATACTTTCGAATTTGTAAATACCGGAAGTGAGCCTCTCGTTATTTCCTCTGTTAAGGCTTCTTGCGGCTGCACAGTAACGGAGTATTCTAAAGATCCGATTACTCCCGGTGGAAAGGGTTTTGTAAAGGGAACATATAACGCAGCAAAAGTAGGACAGTTTACGAAGAGTATAACCGTAAATGCCAATACAGAAGAAGCGGTTGTGCAGCTTACTATTAAAGGTGAAGTAACAGAATAGAAAATTCACCGCGAATTGGAAAAAGGCAGTTGATAAAGTTTTATCGACTGCCTTTTTTAGTGTGGTGGGAAGCAGGCATCGTGATATATTTGATAAACAGATTATCAGATGAACATCAGTAAATACCTTTCGCAATTCAACTTACTATTCCCTGATTTGAATCAAGCATTACCTTGGTCAATTACAACAAAGGCTCAGGAGATTATTCTTTCAAAAATAAAAGCATTGGGAAGTGACTATACAATTGTGAACGATGTAGCGATTCATAAAACCGCTATTGTCGAAGAGCATGTAATAACGAAAGGGCCGATCATTATTTCAGCCAATTGTTTTGTGGGAGCACATGCCTATTTGCGCGGAGGAGTTTATTTAGCAGAACACGTTTCAATCGGGCCAGGTTGTGAAGTGAAATCCAGTTTCATCATGTCGCATGCAGCATTGGGTCATTTTAATTTTGTGGGTGATTCGATTCTGGGATCAAATGTAAATATGGAAGCAGGAAGTGTTATTGCCAATCATTTTAATGAACGCGATGACAAAACTATTTTCGTGACCATGAATGGAAAACGATCTGCCATTGAGATAACGAAGTTTGGAGCCTTGGTGGGAGATCATTCTAGAATTGGCGCGAACGCTGTTCTTTCTCCAGGAACAATCTTGCAACAGAAATCAATTGTGAAAAGATTGGAGCTTGTTGAGTGAGGAAGTTAATCGTTAGTGGTTATCCATTAATCGTATTCGAATACAAAACATTTAGAATTGAACATTGAACATTATTTCCTGCACCCTCGATTAACGTTTAACCATTACCGGATAACGATTCAGAATCCCATCCCCGGAATATCATTTCTAAATATCTCCATACCCTTACGATCCTGAAGCGTTACAAAAACTAACTTGCCATTCAATCCTCCGAATACAAGGTTGCTGCACCTCTTTCCTTTCAATTGAACTTCGCGAATCATTTTGCCCGCTGAATCGAGAACAGCAATAACACCTTTTCCATAGCGCGTAGCGTAAAGATTTCCTTCGCGATCGCATTTCATTCCATCGAAACCAAAATCAGGAAATTCAGCGAAGAGTGTTTTGTTTGAAATATTTCCTTTCTCATCCACTGTGAATTTCCAGATTTTGCGCTGCACACTTTCGTTTACATATAATGTTTTTTCATCCGGACTTAAGGTAATGCCATTGGTTGTGCCCATATCATCGGTTAACAATACAGGTTTACCTCCTTTATCTATGCGCCACAGTTTTCCTGTACTTTCTTTCCAGTTTGGATCAGACACAAACAGTTGATCTTTCTTATTGATGCAAAAATCATTGGGTTGATTGAAGGCGTCACTATGTGCATAGACACCTACCTTTTTATTCTTCATGTTCACCTTCAGCACATTGTGTTTGGCAAAATCGGCAAGGTACATATTGCCTTTACTGTCGAACTTAATGCTGTTGGCGATGCTACCTTCTGGCAAGGTTAGAAAAAGTGAAACACTTCCATCTGGTTTAACCAAACCAATTGTTCCGTCCTTTTGAAAATTGACTACGTATAAATTTCCTGCAGCATCAAAGCATGGCCCTTCAATGTTGCTGGTAAATAGATTTTCTTTTGTAAAATCTTCCGCCTGAAATAAGCGTTGAAAATCCTGAGCATTAGTTAAGAAGGGAATGGATAGAAAGAGGCAAAAGGAAAGAAAAGCAAAGTTATTTTTCATATAAAAAGGGAATGAAGGAAAGACTTGAATACTTATTTTGTTGAAGGTTCAATCCAGGTGAAATCGGAGGATACTGGAAAGTTTTTGAAAATATCTTTTACAAAGTCGTTGGGCCTGGCCAGTTTTCGAATGGAGAGATCAATCCATGCGGCATCAATATTAATGATGGCGGCAAGCGTGATTTCATTTTTGTAAAGATGGTGCCGCATGCTCCATCGACCATAGTCGCGAGTTGCTTTTGTGAGTTCTACATCCATTGTGAGAATATCCTCTAATACAATTTCACGTTTGAAGATGGCCTCTTCGCGAAACAACACCGGGCCAATTTGATATTGCTCCATGTGCTCTGTGGTCAAACCATTTTCTTGTAATACCATCATGCGCAATGACGCTCCGTAATCATAATAGGCGGAGTGCCGCAAATGACGATTCGCATCAATATCAGACCAGCGAACTTGAATGGGACGGGAGAATAAAGCCATAAATAATTTTGGAGTAAAAATACAAACTAAGGTGTATTCACCTCATGAAATCCATCCGTGTTATTATCGGTCCAACTCATAGGATAATTTTTATCCAGAAATTCAAACGCATCGGTCGTAAGATAAAGTGGTTTGAAGGTGTCAATCATCACAGCAAGCTCGTGTGTTTCTTTTGCACCAATACTTTTCTCCACCGTTCCCGGATGTGGTCCGTGTGGCAATCCTCCCGGATGCAAAGTAAATGATCCGCGTTCAATACCTCTGCGGCTCATGAAATTACCTTCAGCATAATACAACACTTCATCGCTGTCGATGTTGCTGTGATTGTAGGGTGCAGGTATAGCCAGTGGATGATAATCAAACAAACGTGGCACGAAAGAACAGATCACAAAGTTACGTCCTTGAAAAGTCTGATGTGCTGGTGGTGGTTGATGAATTCTTCCCGTAATGGGCTCGAAGTCGTGAATGGAAAAAGTGTATGGCCATAGGAAACCATCCCAACCAATTAAATCCAGTGGGCTGAAATCATAAATGTATTGGTGAAGGTATCCTTGCTTTTTTATCTGCACTAAAAATTCGCCTTTAGATAAATCAGTGATTAATTCATGTGGAGGATGAATGTCACGCTCGCAATACGGTGAATGCTCTTCAAGCTGACCGAGCTGATTACGATAACGCTTTACCGTTTCGACAGGCGATGCTGATTCAATAATGAGCAACCGAAGCGGACCTTCTTCAAATTCTAATTTATAAATTACCGTGCGTGGAATCACAACATAGTCACCTTGCTTGATTTCTAGTTTTCCATAAGGCGATATCAAAATACCTTTGCCATCGTGTACATATAAAACTTCATCACCTTCAGCGTTTTTGTAGAAGTAATCCATTTTACGTTGTGTGGGTGAGCAAATCGAAATGGAGCAATCGTTGTTCTTTAATAAAACTTTACGCGCACTTAGGTAATCATTTCCGGTGCTGCCAACCTTAGATGTGTTGAGGTGGGTTTGTTTGAGATCGTATTCTGATATGATTTTAGGTCCATACTTTATGGCAGCCTTCACTTCTTTAATTCGCGTGGGCGGATAGACATGATAAAGTGTTGAGTAGATACCTGAGAATCCTTCAGAGCTTACCAGTTCTTCTTTATATAAACTTCCATCGGGTTGACGAAATTGAGTGTGTCGTTTGGGAGGAATCTTTCCGAGGCGATGGTAGTACATAAATTAAAAGTTAGTAATCAAAATTAATGATTCTACCTTAGCTTTCGATACAACCGAATGGTGTTCTGTAAAATGAACTTTGGCCAAATAATGTAGTTTGTGAGGTTTTGATGGATGCATTGCGCCTTAGCATGTTTGGTGAAATTGATATCCTGCGACAGGATAAAGAGCAATACTTCACAACGGAATACGCACAATAAAAGCAGCGCCTTCACCAGGAGTAGAATTCAATTCAATTGAACCTTGAAGCTTTTTTACCAACATGCTTACAGTAGCAAGTCCTAATCCATTTGAACTTTCTCCACCCGTAGGTCGCGCACTCAGTTTTTGAAACTTGCCGTATATTTTTTGTCGATCCATTTCGGTGAAACCAGGGCCTTGATCAATTACTTCAAAGGTTACTTGCGTACCATCGCACTGTGCTTTTAAAGTAACGACCTTTTGTGCTGGTGAAAATTTTAATGCATTCGAAGTGAGATTTTGAAGAATACGTTTCACCAGAATTTTGTCAGTGAAGACATTACCTTCTCCTGCTGAAACAATAAGGTTAATTTCTTTGCTCTTTGCCAGCAACTCAAATTCATCTTTTAATTCGTGCAACAGTTTGGGTAAATCAATTGACTCCTGACTTTGTTTAACTGAACGCTCCTCTAATTCGCGCACTTCTAAAAGCTGATGGATAATATCGTTACCAAATGATAACGCTTTCCGTCCATGTTGTATCAGTGTTGTAGTAGATTCGCTTTTGTCTTTCTCAAATTCCAGCAAGGTAAAAATACCTTGAATCGAATTGAAGGGGGATTTTAAATCGTGAATGATGGTGTGTACTAATCCATTGATCTCCGTGTTGAGTTCGTGCAGTTCCTTATTTTTTTGTTGAAGTTCTTCATTTGCTTTTCTTCTAGCAAGACTGGACCTACGCACCAGGAACACCACCGCGAGTAAACTTAGTGCTACAATAGTGATGAGCACATTGACTAATCTATGTCCTGTTAATTGTCGGTTGCTTTCAAGCAAAATGGAGGCAATGGATTCCTTGTCTTTTTGAAGAGATTGCTTTTCCAATCGCTCGCGCTCAAGTCTTGCATTAAAAGCTTTGGCATCAAGACTACCTGAAATGGTTTGATCCATGATGCTGTCTTTATACAAGGAGGCAAGGCGCAAATAGGTAAAGGCTTTTGCTGTTTGATTTTGCTTCTGGTAGATGTTGGCCATCAGCTCGCAATTTTTTAAAGTCAGTGGTTTATTGTTTATCGCCTTACAGAGTTGATAGGCTTTATCACCCATAGCGAGTGCCGCGGCATATTTCTTTTCCAAAAAAAGACATTGTGCCAACGCTGTAGTAGCGTTGAGCATTACTTCCGAATGTGGATTCTGTTCGTTGCGTTCAATGCAAGAATTAAAAAATATTCGCGCGCTATCATATCGCTCTTGCATCACATGAATTTCACCAAGGTGCATCAGATCAAGATCTTCGATATAAGAAATTTTTGCTTTCCGCGCCAGGGCAACCGATTTCTTAATGTAGAAGTAAGCAGAATCTACATTTTTGGTTTTTATAAAGATTGAACCAAGACTTTCGGCCGAATAGGCTTGCAAGAACTCGTCCTGAATTGCCACAAAATTGTGTAAGGATCGATGAGAATAGTATAGAGCCATTTCATAATTTTTGGCACCCATATACGCTGCAGCCAGATTAATATAATCAGAGCCAAGGCCTGAGATGTCATTTATTTTCTCATCAATGGCCACGGCTTTGAGTAAATATTCTGCCGCCAGTGCAAACTCCCCCAATTGATTATACACGATACCGATGTTGTTATTACAGGCAGAAATCTGAGTGAGGTTTTTTGTCTCTTCGACCAGTGCCAGAGATTCAAATTGATAATCAAGAGAAGGAATGTATTTGCCTTGAGCCTCAAGTACAGAACCTCTTACGGATAACGTCCTGGCAATTATATTTTTATCATTAACCATTTCAATAAGCCCAACGGCATCCATTGAAAATTTCTCTGAACGCTCGAGGTCTACATCGAGGTAATAAAAGGCGATTTTATTTGAAATGATGATACGGTCTGCTGCTGAGAGTGTAGTTTTAAGTGCGTGTTCAAGGCTATCGATAGATTGACCATAGCCGCGAATAATTGTGGCAAACAACAGCAATACAAGAAAAGATAACCTCCACGTTTTTCTTCTCATTCGATTTAGGATCAGTCAACGGTCTAAATTAAGGTAATTGTCTCAGAACTGCGAGAGGATGTAAGAATTAGCATAAAATAAAGCGGAAGAAGCCAAGTTCATTACTTTTATTCATTTCCTATTTCTTGCAGTATGAGATTGGGTAATCTGAATGATCATGAAATAAAAACAATAAGTGTACTTTTGTCTAACTCTAAATCTCTGTGCGAGGTATCGTTATACTAAAAACAGTTTATTTTTAAATATGGTTGGACTCTACACGCCCGTTTTAATTTTACAAGCCTTCTGTCTATATCACGCCTACAAGCATAATTCTGTACAACAATGGTACTGGCTGATCATATTTTTACCGGGTATTGGAAGTGCCCTTTACCTGTATCATAGTTTCTATAATCGAAGTAACATTGAAACTTTGACTGACGGTGTGAAGAATGTTGTGAATAGCAATTATAAGATAGAACAACTTGAAAAGGCTCATCGATTAAGCGATAACGTTACAACCAAAACAAATTTGGCGAATGCTTATGTAACGTATGAGCGGTATGATGATGCCGTTACCTTATATAAAGAATGTCTTACTGGCTTTATGGAGGATGATCCTGTGCTGCTTATGAAATTGCTTCAGGCTTACTTTCTGAAGAAAGATTATGATGCGGTCATTGATTGTGGAAGAAAACTCGAGTCCGACAAGTCATTTAAAAAAGCAGAAGAAAGAATAAGCTATGCTTGGGCTTACTATCATAAAGGTATTATGGGCAAAGCAGAAGAAACCTTTATGGATATGGATAGATCATTTTCCAACTACGTTCATAGACTGGAATACTGTAAGTTTCTGCTGGCCATAAAAAGACAAGATGCCTTTCGTGACAAACTAAAAACATTGATGGAAGAATTTGAGGTCATGAAAGGAACTGAGCGTAAATTCAACATCAACGTCATAAGACAGGCCCGTGAGTTGTATTCAAAGAATCCGACTCCTTAATTATTCAGAAGATAGCAGTTTATAAAAAAAACCGGTGGATTATTTCCACCGGCATTTATATTTAAGTCTATTGTATTACCCGTTCATTGAACTTAAGAACTCATCATTGTTACGGGTACCTTTCATTTTGCTTTGAAGGAATTCCATCGCTTCCACAGAGTTCATATCTGCCATGTACTTACGAAGAATCCATACGCGTTGAAGTTCGTCTTCACGCAATAACAAATCTTCACGTCTTGTGCCCGATGCCGGAACGTCCATAGAAGGATACATTCTTCTGTTTGAAAGTTTACGGTCAAGTTGCAATTCCATGTTACCGGTTCCCTTAAACTCTTCGAAAATTACTTCGTCCATTTTCGAACCGGTATCAATCAAGGCTGTAGCAATGATCGTTAATGAACCGCCATTTTCAATTTTACGTGCAGCACCAAAGAAACGTTTTGGCTTATGCAACGCGTTAGCATCTACACCACCCGAAAGTATTTTACCTGACGATGGAACAACTGTATTATAAGCTCTTGCCAAACGTGTGAGGGAATCCAAAAGGATTACAACATCATGTCCGCATTCTACCATGCGCTTTGCTTTTTCAAGAACGATGCTGGCTACCTTTACGTGGCGTTCAGCTTGTTCATCAAAAGTAGAAGCCACCACTTCAGCTTTTACACTGCGGGCCATGTCCGCAACTTCTTCCGGACGTTCATCAATCAACAATACGATCAAATAAACTTCAGGATGGTTTTCGGCAATCGCGTTAGCAATGTCTTTCAATAAAACAGTTTTACCTGTTTTAGGCTGCGCCACAATCATACCGCGTTGTCCTTTACCTATCGGTGAAAACAAATCGAGGATACGAGTTGAAAGATTACTTGGCGTTGTGCTTAATTTTAATTTTTCATTCGGAAAAAGCGGAGTGAGGTATTCAAAGGAAACGCGGTCGCGGATTTCTTCGGTTGTCTTTCCGCTAACCGATTCAACCTTAAGGAGCGCAAAATATTTTTCGCCTTCTTTTGGTGGGCGAATTAACCCCTTAACGGTATCGCCTGTCTTCAAACCAAACAATTTGATTTGAGAGGGTGAAACATAAATATCATCAGGGCTCGCTAAGTAATTGTAATCAGATGAACGGAGGAATCCGTATCCATCCTGCATAATTTCCAATACCCCTTCGTTGGTAATGGCGCCATCAAACTCACGGATTGCTGTGCGAATTTGCTGTTGAGTCTGGCGGTTATCGGGTCTGCGCTCTGGCACAGGACGCTCTTCTACAGGAAGTCCAAGCGAAGTTGCTTGTTGTGGTGATGCTGAAGGTTGCTGATCGAAGTTGACTAGCGAACGATCAAATTCAAGGTTAATGGAATCCAGCTCGTCATCGGGTGGTAATTCCATATCTATTTTTTCTACTGGTGCTGGCGCTACGTTCTCACGTCTCCGCGGACGGAGTTTGCGTTCTTCGCCTTCCTTTGGTTCGGTAGCAGACGGTGGCGTTGCAACTTTAGCAGGTTTAACTTCAACAGCCGCAGCTTGGGGAGACAGCGCTTGTTGATCAAGGATTTTGTAGATCAGGTCTTGCTTGGCAAGCTTCTTGGCGTTTTTTACGCCCATTCCTTCTGCAATTTCTTTCAATTCAGAAAGAAGTCTGACATTCAGATCGTCAATAGTGTACATGATGTGTTAGAAATGAATTGTGTTTTAAGATTTGGTTTGAATAATAGAGTTATCAGGACAACGCTGATTTTTTGTTACAGAACAAGAAAATTGTAATTGAGATTCGACAAGTAAAAAAATCCGGATTTATTTGCAGAGGGCCAGTTGATAAAGCCGTATGACCCTGCAATTATAGCCGAATTTTGAATAGTATCCAATTATGCAAAATATTTTATACGACCCTTTAGCCACAGATTCACTAATTTTTCTTCAAAAGAGTTATTAGAATCAGTGAATCTGTGGCCAATAAAAACCTCCGAAATCAGTTAATCGACATTCGTTCAAAAAAACTAATTTTGAACCCTTTAAATAATACCAACTCATGCTACAACTGGCAGTCATCCGCGAACAACAAGAGAAAATACTGGAAGGTTTGCGTAAGCGGAACTTTAAAGATGGCGAATCATTGATCCGCCAGATCATCAATAACGATCAATTAAGACGCGATACTCAAAAAACGCTTGATGAAATCAAGGCCAAGTCGAATGCGGATGCTAAAGCCATTGGCGATTTGATGAAAAGCGGCAAGGCTGAGGAAGCTACTGCTCTCCGCGCTCAGGTTGCTGCAGATAAAGACAAGGTAAAAGCGCTCGAGGCGGACTTTGAAGCGTACGATAAAAAGCAAATCGAACTGCTGTATAAAATTCCGAACGTTCCTCATGAGAAAGTTCCGGCAGGTGTTGGTGCAGATGACAATCTCAATGTTTACGAACATGGAACCGTACCTACTTTAGATGCAGATGCATTACCGCATTGGGAGTTGATTAAGAAATATGACATCATCGATTTTGATCTCGGGAATAAAATTGCCGGTGCAGGCTTTCCGGTTTATAAAGGTAAAGGAGCCAGACTTCAACGCGCATTAATCAATTTCTTTTTGGATGAGGCAACCGCAAAAGGATACAAAGAAATTCAACCACCAATAGTAGTGAACGAAGCTTCCGGGTATGGCACTGGTCAACTTCCGGATAAAGAAGGACAGATGTATTTTATAGGAGAAGATAAACTCTACTTGATACCTACTGCAGAAGTGCCCATCACGAATTTATATCGCGATGTAATTGTAAATGAAAACGATCTTCCGATTAAGAATGCAGGTTATACTCCTTGCTTTAGACGCGAAGCAGGAAGCTGGGGTGCGCACGTTCGTGGATTAAATCGGCTTCATCAATTTGATAAAGTTGAAATTGTTCAGATCAGAAAACCTGAAGAATCGTATGATGTATTGGAAGAGATGACATCACATGTTCAAAGCTTGTTAGAGAAACTGGAATTGCCTTACCGAAAACTTTTACTCTGTGGTGGCGATATGGGTTTCAATTCCGCCATGACATATGACCTTGAGGTTTTTTCTGCAGCACAACAACGTTGGTTGGAAGTAAGCTCTGTCAGTAACTTCGAAACATTCCAGGCCAATCGTCTGAAGCTTCGTTACAAAAACAAAGAAGGTAAAATGCAATTGCTTCATACCTTAAATGGAAGTGCGCTTGCGTTGCCTCGTATTGTTGCTGCTATTCTGGAAAACAATCAAACGAAAGAAGGTATTCACATTCCAAAAGTGTTGGTACCGTACACGGGTTTCAATATTATCTCGTGATCAACGCATCGCAGAGTAGAATTAACCAGGCCTCCGTTCACATCGTAGGTAATAAGAGTAAGGATGAAGCCTTAGAACTTTCGGAAGAGCCGTTGGCATTGGATGATGAAAAAGTAAATGAACTTTTGCTTACGTATTTCCTTTCCAATTTTAGAGCACCAGAGTTTCACAGCTTTACCTTTTCGAATGAGGACTTTGCCCTCAATCCAATTTACCAGTTTGCCTCTGAGATTTTTTCGGATAATGAAACACTACATGTGCATTCCATTAATATGGCGAAGCATTTGTTTGAAGCGTCACAACATCCCAACATTAAGGCAGGAGATTTTTATGTAGCCCATATTGAAGGTGTGAACATTGAGAACACCATAGTCGATGCTATTGGAATATTTAAATCAGAGAACAAAGACACTTACCTTAAACTGAAGGCATCGAAAGGTAATTTTAAATTGAATGCCGATGAAGGTACGAACATTAAGAAACTGGATAAAGGTTGTCTGATTTTGAATTTAGAAAGCGAAGCGGGGTATAAGATTCTATTGGTTGACAATGCCAACCAGGGCGATGCACAATTCTGGAAGCAGGATTTCCTCAATGTAAAGCCATGGTCGGATGCATTTCATCATACCCACAACTTCATGAATCTGACCAAGCAATATGTGGCCGATCAGCTCGATGAGGAATTCAGTGTATCGAAAGCAGATCAGATTGATTTGCTAAATCGTTCCATGAACTTTTTCAAATCGCGCGAGCAATTTGATCAACGTGAGTTCGAAGTAGAAGTGTTGGCGGATGCTGATGTTATTCAATCCTTCCGGAAATTTGAAAAGAATTTTGGTGAAGAGATTGTTGACTCCTTTGAAATATCGGTGCACGCAGTAAAACGTCAGGCCCGCATTTTTAAAAGTGTATTAAAGCTGGACAAGAACTTCCATATCTATATTCATGGAAACAGAGAGCTGATTGAAAAGGGATATGATGAAGCGCGGGGAGAGCACTTTTATAAGATTTATTTTAAAGAGGAGAGTTGAGATGGTGTTTTATTTAAGTCTAAAGTGACCATACCTAGCAACTCGTCAAAATCATCGAATGAAAGACTTCATAAAACTGAATAGAGGTAAGATACTCCTTGGCCTTAAATGGTCGTCTATAATTTTTACTTCGTTTGTGCTTTCAATTTTCATCTATAGTCATTCAACAGGTAAAGGACCCTAGTTGGAACTTATGTTAATAGTGATATTCGTTGCCGGAATAGTTTTTCCTGTCTTCAAAATGGTAATGGGAACACTTTCTGGCTTTTTGGAATATAAGATCATCAAAAAAACTTTTAATAAGTATCCATTTGATCAATTGACAAAATGGGGATTTCGTGAGGTTCCATTGAATGAAGAATCTAACTGGACTCTCACGATGGTTAAGTTGGTTGGATATTTTGATGGCTATCCAATATTATGTAAAGCAGAGGATGGTCTTTTAAAAGTGATCGCAATTACACGTAAGGAAATGGTAAATGACATGCACGTTGCAGAATTAAAATTGAAGTTTGGCGAATCTAAGATATTATACGATTGGTCTGGAATAGGAATGAGTTATACGGCAAAAGGAGACACACTTTTGACTTTTGGCCAAATGGAGTCAGAGTTAAAAGAACTTGTCAAGTATTTTAATGAAAGAGGAATTGAATCATCCGAAATGACGGCAGTATGCTTAGGGATAAAAGCATAAGTGTTTCTGTGAATTTCTATCATCTCACCACTCATCACTTTAGTCTTGCCCGGTTTTAATAAGGTATTTACTTTGATCATCTAATGTCAATCTGAATGAAAACAAATCGAATCATACTCACTGCAAGCATGGCCGTCTTTACTATGGCGTGTTCAGAAAAGAAAACGGAAATAGCAAACATGAATTATCCCGAAACAAAGAAAGTAGACACGGTCGATACCTATTTTGGAGCGCAAGTGGCGGATCCATACCGTTGGCTTGAAAATGACACAACAAAAGAGACAGGTGATTGGGTGAAGGCGCAGAATGATGTAACGTTCGGCTTTCTAAGTAAAATTCCCTATCGTGAAACCGTTAAGAAACGGCTTGAAGAAATTTTCAACTATGAACGTTTAAGTGCACCCTTTAAAGAGGGTGATTATTTCTACTTCTATAAAAATGATGGACTTCAAAATCAAAGTGTTCTCTACCGCAAGAAAGGGGAGAACGGAAAAGTAGAAGAATTTCTTAATCCGAATAAGTTTAAAGAAGACGGTACCATTTCCCTTGCCGGAGTTTCCTTTAGCAAGGATGGCTCGCTGGCCGCTTATCAAATTTCAAAGGGTGGAGCCGATTGGAAAGAAGCAATCGTTCTCCGTACCTCCGACAAAACAGTGGTTGAAGATACGATTCGAAACATCAAGTTTGGCGGCATTGCCTGGAAAGGTAACG
>Ga0116156_10001063_pt1 | contig 27749 bp, 25 predicted proteins | sample AD_UKC045_MetaG_FD_89891 | JGI IMG/M metagenome (GOLD analysis project Ga0116156, IMG submission 89891) | Active sludge microbial communities of municipal wastewater-treating anaerobic digesters from USA - AD_UKC045_MetaG | ecosystem: Engineered > Bioreactor > Anaerobic > Digestate | place: USA... | reverse complement strand
TCAAAATCGCAATACATTTTATATGAGCTCCACTTACACAACTGCTGTAAATCGCGGTGAACTCAATGAGGGCGTTTTACAGACTTGGCTCAAAAGAGAAGTTTTAGAGAACTTCGAGCCGAACCTATATTTCTATAAGGCTGGTGAAAAACCAACCGTAGAAGCTGGGTATAATACTCTAGGCTGGGCAAAATTTTCTCAACTTAATGAAGATGATGTAACTGCCGGAACAGAAAATGATGACGGTGTTTCTCCAACTCCTATTGCTTTCAATGCTTCTGTTATCACCACTACTCCAAAGCAATACCGCGTTGTAGTTTCTCTTTCTGATATGTTGATTGACTTAAATGTTATCAACTTCTTAAAGGGCGCTGCTCGTGAAGTTGGTGCAGCTATGGCTCGCAGAATTGATAAAGAGATCCAAACAACTATTATGGCCGGAACTCGCGTTATCTATGGTGGCACAAGATCTGCAAGAACTCAGTTAACTGCTAGTGATATTATGACCGCAGCTTTACTTAATAAGGCTAATACCTTATTAGAAGCTAGATTTGCTCCAAAAATTGACGGTTATTATATTGCCTACGCTCACCCATATCAGATCTATGATTTGAGAAATGAAACCGGAACCGGAAATTGGCTAGAGGTTAACAAGTATGTTACCCCCGAGAAAATCTTCCGTGGTGAAATCGGTATGCTTTCCAATATTCGTTTGATTATGGCTCCTTTCATTCAGAAGTTTAGCTCCACAGTTGATGTTTATCCTTGTTTAGTATTAGGCCGCGGCGCTTATGGTGTTGGCACCTTCCAAACATTGAAGACATATGTAACTCCTGCCGTCCCTTCTGATAGTGATCCTTTAGCACAACGCAGAAAAGTTGGTGCCAAGATTGCTTTCGGAACAAGGAGATTGCAAGAAGACGCTATGCTTAGAATTGAAACTGGTGTAACTGCTTTATAGTCCTTTGAGCCCAGGAATTTTCCTGGGCTTTCTAGGAATATAAAGACAAAAATATGACATACGACGCAATAATTACTTTAGCTCTTAGTAATACTCACACAAAAACAGGCCAGGTTTCTGCTAGTATTTTGAAATCTGCCTTTAATATTGCTAGAAAAGAGTTAGCTAATACGATTATAAAAGAAGTTGATGAGAATTATTTCTTCCAGATCTGGAAACGCGACGCTGTCGCCGATCAAGAGAACGGAGAATATCCTTATCCGAAGGCAACTAATGAAGCCGCTGGTATGTCAAAATGCCAGGGACTTTTTATTAAAGGTTATAAAGATGATCTTGATTTTACCAAAGCTAACGAAGTTGATATTAAAACCCTTCCGAAAGACTGGTCTTGGTATTTAGATAATCAGCCAAAGGATCAGCCAATTTATTTTATTGGCGATGAAAGCTTTTTCGTTGCTCCTCAGTTTAAATCAGCTGACTTACCAGATACTCCGGCTGGGAATAATCAGATAAAGCTTTTAGGCATTTCTAAGTTTATTGATCTTGATACTGGCGCCCTTGATAGCGCAATCCTTATCCCAGACGATAGTCATCACAGAATTGCTATTGGAATGGAGCCCTGGATATTAAAAGCTCGCGGAAAGAAAAATGAGGCAACTCTAGCTTTTCAAGAATTTGAAGTTGAGAAGCAAAAAATGGTCGATGAGCTGACTAATAGAGATAATTCTGGAATGACCGCCAAGCTCCCAAACGATTATGGTTTAGGTTTTGGCGAATTAGGTTTTGGCGAATAAAAATATGGCTAAATATGGAACATTTAAGTATGGCGGCGGGGAAACCGGTGCGCCATATGGAACAAGATCTAGAATATCCAAAGCGGTAGCCTTTCTCTGGAATATTTTAAACCAGATAATCAAGTCGCTGACGATTAAGTGGAATTTGCTCCTTAAAATATTTAAAACAATTACTTTAAAATGGCTGCTTTTAAATACGATTGATAAAGCATTAACGATAATTTATAACATAAATTCTTATATCTATAAGAGCTTGAAAATTGTCTATAATCTCGGCGGCCGGATTTTAAAGGAATTGACGATAAAATACAATTTGCTAGCTTCTTTGATAAAATCTTTAACTCTGAAATGGAATTTATTTAATACAATAAATAAAACTCTGACAATTCTCTACAATCTTCAAGCTCGATTAACTAAGCAGCTAACAATATCCTGGAACTTGTTTAATCAGATCTTAAAAACATTAACAACTAAGTGGAATTTATATATCAGCGCGATCAATTCTTTAGAAATAGTTTATAATTTAAGAAAAATAGTCCAGAAAACATTAACAATTATCTATAATTTGCAGGTGATAGTGTTGAAAGCTTTAACTATTTCCTGGAATTTATTCAATTCTGTTGTAAAAACATTGACTATAAAATGGAAACTCTGGGTGCAAGCTCTGAAAACTCTGACGATCCGCTGGAATATCCTTTCAACTATAAGGAAAGCATTAAAAATAATTTATCATTTATTTAACAAATTAGGGCTTTGGAACAAGCGCTCTGAAGTTATCTACGAAGACTGGGACGCTAGGTCGAAACCAGTTGACGATAACGACTGGGACGCTAGGTCGAAACCCTATTAAATCAAAACCATATGGCAGTAACATCAAATGACTTAAAATTCTTTCTATCTGGTGGCGCAGCTAATACTGATCCAAACGCCGCTTTAGGTGGAATTATAAGTGCGACAGAAGTTGTTGATAATACACTCAATAACTTATTCGCAGATGTTTCTGGCGCCGAACACGCCGTCGGAAGCACAAAATATCGCTGTATTTATTTAGTAAATAACAGCGCTAGTATTGCTTACAATGTTAAGCTTTACATCGACACCAACACTCCGGCAGCTGACGATACTATCAATATCGGAAAGGACTTAGCCGGGGTTGACGGAACCGCTGACACAGTCGCTAACGAAGACACCGCTCCAGATCCAGCCGTAACTTTTACAGCTGCCGACGGTTATGCTAACGCGATTGATCTCGGAAATATCCCAGCTGGCCAGAAATATGCCTTCTGGATCAAGAGAATTGTTAGCGCTGGCGAAACTGCGCAAGCAGATAACTCAGCAATCATTAAGGTTGCAGTTGATACAGCTTAGTTAGTAATCTTTTAGGCCGCCTTCCGGGCGGCTTATAAAGATTATTAAATATAAAATATATGCCAAATTTTCCAGAAATATTAGATGACTTTACGCCAAAAGTCGATGATACAAATGATGTAATGGCGGCTGATGTGAATGGATTACAAACAGCAATAGAAAGTCTTGAAACTAAAGTAGGTATTGATAACTCCGCTGTCGGAGATAGTCTTGATTTTAAAATACAAAAGAAACCAACCGACCTTCTTATCTCCACCGCTTCTAAGGGGGGGGTATTAAGAAACATAGACGGAGCGGTAGGAGATGTGGCGATAACGACAAATGGAGCTATTGAAGATGAGAAGTTTGGCTTTGGTATTGTTAGGGCGGCAACCGCTGTTTCTGCTGAATTTGACAGTGCGGTAACAAGAACTGGCAGATTAACATTAAAACTTTCAACTACTGATGCGACTGGAAATCTTTTGGCAGCCACAATGTTAACCACTGGGGCTAATTTGGCAGGCTCGTCATTAAAATACGGAGTTTCTATAAAGCCCAGCACTACTTATAGACTTTCTTGTTGGGTAAAAACAAATAATACTGCTGCTAATAGCACTTATTTAGCTATTCACGAACACAACTCGGTTGGGGCAAGATTAGCCACAGGCTCGTTTACTACTAGTCGTTTAGAAGGAACAAACGATTGGACTTTATTAACAAAAACAGCAACAACCAATGCTAGTTCCGCCTTTGCTAATATAGTTTTATTGAATCAAGGAACTGGCAACGTATCTGACGCTTGGTTTGATGTTAATTCAATGACCCTTGAAGAAGTAGTTACCGACACCACCTTTACTGGTAAGGTAGCAGAAAAGATAAGACCAGTATTGCAAGCTACTACTTCAACGGATAACATTGACCAGTCTTTAGACCCAACAGGTGCTTATACAAATACCTACGCCCTTACAAACGCAGTTAATGAGGGAGCAACACATATTCAGACATTTCAACCTGGTAAAAAATATATAACAAGGGTTGGTGTTTGGGTAGTTGCCAAAGGAACTGGCGACTGGACTTTAGTAGTTCACGATGCTTCAAATAATGTTTTAGCTTCTAAAACGATAACTAATGCTTCTTTAACAGAGGGTGCTTTTAATTACTTTGATGTGCCTAATATCTGGGCTTCAGGAGCTTTACATTTTCACCTGTATTCAAGCGTAGCAGACGGAACTTGTAAAGCTAACACCTCTAATGATTTAGAAACTGCTTCTTATATTCAGAACTACGCCAAAAAGACAGAAAATTTTACCCTTATTTCTAATGGCGTTAAAACAGATTTGAAGGCAGATAAAGACGGCTTACTTTCTAATGCAATTATTGATTTAGATAATGGGAAGTATACATTTGAGAGTTTAAGAGTTACTAATTATCCAGCAGTTTATCAAGATAGTTATTCTTATGTAGGAGACCCAAACCCAACTGGATTTGTTTTAGATGGTGCTGGAGACCAAATAATCTATAAGGTTAATACAATCCTTCCAATAAAAAATTTATCTTTTAATGTATATCTAAACGGAGCGACTACAAGGGTAGTGGAAATTTCAGTTTCTAAAGATAATGTTACTTATACTTCTTTAGGAACTTTAGACACTACATCAAATATGTTAAGTGGTAAGTATCTAACAAATATAGCTAATGGGGGGAATATATTATATATAAAAGTAGCGTATAGTTCTGGAAGTGCGATATATTTTAGAGGACTTTTAATTGAAGCCGACCTTGATACTTCCTCTATTCCTCAAGGACTATTCTATCCTATTGGAGTTAATCAATTCGCTGAAACTTGGAAAGCCACTGGCACAGTTTTATCTTATGTTTATCGTCAAGCTAAATACACTAACGAGAACGGTGTTGTAATGCCTGCTATTGAGTTAAATAGTGGAGCAGCTGGAGCTGGTTTGGCTCTCGGCTACCTACCGCTTAAGATAGATAACTCACAAGAAACTACCCCAGCAATTACAATTCTTGCTTCTTCGGGTATTGCTTCTGATACGGTATTAGACGCTGACGGAGAATATGTCGCTTTATCAAGCGGAGCTACCGAAGGGTCGGTAAATTACCAAGTAACGATTACTAAAAATACCCTTTACCTTTCTTCAAATGCCGAAAGTGTAGATAGCACCCAAGACCCCTCACATCAAGGAAACTTTATTGTGGGAGTTAAACAGCAAGGATTAATTGATAGGGTCAAGGATATTGGCGAAGAAACTGAGGATATAAAAAAAGGACTAGCTGATACTAAACAGCTAATCCGTAATAACTCTTTGATTTTAGCTTATGACGCTGGAACGACTGACGCTTACGAAGTAACGATTGCTGATTTTGAAGGGTATAAGGCTGGACTAGCTTTAATATTTAAAGCAAATACTGCTAATACAGACGGAGCAACCCTTAATATAAATGGAATGGGAGCTAAAGCTATTGTAAAAGGAGTAGATACTGCTCTAGCAAGTAATGATATTTTAGCAAGTATGTATTGCCATTGTGTCTATGACGGAACTAATTTCGTTCTCTTAAACCCTAGAGCTTTATAATTAAATAAAATATATGAAAATCTTAAACTCAGCAAGTAAATTAGTCTTTATCGCATTAGCTTTAACTGCTTGTGTTGGCTTCTTTATTGGCATCTTAGAAAGTAAAGACTTTATGGTCTTAGCAGGTATGGCTTTTGGCTTCTACTTTTCTTTTAAAGGAGATAATTCAGAACCATACGCAGGTAAATAATATGATCGAGTGGATATTAAAAGCAATCTTCCTTTATATACCGGCCGCATTGTTCTATTATTTCTTAATAGACGCTATAAAATATGTTTATTTTTAAAAAAATATGGAGATCACAACTTGGCTACAATTATTAACATCAGTCGGAACGCTTATCGGTATGATATTTTTAGTATATCGATTTTTCCGCGATCCAGATGTTAAAAATGAGAATACAATTTCGCTTCTTAGCCAGGGTTGCGAAATCCAAAAAAAAGCTGTTGATCAAAAATTTGCAAATATCGGAGAAAATATTGGAGAAATAAAAGAAGATTTGAAATTTATTAAAAGAAATCATATTAATCATATGGAACGGGATATCTCTGAATTAAAAGGAGATGTAAAAATGACACTAGCAATTTTGCAAGAAAAATATCAAGTTAGAAAATAGTTCTTTAATTTTAAAACCGATAAACAATGAAAAAGTGGAAAAGAAGCGGAAAAATCATCAAGCACCACATCGTCAATCGATGTCGAGGTGGCAAAAGCACGCCAGATAATCTATTAAGATTTGATAGCGAGCGCGAACGAGCCTGGCACTTCCTATTTGGAAATAAAAGCTTTATAGAAGTAGCAGAATTACTTTTAAAAACTAACCAAATGAAGCGCAGACAAAAAGCTTAGCGGAGCTATAATCCGCTAACTTATCAACATTTTATTAACATATATGGAAGAATTAAAAGGAGTTTTAATAGGCAGAGGAGAATTTGACTGGCAAGTGGGCGGTAATTCTCCTATTCAAAGAGTGTCTTTAATGCCAGATAAAGACTGGAAAAAGATAGAGTTAGAACACGAGATACAGTTTAACTACCCAGCTTTATACGATACCTTATTTTGCGTTACTTACTCCTCTTTAAAGGCCATTGCCAAGCTGCTTACATACCTTGAAAGCATAGGAAAATTTACGCCCTATCAGTTATCGGTTTTAAACAAATATAAGAAAAACGGAAAGTATAATTTTAGTGAAAGATTTACAGGAACGCTTGGAGGCACGACTACACAGGGAGCTTATCAATTTAAAGTTGCCCAAGCTATTAGAAATTATGGTCTTATCCCGCAAGATATGTTCCCTCTTGCTGAAAACTTCCAAGATAACATTGACCCGAAGTTCATCACTCAGGAAATGCTAGACTGCGGTAAAGAATTACTAGAAATTATTTTAATAAACTACGAGTGGGTAGATAGTATTGATTATTTAGAATACAGCCCTATTCCTTTGATTGTTCGCTTTGCTAATTACGAAAAGCCGGAAGACATTTTAGCACCAGAAGGGGTTTTAAATCACCAAGTCTGCGGAGTATTAGCAACACCAGAATATACCGAGATAGAAGATACTTATCAACAGAGATACAAGAGATACCGCCCAGATAAAACTTTTCATTTAATGGCTTTTTATATCACAATTAACAATAAATCTATGAATGTCGCAAAATTTATCAAAGATAATAACACAAATCAAGTTAGAAATGTAAATACAGGTGCTTATGGAGTAATCTATCAAGGCAAACTAATGGAAATTAAACAAGAACGAGCTGGGCTTTATATGATAGACAGAGATGCTAGGGGATTGATAGGAAAAGGTAAAACTGTCAGCATTACAAATGCCGAATGGGAGCAGATTAAAGAAGCTGGGTTATTGATTAACTTCTAAAAATAAAAATATGGCACAGCAAGCAAATTTATCCTGGACACAAGATCAATTCTTCGGCGGATTTTCCGATGATAGGTTTTTGGGGATAGCTAACAGTTTCCGCTATGCTAAAGGCGTGGAGATAAGAAAAAATCCTAAGTCTTTAAAGCTAGCTTATACTGTTGAAAAAACAACTAGCACCGAGTGCGACGCGCTTGCAAATGCTATGGTAACAATCCAGTCGACTGGAGATATTATTGCCTTTCTAGCTAACGGCAAAATCCTTCGTCGCGTTGCCGGCACCGGAACTTGGACTTTAGTTTATACTGATAGTTCCGCGAGGAACATTATGAATGCGATTGAATATAACGATTATCTTTATTGGTTCACTTCACAATATATCCACAGAATAGCGATTTCCGATATTGATGCTTCTTGGTCTGGGACTGTTACAGAAAACTATAAGGAATTTACAAACGCAAACACGATTGCTCACCCAGCTTTAGAAAATAACAATAAGCTTTATATCGGCGACGGCAGTCTGCTTGCTGAATTAGACAGCTTGATGACCTGGACGCCAAATAAGTTACCTATTTTTGGTGATGAATATATCAGATGTATAACTTTTGGTGGATCAATGATGAGAATATTCGCCAATAAAACAAATAAGGTTGACGCTGGGCATAAATATTACTGGAATGGCAGCTCAGAAGCCTATAACGAGAAGGTATTTTTAAAGCAAATAGTTCACAATGCTATCAATGACGGCGGAGAAGACTACATTGTAGCCGGTATGCGCCCATATCTTTATATTTCTTCTGGCTATGATCTGATTGATTTAAAGAGATTGCCTCTAGTTTCTGATAATAAAAAGTGTTTTCTTTCTCCAAATTCAATCTGTTTTTACGAAAGCTTAATAGTTATTGCTCCCGCTGATACTGATAGCGACGCTTCAATCGGCCGCGGAGCTTGGACTTACGGCCGAGAAAATAAAAATTATCCTTACAGCTTGAATTTTGATTATCCAACTTCAAACGATAACACTACTGATGTTATAGGTTGCGTTCATAATGCGGCCGGAGTTCTTTATATGTCCTGGAAAAAAACAACTACTGTTGGAGAAGTAACGACTTATAGCTACGGAATTGACTTTGTAAATACCTCTAAATACCGCGCCACAGGAGAAGTCCACAGCCGCGTTCTTTACGGAAACAGAGCTCACCGGGAAAAAGCTTCTATGATCACTTCGTTATCATTTAATGCGCTTTCAGCTGGAGAAAAGGTTCAAGTTTATATGCGAAAAAACCTTGCCAGCAGTTGGGAAGGAACACCGGAATTATCCGTTGACTACGCCGTTGAAGCTGATAGAGGTATTTATTCCAAGAGCAAAGATGTCGCGCAAGATATCGGAGATTTCAATTTTTTAGAAACAAAAACATTATTGACTGCCGGGACTAATCAATTAACTACCCCGGAGCTGATCGAGCTTGATATCGAGTTCGACCAAAATATAGAATTAGGAGATTAAATATGATAAAAGATTTTCAGCTACAAACAATAAATGATATACCAGTCGAGATCACGCCGATCCCGGGTATTAACTCGCTTCAATTAAATTATGAAGCGTCTATTGGCGGAGCAAACGCTCCCGAGCCTGGAGCTGATAAAACTTCTGAAAATGTTGCTGCTGGAATAGCAAGCCAGGGATCGTTAGCAACATTAAATTCGGTTGGGACTGACCAAATTTTAAACGAAGCTATAACTGCTTTAAAAATAGCCGCTGGAGCTGTTAGTGCTGCAAAGACATCAATAGCAGCAATAAATCCCTCTACTGGTGAAATTAACGCCAATAAGGTTGGAACAACTCAAATAGATACTAATGCTGTTACAGAGGCTAAAATACTGGCCTCAGCCATAACAGAAGCAAAGATAGCAACTAGCGCTGTTACAGAGGGGAAAATAAGTGCTTTAGCAGTTACGGCCGCTAAAATAGCTGCTGGCGCAATAACTACCGAAAAAATATCAGCTGGTGCAGTAACTGCTTCGAAAATAACCTCTTATAATTTTATAATGTCTGCTGGTTCTTTTTCAAATAATAGTCCTAGCGCCGGAAGAATTTCCTGGAGTAGTGTAAAGGTGGTTTATAATGGCACAGAATACACAATATCAAACAGTAGTTGTTCGGCCACAGAAAAACATATTTATTGGCAACTATCTAATCCGACTGTTTTTTCGTCTAGTGTTAGTTTGCCAGCTTTAGGAAATGATGATTTTTTGGTTGCTTTTAATAATTCTGGTGTCGCAATTATGGTTTGGAATTCTACTGTTATAAACGGGAACAGAATAACTGCTGGATCAATATCTGCAACTCAAATAGCCGCAAATTCAATTACCGCTAATGAAATTGCGGCGGCAACTATCACGGCTAACGAAATAGCTGCTTCAACTATTACCGCAGCCAAGATGAATGTTTCTCAGTTATCTGCAATAACGGCCAATCTAGGATCAATAACTTCCGGGACAATAACTGGAGCCCTTCTTCAAACAAGCAGCTCCAATAACACTGGAGTTAAAATTGGCACTGTTGGCTCTGATACCGGGATATTTGTTTATGGACAGACTTTTAGATTATTAGATACCAGCGGAAATCTTTACGGATATATTGGCGGATATGGCGGATATTATAATATTGCTACTTATAACAACAGAAATATGCTTCTTGACGCTGGAAGCGCGACTGTTCATTTTTATAGCCACGCAGCGCCATTAACAGACGGCGGCAAGAACCTCGGATATTATAATTACCGCTGGGGAAATTGCTACACTTTAAATTTAACCTTCCAAGACGGATATTATCTAAATAAAAGCGGCAATGTTCTTCAAGCTAATGGGTTCACTAATTTTTATATTAACGGCAATATTTTCCGTCCAGTTGGTTTTACTTTCAAAGACGGAAGCGGCAATAATAAATATATTGTTGTCCTTGCGACAAATGACCCAATATAATAAAATTAAAATAAACATATGGCAACAGTAAAAGCAAAAAATCCAGTTACCGGAGCAACATTCGATGTCAATGAAGCTGAATTTGCTTCTGAATATCAGCCGCTTGGCTGGTCTTTAGTTAATAATCAAGCTCCTGCGCCTGCTCCGACAACTGGCACCCCAGCTCCTACATCGACACCTGCGCCTGCTCCTACGGGAACTCCAGCGCCGACAACAACTGGCACCCCAGCTCCAGCTCCAACAAATATTGATCCGGCTATCCTCGCTAAACCAGGCGTGGCTGCTTTAGTTTCTTCTAATAAGGTTTTCAACGAAGAAGACGCTAGAAATTTTGCTTATGCCAAAGGTGAAGCAAATTATAAACAATATATTGGCGCGACTGCCGGACAATCAAATCCGTTATATATCGGAGAAACTAACTGGACTAAACTTCAAAATACCTATACCCCCTATCAATTACAGCAAGCGACTATCCGAACCAAAGACGGAATTTATTGGAAAGAAGGTGTTAACATCGGCGACTTGCCTCGCGTTGATCCTAATCAGAGAATAAATGATGACGCTAAAAAGTTAGCTGATATTGTTTCTGGCGCAAAATCAGAAGCAGATAAATTTACTTCAGACGCTGCTAAATCAGAACGAGAAGCTGATCTTCTATCTTCCCCGGAACTTATCCAGGATAATTTAATGGCGCAACTCAATTCCCAATACGGCGTAAACGCTGAGCAAATTTATAAAGAACTATTTAACTCCCCGGAGATGAAAGAAGCTCAATCGGAAGTTAATAGTTTAAAATCAAAGCTTGATGAGTATGATCAACAGCTAGAGGAATTAAAAGATGATATTCGTGCTGAGGTTGAAGGAGAGGCAACAGATAGTTATATAAGCGCTTTAGCTGCCGTTCGAGGAGATAAGATACTTCGTGCTAAAAGATCCGTGCAGAGAGATTACGACACCGCTCTTGCAAACTATAATGGGCTAAAGGAGAATGCTAATAATTTGCTTAATGTTCGCGTAAAAGACGCTGACACTAGATATAATCAGCTATTCTCAATGCTCCAACTTCAAATCCAACAGCAAGGAACTGCGTTTAACCAGGAGCTTGCCCTTAATCAGCTTGCACTTCAAATCCCAGAAGGCCGTTCAATGACTATTGCTGGCCAAACCGTCAAAGGCTTAAAAGAAAACGACAACCTTAACGTTGTCCAGTTTACTGACGCGTCCGGCAAAACTTATGTTATCGGAATGGACAAAAAAACTGGACAAGAAGTTTATAAAACCTATGTTGGGACAGCTAAGGTGGCCGGATCTGGGACAGCTGCTACAACTATGGATCTTCAAACAGCTCTTTACTGGTTAAATCTTTCTAAGAAAAAAGACGGAACTTTCGATCTAGGCTCTATCCCAGCTGATATCAGAGCCGGCGTTGTAAATACTTTATCAGCTAATGTTGATAATCTGCCAACTACTCCAGATAAAGGATCTATCAAAGATCAAATCGTTAATTGGTGGAATGAAAAAATTTGGTAAAAATTAAATTAAATCAATATGGCAATATTAGACATTTTCAAGCCTAAAGAAACTTATCAAGGATATGTTTTATCGAATAAAGTCGATAAAGAATTACAAAAAAGGTTGATAGAAGCTGGCCGCGGAGATGAAATAAATTCTTTTACTCCAGACGCCGTTAAAAAAGGCAACGAGATGATGAATGTAACGGCTAACTCCACGCCGGCTTTTATGGTTGGCGGTAAAAATTCTTTAGAACCCGATCCGGTTAAACTAAATGAAGTTGCTTTGCCAATTTTAGAAAAGACAGTTGGTTGGGCTAATAAGGTTGATGATACTCTACAAGGAAATGTTAAAAGAGATGACGGCTCAACGGTTTTAGTTTCTGATTTACCGGTCGCTCAACAGGCGGTCGGTTATGCTATGCACGGCTTAAATCGCGTCGGTCTTGGTGTCTTAGGAACCGTTGAAAGCACTTTAAATGGTTTTAAATGGCTTGGAGTTGACGCCGCTAAACCTCTCGCTGATAAAGTTGGAGATTGGCAATCTGCTGCCACGACTGCTGACGGTGGTTTTTTAGATAATTTAATGTCAGGCGTTGGATCAGCCGCAACCTTCTTTGTGCCTGGTATTGGATTTTCTAAAGTAGCCGCTATGATCGGCGCCTATTCGCCTCGCGTTCTTCAACTACTTGGAGGAGCTAAAACTCTTTCAAACGTCGGTATGACCGCTTTTGAGGCTTTAGCTGAAGCTGGGGACAGTTACAAGACAGCTCTTGAGTCCGGTAAGTCAGAAAAGGAAGCCAATATGGCTGGAACTAACACTTTTTGGGCTAATGCCTTGTTTATCGGCTTGACAAATAAGTTCGGTTATTTCGGAAAAGAAAGCGGATTTAGACACTACTTGATGACTTCAGGTATGGAGGGCGTCCAGGAATTTGGCCAACAGATTATTCAAAACTTATCTCAAGGAAAATCAGGTAAAGAAGTTTTTGACGGTGCCTTTGAAGCAGCGGGAATCGGAACTATTTTAGGTGGCATCTTTGGTATGTCAAATCTTGGCACAATGGGAACTTTGCCTATTGAAGGAAAAGGTGGTAGAGATAGAAAAGAAGTCGCCGTCCCGGAAACATTTACGCGCGTTGAAAATAATGGTGAAACTAAATACTTTCAATCAGACTCAGAAGCTAATAGTTACGTTGCTTCTAAAAATATTTCAGATACAGCTGTTATTACTCAGCTTGGAAAAGAGGACGCAGTTAAAATTATATCTGAAAATAAATTGCCTTACTTCCCTTTCGAAGGTGGTATGAGCCAGGATCAGATTAAGGTAAATGAAACGATAAAAGAAATTCAAACTAAGACTGGTGTTAGTGAACAAGAAGCTACTAGATTATTCGGCGCCGTTCGTGAACTTATATATAGTGAAAAATTAAACAATGATCAGACATCTGCTATCATTCAAGAGGCTATCGAACAGGCAAAATTAAACATCGGAGAAACTCCCCGTATTATTGAAGAAGCTCTTGCTGAAGCTAAGAAGGGCGTCATCTCTACTAAGGACGAGATTGAAATGCCTTCAGAAGTTTATCATCAGACTTCTATTGATCCGGGCGTTATCCAGGCTGAAGGTTTTCAATTCGGGAAAAATAGCGTCTTCGGAGAAGCAGCATTTTTCAAACAAACACCAGATCAGACTTACGGTGGAGAACAGTTGCGCGTGAAACCTTCTGACTTTAATCTAAAAGTGTTTAAAACAATTAAATCTCAGCAAGAATTTATCGCTTCTCAAGGCGCTAAAAATCTTGCCGAAGCTATCCGAACAGAAGGAAAATTTGACGGCTTTATTATTCCGCAGCCAGAAACTGACAATAATGTTTTTGCGATAACCAATAAAGAAAAGCTTGATAAAATTCTCGACCGCCAGCAATACATTCCAACACAAGAAGCACAAAAATTAGCTGAAAGCTTTCCTTTCTTAAAAGAGCTTAATATCCCTGTAACCGCTAAGCGCGCTATTATAACTGAAAGTGGCCAACTTATTCTCGGTAAATATTCCCGGGCGATGATTGAATTTGTCCAAAATCCAAAAAAGACAACTGTCCCCCACGAAGCAATCCACGCTTTTATGGATTTAATGCTTACAGAAAGCGAGCAGAAGGCTATCATCGAAGAAGTTAAGCGTCGATATCCCGGTAAAATAAAAGACGCGCAAGCTAAAGGCTCTTACAAGGGCGTTAATGTTAAAGGCTACACAGAAAATCAAATAGCAGAAGAAATCCTCGCTGAAGATATGATCCGCTACATTAAAACTGATCAAGCGCCTTCTAATAAACTGAAGCAATTCTATAACTGGTTTGTAACTCAAGTTAAAAATCTTCTTGGCGACGGAAAGATTGATAGCATTGAAAAGCTTTACGAAGAAATTCAGAAATCTCCTAGTTATGCTCGTCGCCGACAAGCTCGCAAAAAAATGTCTTCTTACGCAAAAGACTTTTCTGCTCTCCAAAAAGAATATGCCCAAAATCCAGAAGGACTAACTACTAAATTTTTAGAGAATGTTGATGTAAAACATCGGGAATTTGCCAGTTATGAATTCTTAAAAAACCTTACAAAATCAAAATCACTTCCGCTTAAAGAAGTTGAAAGAAACTTAATTGAAAGCGTTTTAGACGATCAATTTAAAGGTGAAAAGAAAATAAACCTAGAAGACTTCCGCGCAGCGGTTGCTTCTGAGCTTATGCCGCTTCAAGTAATTGAAAGCGATACCTATGCAGATTACGGATCTTCTCAAATCAATATGGATAGTGAAGGAAGCGGCTATGATTTCAATTATACAACCAATATTTATAATTCTCCATTTAATCACGGATATTCTGGTCATTTTACAGGTGATTTTGCGAGAGAAGTTATGAGAGATGAGGTTGAAATAAAACAAATACCAACTACTGATAAATGGGCTATTGTCAAAACTGACATTGAATTAACAGAAGAAAACATTGCTGAAAATGTTTATAATATTTTTAAATCTGAAGAACTCGCTGAACAATGGTTAGAAGAAAATACTAAAAAAAATAGAGGAATTGAAACCGTAGATCTTGGAATTCGCGGTCTTTTTGGACATACTAGAATTTGGAAAGCCACTGATCCTAATTCTTCGGAATATGGTATTCGCTACATTGCCGAAATTCAATCCGATAGTTTCCAAAATCCAGAAAGGTTAAATACGGTGCAATCACAATCAAATTTAATAACAATTGAAATAAGAAAATTAAATAATGAAATTTTTAGTTGTGAAGAAGAGATCCGTGAAAGCAATGAGTTGATAAAAGGATACGAAAATGTTATTAAATTTTTAACAACTAAAAGTAAACTCAAAAATGAAATATTAGATAATCCTTTAGCTTTAGATTATTCCATTGACGGTCGTAAAAGAGCTGAAAAAATAACTGAAAAATTTGGTATTCCAGATTATATTCTTCAAAAATTTTCTGAATTTTATGTTGGAACATACTTAGATAAAATAGATTTAATAAAAAAAGCTAAAAAGATTATTACTGAGAATACTATTGATTTATCAAGATTACAAAAAAAATTACAGAGAACTAAAAAGGAAAATAATAAAAAAATTAAAGAACTTGAAATAAAATTAAAAAATATCAAGCCAACTACTGAAGAAATTTTATTTTTTAAATATAAAAACATCTGGCACGAACGTTTAATTCGTGAAGAAATTCGCCGCGCGGCTATGGAAGGGGATAAGGCAATGCGCGTTCCTACTCCATATACTGTCGCTAAAATTGAAGGTTATTTAGATGATGGACAAATACCTGTTAATACAAAAGTTGGAGAAACTTTTGAATATGAAGGTGAAGATTATATTTTATTGAGAAATAATAGTGATTACGGAGAAAATACTGGTCTTGTTACTTTATACAGTAATGTTCGAGAAATTTTTAATTATGATACAGTTCGTCAAGAAGATTTTGATAATGAGATGTCGGACACAATTTATGAAATTAAAAAAGCAAAGACGTCAAAAGATATAAATATAATCACTGATGAATATTTTACTAAAGAGCAAATTAAAGAATTAAAATCTTATATTAAAAATAATGATGACGTTAAAATTGAAGAAATGCTTGAACCGATTATAAATACTCGTATTGATAATCGTTATCAAACAGCTGATGAATACGCCAATTACTATAATGATACTCTTGGCGAAGGAAATAATTTTGCCACCGATGATGATCGTATTATTATTCTTGAAAAATCAGAAACAGAAACAATGGTTATGGGAGCTACGGAAGTTAATAAAAAAAATTTTAATTATGAAGAAGATTTGGAGGCTGAAGAACATAAAACAGTCGCGCGTTTTTATGATAAACAGGTTAGTCGTTATCTAGCTAAACTTCGAAAACAAAACTTCCGCATTGTTACTGATGATCGCGGTTTTGAATGGTATGAAACTGATATTATGCCAGAAGATAAAGCTGCCGTTGAAGCTTTTCAAACTGTTGCTGCTGAGAAGCCAGAAACTAGAACCGGAGAAGAAGTCGCTGAATATCTAGACGCCATTGAAAAAGAAAAAGATGAAGGCTGGGAAACTGATGATCACCTAATGGGAATTATCAAACAGCAAAATTTTGTTTTAACTTCCGTAAAAATAAATGATCTTATTTCTAAAGATAAAAATCTTAAAGATTATGTTGCCAGCGGAGAAAATAGATATGCCATAGAAGAAGGCTCAGATCCAAATCTTCCTATTATTGTTGGCTACTGGGATCCAGGAAGATATGAAGATTATGGTGTTTTAGACGGATATAATCGCGTCTTAACAAAATCTAAAAACGGAGATGTTTATATAGAGGCCTGGGTTTCTGAAGATCACACAAAAAAGGTATTCAGAGAAGATAGCGGCGTGATTGAAGAATTTGTCAGAGAAACCGGACTAACTGCCAGGGAAAGATTTATTATCCCTAACTTAGAAAAGATATCTTTTGGCGGATCTGATAGAGATGTTTATGATCTTGGCAATTATGTTTTAAAGGTTGCTAAAAGTGCTCGCGGATTAGCTCAAAATAGATTAGAAGGCGAGCCATATGCTCCAGTCCCGGAAGTAATCGAGCGCGGCGAAAATTATGTCGTTACTGTTTTTGCTGAAAAGCCAAACGAAAAAACTAAGAAATTAGTTAAGAGGCTTCAGAAAAATAAAGACTTCAATTCTCGAATGCCGGCCGTTGATATGATCAATAAAACAGCTGAAGAATATTTCAACGAAGGCGACGAGGATATGGGAAGTCTTATCCAGGATTTGAACAACTACAATGTAATGCTAAATGATATTACAGCTATCAGAAACTGGGGAACAATAGACGGAGAACCAGTCTTGATTGACGCTGGCAGTCTAGACACTAGCATTATAAAAGATTATGAAGGAAGCAAAAACTTAAGTGATCCAGACTTCAGAGAATATTATTATCGCTCCCGGGAAGCTAAAAGAAAATACAGGGATCTAGATGATAAAACTAAATACCAAGCTATCCCAGATGATAGGCGTGCAGAACTAGAAGCTCGTCGCGGTGAATTTATGGATAATCTTGAACGCTCTCAATATGAAGCTGAAGAAAGAATTATCCTAGCCAGAGAAGAAAATCTGGCATTCAATGACCAGGAAAAAGAAAACGGATATAAGAACTTCAAAAAGCTAGCACAATATCGCCGCTGGATATTAGATAACGCTACCGATGAAGCAATGATGAAGTCAAGAATTAAAGGAAAAAATCTTGATAATGAAATATTTTCTGGCGCGACTGATCTAACTAATGATGAACTTTTATCTCTTTATAAAGAAAGATACGAAAGAGAACAAGAAATTTTAGCTATTGCTAGAGAAAAAACTCCGACAGAAATAAACCAAGCAAATAAAAAAACTGCTGAGCGCCTTGTTAAATCTGAAACTACCGGGAAGAAACCGACTATCAGACAAGCTATCAATGTTGCCCAGGGTAAAGTCAAGCCAGAGGTTATTTCGATGAAGGAAACTACACTTCTTAAAAAGAAGATTAGAGATATTGCTCGCGGCGTAAAAATGGGAAGATCTGATATGCGCGCAACTATGATCCAGGCATTCCGCTCTAGACTTGGCGAATTAAATGATATGCGAAAAGCTATCATAAATTATGCTGAAGACTTGAATTTAAATGACCGCGGCCGACTTCTGCCAATGGTTGCTAACGCAAAAACACAATTAGACTTAACAAAAGCAATGCTTAGAATTGACGCCGCTCTTAGCCGCGCTGATAAAATCGAGCAATTACAGGAAGTTAGAAAGACTGCTTCTTTAGTGAACAAGGCAGTTAAAAGCGGCCGAGGAATAGCAGTTGATTATCAGAAGCGACTTATCGAAATCTTAAAAGACTATGATCTAAAAACTCCGACAACTAAAACTCTTAATCGCTTGAAGTCTTTGAAGGAATATGTTGACGAGCACCCAGGCTTTGTCCCGGATTATGTTGTTAAAAAGCTTGACCGTCTTTCTAAGAAAAATCCTAGCCAGATGACTGCTGACGAAATAAGAGATCTGAACGAAACTCTAAATCATATGATATCGCTTGGCCACTTGAAGCTAAGTTTGAAAAATAAATATGATGAACGCGTCCGCCTTCTTAACTTGACAAAACTTCTAGAACATACCAATAACATTGACCCAAAGGGAGATCCAAAGGATAAATCCTTCTCCGGCAAGCTTGCTAAGGCCAGAATGATGTTAAATATTATCCATTCATTCCGCGTGGCCGACAAGATAGACGGAACGCAGTATTATAAGGGCAAGAATGTCGCTTTACAGCGCCTTATGAGCTCAAAGGTAAATAATGCCGAGTTAAGCGCTAATGTTATCCTAGAGGAAGTTTTAGGCCAAATTCGTGCCATTAAAAACAACTGGACTGACAAGGAACAGGCCGTTATGGAATTTTATCTGCTTGTTGAAATGGGAGCTCACACCCAGGCTAATGAACTGGCGACTGCTCAAGGCTGGACTGAAATGCCGGCTATAACCGAAGAAATGAGAACTGCTATGGATCTTATGCGCGGAACCTTCAAAAAGAGCCAGGGAATGACTGCTGCTATTTACGAAGAAGTCGAGAATAGACCGTTTGAATATGTTGATAATTACTTCCCTCTAAAATATGAGCGCCGCGTTGGAGAACTTCCAGAAATAACTATCGGCCAGACATTCGTCCGCAGCAAGAAAACTGAGCAAGGATTTACAATGAAGCGTATGCCGAATGTAAAGCGCACTCCTAGAACTGATGTTTTCTCTCAATTTGAAGAAGCTGTCCGGGAGCACCAATATTATATAAATGTCCAGCCAGCAATTATGGAAATCAATTCCCTAGTTGGAAGCGAAGAATATCGCAAGAAGGCTGGCCAGATTGCTTCTCAATGGTGGGCTGATTATTTATCCGCAATGGCTAACCGTGGCCAGCTCCCCGGAATAAGATCAAACGCTTGGCTTGCTAGAAAAAGAATAAATCTTTCCCGGGCAATTCTTGGTTATAAGTTATCTTCTACTTTGATCCAGCCGTTTGCTATCTTCGACGCTCTTTCTTACTTCCAATTTAGATTTGGGCAATTAGCTGCCGGAGAATTAGCCGGCCACTTCGCCGCAACCTGGATCAATCCTCGATACGCAAAGCGAGTAATAAAAAAATCTCCTTCTCTTACTCTTAGAAAAAGAACTTCTGGAGAACTTGCGATTGAAGAAATGAAGCGCGGCACAACTATTGGCCGTCGTAGTCCTGCAAAAATTTATAATGACTTAGCTCTTAAGCCTCTCCAATACTTTGATTTGAAGACTGCAGCTGCCGTTGATCAAGCCGCTTACAAGATATTGCGACGACAAGGCCTATCTGAAGCTGAAGCACGCGCTGAAGCAGATATGGTTATGAATATGGTTTCTGGATCATCTGAAATTGCAGATCGCCCAATGGCTCTTATGTCTGGCGAAACAATGAGAACTATCTTCACTTTTCAAACATTTATGATGAACCGCTGGGGACTTATTTCTCACGACTTTATTCGCAGCGGCCTTGTTAAGGGAAGCTTCTCTAAAAAAGCAAAAGCTCTTTACGGATTATTTATCCTTGCTCTAGCCGGCGGGCTTGAAGATGATATGAGAAAATATTTCTACGAGATGATTGTCGGTAAAGAATTGAAAGATAAATTATCTTTCTGGCAAGGAGCATTCCTATCTCTTGGTGAAAGTGTCCCGATCATCGGACAATTTATTAAAGGAATTTCTATGCCAGGATCTAGCTTCAGCGTTCCTCTCACAAGAATAGTTGAAAATATGACTATTGGAGCGCAGCAGTTAGCTTCGGATAAACCAGAAACCAGAAAGAAAGGAATTCTTAGACTATCAGAAAACATCGCTATCTGGTATGGCCTCGCTGGAACTGCACAAATGTTTGATCTTGTTGAAGGTAATATGAACCGAAACGCAGAGAAACCGGTTGAAACTTTCTTAGATGAAATAGAATTGCCGGCATTGCCCAATTTAGAAGCGTTGGATCTTCCAGATTTACAAAATCTAGACTTTCCGCCGCTTCCGGCATTGCCCAATCTATAAAAATTTTTGCTAGGTTATTCCGGCAAAGATAATCCGGCAAATAAAAAAAACAACGGCCTCTCAGTCGTTGTTTTTTGTGTTTCTTATTTCTCCTGGTGCGTATAAGCAATAGCTACAACTGCTTGCGCCAATATAAGCATAAAGGCGAATAAGCTGTAACCGTCGAAATCTCCGTTATTTTAATTATTTAATAAATATTCTTGGCCTTTTGTGCTCGGGAAATAAACACCTTTCGACTTGAAGATAAATCCGCGCAACTCTAAATAGTTTAGCTCGTCTTGTGGCGTTGTTACTATAATAGAAGCGCTCCCGTGGCCGCTGCCAAGATAAACTTTATTGATAACCTCTAGCGTTTGCCTTTGATCATCTGTTAGTTTAATTTTTTCATCTTCAATTCGCATATTATTTATACTTAGTTTTTAAATAGATTTTTTAATTCTCTTAATGTTTATCATTTCTATCTCCCACTTGTCTTGTATTTTCATTACAACACTTCCAAATGCTGGTGATTTTCCCTTTTTTCCTAAACCACTTTGGAAGTTTATTCTTCCATTAGGAATAAATATCTTGCCCCCCCCCACTGAATTATGAAATCTTTGTGTTGTTATGAACTCTATGGGAAATAATATATATATCTCATTTTTAGCAATCTGATAAGTTTCCCAAGCCTTTTTTATAAACTCGTGCTTAATCGTAAAAGGTGGGTTAATCCATATTCTTTTATATTGTGTCCAGTCTTTAGATAATCCGTCTGTTTCTATGGTGTCAAAATTAGATACTCCAAATTCTTCTGCTTTCTCTTTAGTTGTAGCTGGGTCATAATCAAACTCCCCAAACTTATCAACAAACTCCTTGGGAGTGTAATACTCATTGTCCTTTGTAAATTGAACTTGTGATTTTGCCATATATTGTAATTGACCTGCCATAGTCTTTTTAATTATTTAATTAGTTTATAGATTAACTTGCCGACTGGTTATGGTTAGCAGAGTGGGGTAAGTTAAGATTTTTTAATATATGAGCTATAACATCAACTGTCCATCCATTACCTATTGCTTTATAACGCTGTGTTGAACTTATACCACTAGTATAATTATCAGGTAGTGTTTGTAATCTTTCGCATTCAACTTCAGTAAACTTTCTTATTCTTCCATTCTTAATTATTACTGGAACATTTCCGCCACCCATACCCATAGCCGCAACTAATGTTGGTGATTTTATATTTAATGGCTTTTTATTTATTCTGCTAGGATAAGTTATTTTCTCAATTAAACCATCATCTAAATTAATTGTTTTACCTTTACTGCCGAAGTTTCTATTTATAGTTTTTATTTGACTTTCATTAAGATAGTATTTTTCATCTACTTCTTGTTCTAAAATATCAGTTAATAATATACCTTTATCTTCTGGTTGCTTTATGTTAGGAATATTTGTCCAGAATAATCTTTTTCTATTTTGACCACTAACCAAGCTACTGTTTATCTCTATTGGTTTTACTCCAAGAGCATCTGATATAACATCTTGCCACTCTTGTTTCATTTTTACATTTTCTAATAAGAAATATTTAGGCTTTAATTCGTTTACTAATCTTACAAATTCCCAGAATAAACCAGACTTACCATCAAAACCTTTTCTGTTGCCAGCATTCGAAAAAGATTGACAAGGACTTCCACCCATAATTAAATCTATTTCTCCAACCATTTCTTTTGTTATTTTAGTAACATCTCCTAATTGAATTATGTCTGGATAGTTTTTAATAGATATTTCTATTGGTCTTTTATCTATCTCACTGGCATAATACTTATCTACTTTAATACCAGCTCTTTCAAGAGCCACACGACCGCAACTTATTCCGTCAAATAGTGATAATATCTTCATATAAATATCCTTAATTATTAATTAGTTTTTCAATTTCGTGTCTAATTTCATAACCGATAGCCTCCTGTAAATCTCTATAAATATTCATTAAAACCTCTAACTTTCTTTTAATTGGGGTTGTTGAAGCAAGTAGTGCTTTATTATTTCTATATAAACCATAATGGAAGTGAGTTTTATCTTCAGCATACCAAACCTTAAATTTTACCTTATTTACTTTTATTTGTATTTCTTTTTCTTTCATATCCTTAATTATTAAATCTCTTTAATTATTTCACAACCAACTCTTTCTTTTATAATGTCGCAGTATTTTTCGTCTTGTTCTATTAGAATAAAGTTTCGGTTAGTATTTTTACAAGCTACTCCTGTCGTTCCTGAACCTGCTGTGTTATCTAAAACTAAATCGCCTTCATTGGTGTATGTTTTTATTATGTATTCAAATAAAGTAACTGGTTTTTGCGTTGGGTGTAATCCCACTTCGCAATTAAACTTTTGCCAACTTGAAGGAAATCTTAACTCGTCATATATTTTACCTTCTTGCAAAACAATTCCGCCATAATTTTCACTTGCAGTTGATGGGTTTATAATTGTTTTTACCCGCTCCTTTCCACTTTCAGCTCGTTGCTGTTTAATTGGGTTATAGGTTGGCAATTTCTTATAAAAAACCAAAACGCTTTCGTGTTCTTTAATCGGCATTTTATTAGCAAGTGCAAAATTACTACCTCTATTTTTAATCCAAATCCATTCGTATCTAAACAGTTTTGGGTTACTCATTACCAAAGCACTTGTAAAAGGTTGACTTGCTGTTAAAACTATCGCTCCATTGTCCTTTATAATTCGTTTATACTGTTCCCAAAGTGGTTCAAAAGGAATTATAGTATCCCATTTACAAGCAGTAGTTCCATAAGGTAAATCTGCTAAAATCATATCAACACTCTTATCTTCCATCCCTTTCATCACCTCTAAACAATCTCCTTGATAACAAACATTAGTTTTCATATAATTTAATTTAATTTACCAATAGTTTAATTATTTGCTAAATCAAGCGGTCAACTTGATGAATTAGTTTTTAATTAATTAATTTTCTGGAAAATAATTTTTACAATCATTTGGAATATTCTTGTCCCTTTCTTTTAGTTTGTATTCGTATTCTTTTTCTACATTTGGACAAAATTTATCTCTAAATTGTCTTAACATTTCTTCTAATCCACTAAAATGGTAGCTACTAGAATAAAATGCTTCTTTTATTAAGTCTTTTATCCCCTTATTCTGCCTATCATTAACTATCGTTGAGTCTATAATTGTTAGAACTTTACCCAGACGATAATTCATCTCTTCTTTTTCCATTTGTAATACTTGATAATAAATATTAGATAATGGACTTTGAAATTTTTTACTAATAACCGAAACTTGTTTTAACATAACTTTGTTTAACTAAACATAACTTGACCGCTTGATTTAAAGAACAATATTATTTGTTAAGATAGACAGAATAGGACAAAAGTAGAACTATTCTGCTATCCGAAGTTATTTTGATATAACTTGCTAAGGAGGTAGATTAAACCTCTCGGCATTTCTGCCTATCTCAACAAACAATTTACCAATAGTGAAAGAAGGATGAGGCTGGAAGTAGTATCACGCTCTACTATTGCCTGTTGGCTGGTTATTTCCCTAGCTTGATTGATAGTTAGCAATTCTATCACTCATCTCTCTCTCACTATTAGCCACCACTTAGTGATGACTGTTTGTTAATTATAAATAAAGATCGTTGGGATCAGGTGCCAAGACGCCGGTTTCGACCTCAATCCGTTTTATATACTCACAGAATTGGCCGCTAGCCAAGTCCGCGGTGGAAGAAGGTATTTTGATCGTTCGTCCTAGCACCTTGATCTCCTTCGCCGGCAAATGTTTTCGTTTAAAATACTCGTGCAAGTCATCAACCTCATTGCCGGTTTCTTGGCTGATAATTTGCAGATATGCCCAATAATAAGCATTTTGTTTTAGGCTTCTCTTTTCTTTCTTCTCTTTAAGTATAAGAAGCATTTTCCCTCTCTGGTTTCTGATAAAAGCAACCACTTGATCTGGCAATTTCCCGTCTATAATTGTCCATTGTCTAGCTAGCTTTTTCATATTATCCCATTGCTGGATTTGACGGGCTCATCTGATCGCGCCATTTCCATTCGTTAATTTTTCTTTGTTTTCTAACTTCCGCCGATGTTGGGAGAAATTTCCCTTCTTCGTTTTGTATTTTAGCTCTTATTCTTTTAATATTATCCTCGCGCGGAAGATCAAATAAATCTCTTAATCTCACAGCCTTAGTCCCGTCATCAAGATTTATAATTTTGCTATTATGAAATTTATACCAGATCATCTGAGTTAACCGGATATCGCTATTTCTTGACTGCTCGTCTTCAGATAATATCCAAAGAATTTTTTGTTTAAGATTATTCATATTTTTTTAGTTATCTTCCAGCCGGGCGAATTTATCACCCGGCCAACAACATAATTAAAAAGAAATATTTTCAACTCTGATTTCTTCATCTCCGCCAGGAGCTGTGGGGAAACCATTGTCTTCTGGATAATTGCTAGTAGCGAACGCAGTAGCAGGAGCGCTTGCTCCGAAGAAACTGTCTTCTTGCGTCCTCGGTGTTGCTTCTTCTTTCTTCTCGCTTAATACTATCCGATAGTCTGGCTGATTTTCTTTCTCCTTTCTATCGTTTTTAAAGATAGCGATTTGAATATCTCCAGCTAGATCATTTAGAACGCCGGACATATATTGAATTCCGTTTGATGATTTGCGTAACCATAGTGCGCCAATTTGTCTTGACATATGTTTATTTGCTTAGCTCCTTCTCTCTGTTTTTAACAGCAACAAGGTGAAGGAAAGTTTTTTTATTTAAATTATTATCTTCATTGGAAATCTCGTGAACCTTACATTCTCCGGTTTCCTTATTAAAGTGAATGATCATCTGGCCGTCTAGCTTCTCGCCGGTTTCTTCTTCATAGGCGATTGTATATCCAGCCAACTGATATTTCATCTCGTTATAAACTCCTTTAGAGGTTTTGTAATCGATTAAATATTTCTTGCCATTTAACTCGATGATCGCGTCTGTTATCCCGACGAACTTATGCTTCTTTGAATAAACCATTCGCTCGCATTCTAGGAATTTAACATTGTGATCAACAACCCAGTTAACAAAGGCGAACACTCCAGTCTTAACTTCTTCCGGGGTATCTTCTGGGATATCTTCAATCGGCTGGTTATCCCTTAAAGCTTCGCCTATCTTCTGCGCTAGATCGTGAGTTTGGCTTCCAGTATCAGCGGCTGCTTCTTTTTTAACAGTATGCTGGACAAGCGCCTCATCGATGACTGAATATAATTCTTCTTTAGTGAAGTTATTTGCCGCAGCTTCTTCAAGATATTTTCTCAAGAAGGCTCCCGTTAAACCAACTGCCCAGGGAATAAGAACTCTAGACTTATCAATGATCCCGGTGATTGCCGTAACTGATGTTAAATAACTTCTTTCTCCGGCCAATTTATACCTATGGCTATCTGGATAAAAGGTAATTTCTACCTCGCCTTTATAGAGGGTCTTTGTTTCTGTGTTAGCCATATTATTGTTTTTTAAAGTTTCTTAGCTTTTCTACTGCCGCGTTGACATTTGCAGCTGCCTGTCTTGGCGCTGGTTTGGGCTCTACTGGCTCATAAACCGGCTCAGCGGCAACTTGTTCGGCTTTAGGAGCAACGGCTTGCTGAGGAGCTTCTGGAGCCTTAGGCTTTGCCGCTGGCTTTGACCAAGCGAATGTTTCAGTCCCTTGACAAGCCTTGACAATCTTTGAGAAGTCTGGCTCTATCACTCTCCCAAGCTGTCCCGTTCTATCTTTTGCGGTGTATTTATCATTGCCCGGATCAACGATGATAATTCTTTTTGTTTCTCCTTCTTCCTGGACAACTGTCATATAGCCGACGACATCAACCATATTAACGATATCATCAGATATTTTGGTTTCTATCTTCGGGCGTTTAACTATCCTATCTTCGTCTTTGTTTTCTTCTAAATGGGCGATAAGGATAACATTCTTGCCGGTATCGCGCAGCACTTTGATAAAGTCGCGCATAGTTTTCTTGAGCCAACCCCAGCCGGCCATTGTTGGGCTGCCGTCTTTTTGAACAAGCTTAGTATCTCCCATAGCAAGCATATGCCTTTTTAGCTTATCCATTAGCTCGCCAATCGGATCAACGACTATTGTTTCCACCTTGTCGCTTTTTGCATAGTCGAGAAATTCCCGCATATCAGCCCACTTTTCAATCTGGGCGACATCAACTGAAATCCCTCTCATTCCAAAATACTTGGCGCCGTTCTCGCAATCAGCGATAATTGGCTTTGGAGCACTAGCTCCGAATGTTGTCTTGCCCACTCCGCCTTCGCCGTATAACATCATAACGACTGACGGTTTAAATTGTGGACTACTTGTGTTGTAGATTTTCATAGTTTTTGAGGCTTATAGCCTTATATTAAATAAATTAGTTTTGAAATTTAGTTTGCAAATATTCAATTAAATATTTAGCATAAGTAACCAATAGTTGGCGGCCTTTAAAAGTAATGATCTCTTTTTTATTCTCTAAAGCTTTGGCATAAAGCTTCTTTAGAGTAATAAAATCCATATGATTGATATCAATCACCTCTTGTTTTTCTTTCGGCATATTTTTTAATTCGTTTAAGACAACTGCGTTATCAAGTTTGAAAAGAAGCGCTTTGGTCTTTTCATAATGATTTCTTAAATTGTCTATCGCTCTTAGATAGTTGTTTATTTTGTCTTGCTTATCAGCTGACAAAATCGGCATAAATTGCGGCATAAATTTATAGTTATTGATTTATAGTTCTTTGAATGTATTCTTCAAGATCTTGCTGAACAGTTTTTTGTCTTCCGGCTAAAACCATTTTGTATCTCGTTAGAGTTTCTTCATAGACTTTTACTTTCAATGACTTAAAATTTCCTAGCCAGATTTTTTTTCTTCCCATATGTTTTTTAAAGGTTTATAAATTATCAATATTAGTTAATTAAATATTAGTTATTTTTTTATGCGTTTTCTGGTTTTATATAAGTCTTTCGCGTCATATCTATAATTTTTTCTTCACCACTATTATAAATAGGGGCGTAATAAGTTTTTTTA
>Ga0116156_10001058_pt1 | contig 27792 bp, 20 predicted proteins | sample AD_UKC045_MetaG_FD_89891 | JGI IMG/M metagenome (GOLD analysis project Ga0116156, IMG submission 89891) | Active sludge microbial communities of municipal wastewater-treating anaerobic digesters from USA - AD_UKC045_MetaG | ecosystem: Engineered > Bioreactor > Anaerobic > Digestate | place: USA... | reverse complement strand
CCGAAGGGCGGGTTGGTCAGGATCACGTCGACCCGATCCTTGTCGCCGATTTCCGTGATCTTCACGGCCAGGCTGTTGCCGTACGCGATGTTGGGCGAGTGCAGGCCGTGCAGCAGCAAATTCATCTGGGCCAGCATGTACGGCAGCGGCTTGGCCTCACCGCCGAAGATGCTCTTGTCCTGCAGTGTCGTCTTGTCCTTGACCGTCTTGCACTGCTTCTCCAGGTGCTGGTACGCCTCGGCCAGGAACCCGCCTGTGCCGCAAGCCGGGTCCAACACCGTTTCGCCAAGCTGCGGACCGATCGCCGCGACCATGAACTTGACCACCGGCCGCGGCGTGTAGAATTCGCCGGAGTCCCCGGCCGCGTCCCGCATTTCCCGCAGCATGGATTCGTACAGATGGCCCAGCGTGTGGATCTCGTCGGTGGAATCGAAGTGGATGCCATCGATCAGGTTGATCACGTCCCGCAGCAAGTAACCGCTGATCATGCGGTTGGTGACGCCACTGAAGACCGTGGCGATCACGTCGCGGCGACGATCGCCGTTGGAACCCTGCAGCGACCTGAGGTAGGCAAACAAACCCGGCCCACGTTTGCCATCGGGGCGAATCGCTTCGTCGTTGTTGACGAAGGCGATCAGTTCGTTGCCGGTGATGCCATCTTTCTGAGCGGCCCAGTCTCGCCAGCGGTACGGCGGGTCGATGGCCGATTTGTACTTCTTGCCGCTGAGAGCGGCGCGCGTTTCCTCGACCTTCTCCGAGTCGTCGAGAAACTTCAGGAACATCACCCAGGTCAGCATCGGCAGCCGGTCCAGGTCGCCGTTCAGGCCCTTGTCCTTCCGCATGATGTCGCGGGCGGATTTAACCAAGCTGCCGAGTTGCTGGGCGGTGGTCAGCGGCTTCTGTTCCGTGGTCGTCTTCTGTCGTGCCACGAGAGTTGACTCCTCGCTGGTTCATTCGAGGGGCAGAAAGATTGATGGCAGAAAGATGTCGTGCCATTCATTTTTCTGCCACCAATTTTTCTGCCCATCCCGACTTCACGCCGCGTACAGCAGCGTCTGCAGTTCGTTGACCGCGTCCCGCAGTTGCTGCACGCCGCCGAACCGCCCGGCGATCTCCACCAGGTTGCCCTGCTCCGAAATCGGCGGGACCTCCAGAATATCCGGGACGATGAATTGGGCAATCCCAAACTCCGTGTACTTGTCCAGCAACACGTTCAGGATGGCCCTGGCCTCCGGACCGTACTTTTCGAAGAAGTCCTTTTTCTCGGACCGCAACCGCTGGGCACGCTCCCGCCGGGTCCGCAGAGGTGCGTTGAATGCGACGTGGCACAGCAAGTCGAATGGGTCCGCATCGGGCTGGCCGGAGACCTCGACCAGTTGCTCAAAGTCGATGCCGCGTTCCGCCAGGGCCTCGATGATCTCGCCGCGGTTTTCGGGCTGGCTCCAGCTTTGCCGCAACGCGTGGGCGTTTGGGTACAGCGTGCGGACCTTCTCGGCCGTGTAGTCCGTGTACTTCACGACGCGAAGCTGGTGCCCATCCGGGTCAATCTCGTAAACCATGTGGGCCGCGATCTCGACTTGACCACCGTCGAAGTAATACTTGCGGCGTCTTCCGTCGCCATCGTCGTCGACTGCACCGCCCACGTCGCCACCGGGACCATCGTCGGGGAACGCACCCCAATCGTCGGGCTGGTGTTCTTCCGTTTCTTCCGTGTCGGTTGCGTTTCCGTCTTCGTCGATCTGCGTCTCGTCGATCTGCACCGGGTCGCCATCGAACTCCGGATCGGCAAACAGCCGCGTCGACTGCGTGAAATCGAGGATGTTGAAGAACAGCTTGCCGTAGTCGTCGCGGAGTCGGGTGCCGCGGCCGATGATCTGCTTGAATTCGACCATCGAGTTGATCACGCGGGCCAGCACGATGTTCTGACAAGTGGGGGCGTCGACGCCGGTGGTCAACAACTGGGACGTGGTCAGGATCACCGGCGAATCGGTCTCGACGTCCTGAAATCGAGACAGGTGTCCACGCCCGACGTCGCCTTCGTCCGAAGTGACCCGGCAAACATAATCCGGATGCTGCTGGACCAAGTCGCTGTTCAGATTGTTCAACTCACGCCGCATCTCGTCCGCGTGCTCCTGGTCGACGCAGAACACAATCGTCTTGGCGAAGCGGTCCGTCTTTTTCAAGAACTCGGTGACGTAGCGGGCGATTGCCTTGGTGCGGGCACGCAAGGCGACGACCCGCTCGAAGTCCTTCGTCTGGTATTCTTCGTCCGGAATCACCCGGCCGTAGCGGTCGACTTCGCCCTGGTTCGGACGCCAGCCGGTGGCGTCGAAATCGGTGACCACGCGGTGGACGCGGTACGGAGCCAGGAAGCCATCGTCGATGCCCTGCCGCAGGCTGTACGTGTACAGCGGATCGCCGAAGTACTTGTACGTGTCCCGGTTGTCTTGGCGAAGCGGCGTGGCGGTCATGCCCAACTGGTAGGCCGCTTCGTAGTACTCCAGGATCTCCCGCCAGCTGCTTTCGTCGCGGGCACTGCCGCGATGGCACTCGTCGATGACGATCAGGTCGAAGAAGTCGGGGGCATACTCCCTGTACAGGCCCGGACGCCGCTCGTCTTCGGCGATCGCCTGATAGATTGAGAACTACATTTCGCGGCCCTTGCTGATCTGGCCGTTCTCGATCTTCCAGCGGGCATCGCCGAAGGGTGCGAATGTCTTGTCCTTGGGATCGTTGATCAGGATGTTGCGGTCCGCCAGGTACAGGATCTTCGGTCGCCGGTGTTCGCCGGTCCGGTTCCAGAGGCTGCTCCACAGCTTCCAGCAGATCTGAAACGCGACCTCGGTCTTGCCCGTGCCGGTCGCCATCGTGATCAGGATGCGGGTGTCGCCAGCGAGAATGGCCTGGATGACACGGTTGATGGCGAGCATCGATCATGCATTCCTGGCCGGTAAGAAAATCAAATTCGATGATTTCGTGGCCGTTGGTGGCGTAGGCGAATTTCAGATCCAGAATCTCGGCGTAGTCCTTCGCCTGCTGCAGTCCCTCGCCCGCCGTTCTGTACTTGGCCTTGGCCTCGACGATCGCGATGGGGAAATCGCGGGTGAGCCGCAGCAGGTAATCGGCCCGCTTCTGCTTGCGTCTGCGGATCCGATTTCCGACGACGATGATGCGGCCGTCGGTGAACGTCTTCTGTTCGCTGATCTGCTCGTCGGTCCAGCCCGCGGCGTAGATTTTCGGCGTGACGAGCGTGCGACAGGTATCGGCTTCGGTCTCCGGCATAACGAAATCCTGGTCAGGCAGGTGCTGGCAGCGGCCCCGTGGCGTGAATCCAGTTCAGCTGATGTGCCGCGGATTGCCACCCTGCCTGCCGGCTAGCCACCCGCAATTCCAGATATGGGACTCCTGCGGCAAATCGGCAAGGGCGGCTTCGGCGAAGTCTGGCTGGCGCGCAACGTTGGAGGCTTGGGAGCGAGATGTTTTCGAACGGACTCCATCCGACAGGGCCGAAAGAATTGGGGCGGTAACAGGCATGGGCCGTCGGGCTTTCGAACGGATCATGTTGGCCGTCTGTCTGGCCGCTGTCTTGGTTGGTGGTTGGGCGGTCTGGCGGGCGCTGGACTCAGGCCCGCGCGTTGAAGTGAACTTCATCACGGATCACTGGGATGCCGAAATCTGGCTGGACGGGCGGCGTCTGTGTCAACCGGATAGCGAACCTTGGCTGACCCCGTGTACGGTTACGGGCGTGTCTGCCGAGACGCACGCGGTCGTGCTGAAGCGTCAGGGTCTGGAAGATCTGGTTTTGGGACAAATCGACTTTAACAGGACACGCGAAGTCGTCGCTCACTGGCCCGGCGGGGATGGGCAGAATCGAGGGGGCGCGCGTTGACCGCAGCCTCGCCTCTCTCGCTCAACATTCATTCCATCGGCTCGCCCCAGGCGGAGGTGAAGCGGTGGTGGCAGCGGCGGCATTCGACGCGGATTCCGAGGAAATCGGGGCCGACGAGGGTCACGGCGGCGCAGCCGGGGCAGGAGATGCGGAAGGAACGGCGGGGGTCGGCCAAGTCGCTGAAGACCTGCGCCGGGACGCCGTCGATGGCGATGTCGCTGTCGTGAAACGTGGTCAGCAGGTCTTTCGTCAGCGGCGAACGGCCGGCGATGCGGCTGGCGAGACGGTGTACGGCTCGTTCAAATACCCGCAGGATCCCATGCCCGTAGCCGAAGCGATCGGCATCTTGGCGCAGTTGCCAGTGCAGGCCTAGCAACAACTTGATCTGGGCCGGGCGCGTGATCCGATAGCGGCTTCGGTCGCAACAGCACTGAAAGATCTGCCCCAGTTCGCCGGCACGGTAAGTGCCGAATTGCCAGGTGCGCTGGAACAGCTGCGCTAAAAGCGGCTGCCGGCCCAACTGGTACGGCAGGCGGTCGGAGCGATCCGCCAAGACTACCGCGAAGCGGTCGGCGTGGGCCACCAGGTTTTCGCGCAGGGCGCGAACCGCAATCCCGTCGGGTGACTCGCCGGCCGACATCAGCGCGCCGGAGCAGTCGATCAGCAGGGTCCCGCCGATGGCCTGGCGGATTTTGTCTTTCATCAAGCGGGCCGCATCGCGAGGCTCGCGCGACGTCAGATCGAAGCCATCGACCTCGACCAGATGCCCGTGCTTCAACACCCCGCTGGCAAACAGGAGTTCGGACAGCAACCGCGCGACGTAGGTCTTGCCGGTGCCGGCCGGTCCGAGAAAAAGAAACCGCAGATCCGGCGTCTCGTGAGGCAAGCCGGCCTGGCGGCGCTGGCACTGGAAGGCGGCCCAGTCGGCCAGTTCGCGGAGTTCCTGCTTGATCTGCGGCAGGCCGACCAGCGCATCCAGCCTTCGCAGGCTGTCAGCCCGATATTGGCCCCGGTCCACGTGGCCGGGCTTCGTTTCGCGCGGCGCTGCTTGGCGCTCCCAGGGAGCGGAATCTGGCGTCGCCGTGGAATTCGCGCCAACCGCCGGCGACCGCGAGGCCCGATCGGCAGCGGCCGGCGGCTCGGAACGGAACCGCTCCTGGATCGCCTGCAAGGCCTGTGTCTCTTGGTGCGCCACATGCCCGTCGGCCTTGGCGATCAAGTTGGCCATGCGGCAGACGACCGTCTCCAAGTCCGCGATTCTGGGGCGCAGTTCCGGCACTTCCCAGAAGGGCTGCAGCAGACGTCCCCATTCCAACTTGGCGGCCTGGCGGGCGATCTTGCGGGCGGTCTGCTCCAGTTGGCCTTCGGCAACCGGCACGCCGACGTGCTGGAGCAGCGCCGCCGCGCAACGCTGCTCTTCGTAGGTCCAGCGTGCATCCGCCTCGGAGATCGTCGCGTAGACCTTGGCGAGCAAGCCGCGATGCAGCCGGTCTTGGGACAGGGAGAATTGGCGCGACGCGGGTTTCGGGTAGCCCTGCGAGGGCGGCACGAACGACAAGTACAGCCGGCGGCACTCCTGCATGGCCGCTACCAGTTCGGCCAAGATCGCATCCAATGCCATCTTGCCCAGCATGGGCACGCGCGGCCCGGCGGTTTCGTCGTCCAGGGGCTTCAGCGCCGTGTCCGGCATTGCCGCCGGCCCCGGTTCGGGCGCTGCCGGCGGCGATTTCGCAAACCTCGGCGTCACAGGCGGTTCCGTGGGGCACCGGGGCAACGGCCGTTCGTCCGCAGATGCCTGGTCCCCGCGCTGCAACTGCAGGTCATACTCCGCCTTGGCCCGCTGATCCAACAAGCAACTGCGAGCGGCCGCGACCTCGGCTAGCAATCGGCGCGCCAACATGCCGTGCTCGCCGGCCAGGAGTGGTTCCAGGCGCCGACGCCGCTGATCCGCTGCCGACCGGATCAGCTCGGCGGAACCCTCCCCCACCCGCAGGCCCAGCAATTCGTAGTGATTCGGAGCTTGAATTCCCTCCGGAACGGCGAGCCACCGATGGTAGGGATTGAAGCGGACGCTCATGACCACTGATCGCGTTGCGGCACAACGGCTCCTCACGGGAGGCAACCCAACTGGGACTGCAGCCTGATTATAGGCATGCGCGTCATCCGGCGGCAATCGTCTGCCGGAAGACCGGCCGTCGTCTGGTCAATCACCCGTGCTTGGGTTAAGATTCTGCGGTCCACGAGCGACCGTGACAACGTGACCGTTCGCGGCCTCAGGCCACAACACGAAACAAATGCAGACCTCCGGACAAGGCATCCCTCGCAGACCTATGACCGACGAACAACACGCCGCTTGGCACCTGCTCAGCAGCGAAGAAGCGTTTTCCCGCCTCACCTCGACCTCCGCCGGCCTGAGCGCCGAGGAAGCGGCGCGACGACTGGCCGCGTACGGCCCGAACGAACTCCGCGAAGCGGTTCGCGTCTCGCCCTGGTTTTTACTGCTGGAGCAATTCAAGAACATCCTGATCATCATCCTGCTGGCGGCCACCGTGCTGTCCGCGTTCCTGGGCCATGCCGTCGAGGCGGTGACGATTGCCGTGATCGTGGTGTTCGCCGTGCTGTTGGGATTCATCCAGGAGTTTCGCGCGGAGCGGGCGATCCAGGCGCTGCGCCGCATGGCGGCGCCGCTGGCGACCGTCTTGCGGGGTGGCGTGGAGACGGAGATCCCGGCCCGCGAACTGGTCCCCGGCGACGTGGTCTTGCTCCAGGCCGGAGACCGAGTGCCCGCCGATGTGCGGCTGACGGAAGCCGTGAATTTGAAGATCGATGAAGCGGTGCTCACCGGCGAGTCGGTGCCGGTCGAGAAGCGGACCGCGCCGCTGGCCCATGCCGAAGTTCCGTTGGGCGACCGCCGCAACCTGGGTTATGCCGGGACGGCCGTCACCTACGGCCGGGGCCGCGCCGTGGTCGTCGCCACCGGCATGCAGACCGAGTTCGGCAAGATCGCGCAACTGCTGCAGACGGTGGAAACCGGCAGAACGCCTTTGCAGGAGAACCTGGACCGGGTGGGCAGCAAGCTGGCGTACGCCGCATTTGCCATCGTCGGGGTGATCGTGGTGTTGGGCTTGTGGCGGGGCGAGCCGTTTTTGGAGATGCTGATTTTCGGCGTCGCCCTGGCCGTGGCCGTGGTCCCCGAGGCGTTGCCTGCCGTCGTCACGATCTCGCTGGCGATCGGCGTCCAGCGGATGGTTCGCCGCCATGCGCTCATCCGCCGCTTGCCGGTGGTCGAGACGCTGGGCAGCACCTCCGTCATCTGCTCGGACAAGACGGGCACCTTGACGAAAGACGAGATGACGGTCCGCCGATTGTTCGTGGCCGGGCAATGGCTGGATGTGTCCGGCGCGGGCTACGAGCCGACCGGCCAGTTCTCGTCACAGGGCACGCCCGTGGAACCTCCTCCCCTCCTGCGGCAACTGCTGCAAGCGGCGGCGCTGGCCTCGGACGCGCATCTGGTATACGACGAAGCCGAGGGTCGCTGGCGGATCAAGGGCGATCCGACCGAAGGCGCGCTGATCGTGGCCGCCGCCAAGGCCGGACTTCACAAGCAGGAACTGGATGCCCGGTTTCCCCGCGTCGACGAGATCCCCTTCACGTCCGAAACCAAGCGCATGACGACCCTGCATCAGCAGTCAGGCGGCGTGGTCGCGTACGCCAAAGGCGCGCCGGAGTTCATCCTGGGCTCCTGCACGCGCCAAGGGACCGCGGACGGCGAAACGCGGCTGGACGAGTCCCGCCGCGAGTCGATCCTGGAGGCAGCCCGTTCGCTGGCCAGCCAGGCCCTCCGCGTGCTGGCCGTAGCGCAGAAGTCGAATGCGACTCGCGAAGACGCCGAACGCGAGATGACGTTCCTCGGCCTGCTGGGGATGATCGACCCGCCCCGTCCCGAAGCCAAGGCGGCGATCCATACCTGCGAATTGGCGGGCATCAAACCCGTGATGATCACCGGCGATCATCCGCTGACGGCCCAAGCCGTGGCCCGCGAGTTGGCGTTGCTCAAAGACGGCCGCGTCGTCACGGGCCCGGAACTGGAAACCTGGAGCGACGCCGAACTGGAACAAGCGGTGGGCGGCATCGACGTCTATGCCCGCGTCTCGCCGGCCCACAAGCTGCGGGTCGTCACCGCCTGGCAGAAACAGGGCCAGATCGTGGCCATGACCGGCGACGGAGTGAACGATGCCCCGGCGCTGAAAAAAGCCGACGTGGGAGTCGCCATGGGAATCACCGGCACGGACGTCAGTCGCGAGGCCGCCGCCATGACGCTGACGGACGACAACTTCGCCTCGATCGTGGCCGCCGTCGAGGAAGGCCGCGGGATCTATGGGAACATCAAGAAGTACTTGATGTACCTGCTGTCCTCGAACGTCGGAGAGATCGGCCTGATGGCCGGAGCAACTCTGGCAGACCTGCCGTTGCCGCTGAGCGCCGTCCAGATTCTGTACGTGAACCTGGCGACGGACGGCCTGCCCGCCTTGGCGCTGGCCGTGGATCCGCCGGAAGACGACCTGATGCACCGGCGGCCGCGCGATCCGCGGCGCGGCATTTTCACCGCGCCCGTGGTGGCGTTGATGCTGATCGGCGGTTTCTGGTCGACCATTGTCAATCTGCTCCTGTTCGTATGGGCCAGGCAATCCGGCCGCAGTTCCGAGGAGGCCATGACGATGACCTTCGTGTCGCTGGTGCTGATCCAGTTCGTCAAAGCCTACAATTTCCGTTCCGATCGGCACTCCGTGCTGCGGCGTCCGTTTGCCAACCGCTGGTTGAACATCGCCATCCTGTGGGAACTCATGCTGTTGCTGTTGGTGGTTTATCTACCTTTCTTGCACCGGGCTTTTGGCACTTTTTCTCTGACCCTGACAGACTGGGCGATCGTCGTCGGCCTGGCATTCACGGTCGCCCCCGTCCTGGAGCTGGCCAAGTGGTTGGGACGCCGCCGACTGTCGGCGGAGGCGTAGGGATGGCTGTCGGAAAAGGAGACGGACCATGTCGATTTTGCTGATCGTGCTCGCGATCCTGGCCGCGGTTGTCGTGACGTTCGTCGCGGGAGCGACCGCCGCGCTGCTGGTGCTTTCCCGCCGCCGCGCGTTCTCGCCGCCTGCGGCCGTCGGCACTCCGCGCCGAATCAAGGTGATCGAGCCGGGCGAGGCCCCCATCGCGTCAACCGCTGTCTGGCGTGACAAGGAGTTGGACGTGGTCTCCGAGGCGGCGGGCGCGGTCTGTCTGTTCGAAGTCCCTCTGGACGGCCTGGAGCAGTGCCTGATCACCTGGCGGCTACGGATCAGCACGAGCCACTTGGCTTCGTCGGTCTACGCCGAGATGTGGTGCCGGATCGCGGGGAACGGGGAGTTCTTCTCGCGAGCCCTGAACCAGAAGCTGCGCGGCGACAACGAAGCGGTCAGCGTCGAACTTCCGTTTTACCTGAAGAAGGGACAGCGGCCGGATTTGCTGAAGCTGAACGTGGTCTTTGAGGGTCCCGGTTCCGTAAGGCTGCAGGACCTGGAGATCCTGACCACGCCGCTGGCCGACTGGTAAGGATCGGCGAATCAATAACTGTCCAGTTCTTGTTGGCGATCATCACGCGGAGCGTGATGGCTACTTTGAAATCGCGACAGTTATTGATTCGCCGATCCTAAGAAAGGAGTTGCGATGAAACGCTTGGAATCACCGCAGAGCCGTTTGCTGGCCGGCGTGGCGCGCGGCGACATCACGCCGCCCGTGGGAATCTACCATCGCATGTGGGGCGCGGCCACGCACGATCGCTCGACCGGCATCCACCGGCCGCTGACCGCAACGGTGCTGTACCTGGAGAACCCGCATGCCGCGGACGAGTTCCAGGTCGTCGTGGCCCTCGATCACTGCCTGCTGCGGTCCGCAGAGATGAACGACGTGCGGGACCGGGTGGCGGCGGCGGCCAAGTTGCCTCGCGACCGGTTCGTGTTCTTCTTCTCCCACACGCATGCAGCCGGGCTGATGGGCTACGAACGCCGCGACCTGCCCGGCGGCGATTTGATACGGCCGTACTTGGAGCGTCTGGGCGCGGACATCGCGGCCCTGGCACGCACGGCCCGCGACAGCAGGCAGCCTGCGTCAATCGTCTACGGCCGGGGGCGCTGTTCGCTGGCGGCGAATCGGGATTACTACGACCAGGAGCGGCGGCAGTACGTCTGCGGATTCAATCCGGGCGGCATGGCCGACGACACGGTGCTGGTGGCCCGCGTCACGGGTCGCGATTCCCGCCCGCTGGCTACGGTCGTCAACTACGCCTGTCACGCGACAACGCTGGCTTGGGAGAACACGCTCATCAGTCCGGATTACGTCGGCGCGATGCGCGAGGTGGTGGAGGGAGCGACGGGCGTGCCCTGTCTGTTCGTGCAAGGCGCTTCCGGCGACGTGGGGCCGCGCGAGGGATTCGTCGGCGACACCGCCGTGGCGGACCGCAACGGGCGGCAGTTGGGACATGCGGCCCTGGCGGCTCTGGAAGCGGTTCCACCGCCGGATGTCTGCTACGAGTACGCGGGCCCCGTCGTGTCGGGTGCGACCCTGGGCACCTGGAAATACGTTCCTCTCAGCGGCGACCGCCGGCGGGCGTGTGAAACCTGGCAGGCGCACGAGTTCGTGGTTCCGCTGCCGTACCGCCATGACTTGCCCCGTCCCGAGGAGGTCAAGCGCGAGCGGGCCAAGTGGGAGCAGGAGGAAGCGGCTGCCAAGGCGGCCGGCGATGCGCTGCGAGCGCGGGACGCGCGGGCCATGACCGAGCGGATGACGCGCAGCTTGAGCCGCGTCGGCCACTTGCCCCCCGGCGATTGGTACCCCTACACGGTGCGTCTGTGGCGAGTGGGCGACGCCGTCTGGCTGGCGCTGGGCGGCGAACACTACAACGTGCTGCAGCGCGAGTTGCGGAGTCGCTTCTCCGAAACGCCCGTCCTCGTGGGCACGATCGCCAACGGCAGCGACGTTTCGTATCTGCTGGACAAGGACTCGTTCGGCAAAGGCCTGTACCAGGAGGACGTCGCCGTGCTGGCCCGCGGCTCGCTAGAAACGCTGATCGAGGCCATCGCGGGCAAGCTGCGGGCTTGAGAACCAATCGCACCGAACCTCAGCCCCCCGGAGTTGCAGGGCCTCCACCGGTGGGCTGACGCCGCACCGTTGGCCGCCTGCACCGTTTCAATCCGCCCCTGGGAGTTGCAGGAATTCAAACACGCGGCGGGGGCTGATCACTCCCACGACCGCGCCGTTGAGGTCCACGACGGGAACGTGCCGAAAACCGGCCACCGCGATGGCGCTGAGCGCGGCCCCGGCCGGGTCGGACTCGTACACCACCACGGGATTCGAAGTCATCACCTCGCGGACCGGCCGGTCCTTGACCTCGTCAAACCGCAAGGCCACGCGTTCCAGCACGTCGCGCTCGGTGAACACGCCCACCAGTCTGCCTTTGTCGACGACCAGCAAACTGGCCACCTGCAAACCGGCCAGCGCCTGCAGGGCGCTGTAGATGGTGTTGTCCGGCGAAATCTCTGCGTGGGGCCGCGAACGGATCGCGGCCACGGTTTCTTCGGCCAGCGCTTCCTGAATCGCGTCGCTGTACTGGCGCGGCTCGTAATTGCTGAGCGGATCGACGAAGTCCTCCAAGTGGTGTTCCAGTTTCGCCATCATCAAGCTCCTTCGCGATTTTCCATGCCCGGTTGTCCGCCGATCCGCTGCACCATGACCTGCTCCGGGAAATGATCGGCGATGTACTCCGATAGTCCCTTTTGTCCCGTCAGCCCGATCACTTTTCCATGCTCGTCCAACTCGCACACGAAGCGGGCGTCGCGCTTCTGCACCAGGTCCAGCACGGCGGAGATCGAATCGCTGTTCCGGACGCAGAACCACTCCGTCTCCAGATGCTCCCGGACCGGGATCTTGTCCAGGTCATGGGGTTGCTGCAGCAGCAACTTGATGAGCGTCCGCTCGGTGAAGATGCCCATCGGCTTGCCCTCGGCATCCACGACCACCGCACAGCCCAGTTTCTTCGACTGCAGGATCTGCGCGGCTTGCCTGACCGACGTCTCGGGCTGGATCAGGATCGCTTCGCGGCACGGCAGTGTGGAGACGCTCTCGTTTTGCAGGTTCTCTTTCAGTCCCATGAGGTTCGCCTTTGCCCTAATTGTAGCTACGAGGCCCTGAAAAACCTCGAATCGCCCTCACTCCCAACCCCTCTCCCAAAGGGCGAGGGGAGTTTTGTCAGGGCCTGTCTCAGTTGGTATGCTCGCACGGAGACGACTTGCTGAAAAGAGGGTCAAATCTCCAGGTATTCCTCCAGCGCCTCACGCATCACGCCGGCGTCGGGATCCACTCCGGTCCAAATCTTGAATCCAATCATGCCCTGGTTGACGAGCATCCCCAGGCCGTCCAGCGTCGTGCAACCGCGAGCGGCGGCGTCGCGGATCAGCCGCGTCTGGGCCGGGGTGAAGATCACGTCGGCCACCACCATGCCGGGTCGCAACGAATCCAGCTGCAAGGGCACTCGAGCATCCGCATCGCCCAAGCCGATCGAAGTCGCATTGATGACGATGTCAAAGCCGCACTCGACCGCGTAATCCCCGCTCAGGTGCACCAGGCGTGCCGGCACCTGGCCCCGTTCGTTCAACAGATCCACCAGGGTCTGGCCGCGTTCCGCCGTGCGATTCACCACGACGATCTCGGCCACGCCCGACAAGCCCAATTCGATGCCGATGGCGCGAGCGGCGCCGCCGGCGCCCAGGATGACCACCCGTTTGCCGGCCGGATCCGTGATCTTCCGCAACGACTCGACGAAACCTTTGCCATCCGTATTCTCGCCGACCAGTTTCTCGCCGACGCGATTCACGCAGTTCACCGCCCCCATGCGGGTCGCCGCTTCACTCAATTCGTCCAGATAAGGAATCACGGCGACTTTGTGCGGAATCGTGAAATGGCCGCCCTGAAACCCCATGGCGCGCATGCCCTTGACGGCGTCGGCAAGATTCTCCGGCGGCACTTCGAGCGTCAAGTACCGCCAGTCCAGTCCGGCGGCGGCAAAGGCCCGCTCGATCATGAACTGAGTCGGATTGCCAGCCACGGGCTGGCCCATCAAACAAACGATCTGCTGAATCGGCGAATCGGGCACGGAACCTCCCCTTCCTCAACAAAACGGTTTCTTCGTGCTGTCGGGCCGTATTTTGCAGTGCAAACGCCGTTCGTGCAACGCCCTAGCCTTGGCGGCGGACGGCAAGCGGCTAAATTAGAGTCTTTCTCCGGCAAGAGGTGTTTCGAGGGCCATGTCCCTAATCGAACTCCGCGATATTGCAAAGATCTACGACCTGGGCGAGGTCAAGGTGGAAGCCTTGCGCGGGGTCTCGCTGGATATCGAGCAGGGCGAGTACGTGGCGCTGGTCGGGCCGTCCGGGTCCGGTAAATCCACCCTGATGAACACGCTGGGATGCCTGGATCGGCCCACCCGAGGCAGTTATCGCCTGGCGGACGAGGAAGTGGGCAATCTGAGCGCGGACCAGCGGGCCCGGATCCGCAATCGCCGCATCGGCTTCGTGTTCCAAAGCTTCAACCTGCTGGCCCGTACATCCGCCCTGGAAAACGTCGAACTGCCGCTGCTGTATTCGGCCGGGGTATCCGCGCGCCAACGGCACCGGCGGGCGACCGCCATGCTGCAACTCGTCGGCCTGGGCGATCGACTCGATCACCATCCCGGCCAACTGTCTGGCGGCCAGCAACAGCGGGTGGCTATCGCACGGGCCTTGATCAATGAACCTTCGCTGTTGATGGCCGACGAACCGACCGGCAACCTGGACTCGCGGACCAGCCGCGAAGTCATCGACCTGTTCCGCAAGTTGAACGAAGAGCAAGCGATCACCGTCATCCTGGTGACTCATGACGCCGATGTCGCTCGTCACGCGAAACGGATCATCGCACTTCGGGATGGGCAAGTCGTCGAAGACACGCCGGATGTCGATCGAGCGTGGGCGTCGCTACACGCGGGAGAACCGGGAGATTCGGCAAGTTTGACTTTGCCGGCAGAATCGGGAAAGTTGGACTAAAACGAATCATCGCGCCGAAGATGGTGGCGTGAGGAAGCCCGCTCTGCACCGACTTGCCGTCGTTCTGATCGCGCTTGCGCCGTTGCTGGCGCCCGCAAAGTCTGCGCCTGCGCAAAACTTTCCCCGCCTTCTCCTGCCCGGCCAGTCTACCATCGAAGTTCGCCAGCCGGCGGAACTGCCGCACGTCGCGATTCCCGATGTGCCCCCGCCAGCCACGGTCGCCAACCCGGAAGCGGAGTTGCCCCAACGCCAGCTTACGCTGGACGAAGCCATCCGAATTGCGCTGACGAACAGCGAAGTGGTACGCGTCCTGGCGGGGGTGACCGCCGCCTCCAGCGGCAGCACGATTTACGACACGGCCATCGTCAACAATCAAGTGGACGAGCAGCTGTCGCGGTTTGACCCGACGCTGCAGATCAACAACAGCTTGAATCGCACGGAGTCGCCTGAAGCTCAGTTTGATCCGTTGGATCCGAGACGCGCCCTGATCGGCGGGAGCCGCACGGACGACTACCGCTTCGAGATGGACCTGTCCAAGACGACGCTCTCCGGCGGCACGGCCAGTCTGGGCGTCAACGCGGTTCCGTTAGAGCGGCGTCCGGGCATCGACCCGCAATCGCTGCAAAACATCTATCCGTTGAATCCTGCGACCCGCTCATCGCTGGACCTGAGCTACACTCAGCCGCTGTTGCAGGGCGGCGGATGGGCCGTCAATCGGGTACCCATCGTGCTGGCTCGGATCGACACCGAGCGGTCGTATTTCCAGTTCAAAGACAGTGTCCAGGAGTTGGTCCGGGGCGTGATCGAGGCGTACTGGTCGCTGGTGGCCGCGCGGGTCGAGCGTTGGGCTCGCGAGCGTCAAGTGGAACAGGCTCAATTCGTCTTGGATCTCAGTCAGGCCAGGTTCGAGCTTGGCATCCGCGACGTCGGCGACGTGGCCCAGGCCCGCGTGTCGCTGGCGAACTTCCGCTCCTCCCTGTTGACCGCCGAGAACGCGGCGCTGGAACGGGAGGCCGCGCTGCGCAACATTCTGGGCCTGCCGCCGATGGACGATGACCGAGTGGTGCCCGTCACTCCGCCGAGCAGCCAGCGGGCCGAGTTCCAGTGGAAAACGCTGCTGCGGATGGCCGAGGAACAGCGGCCGGACCTGATCGAGTTAAAGTTGGTGCTGGAGGCCGATCAACAGCAATTGCTGCAGGTCCGCAACGAGGCGTACCCGCGGCTGGATGCGGTGGCGCTGTACCGCTGGAATGGCCTCGAAGGCGAAATGCCCAACGGCGACCGGTTGAGTTCGCGGCCCGGCGGGTTCACCGACTGGGCCTTGGGCGTGAACTTTTCGGTGCCGATCGGGCTGCGGCTTGGCCGGGCCGGGTTGCGAAGTCAGGAATTGTTGATCGCCCGCGACCGGGCCAACCTGCAACAGGGCCTGCACGCGGTGACTCACGAACTGGCGCAGAACCTTCGCAGCCTGGACCGGGCCTGGGCGCAGTACCAACTGGCCCAGGAGACACGCGAGGCTGCCTGGTCCAACTTGAACCTGCAGCTCGAGAACTTTCGTGTGGGCCGGGCCCGCGCCGGCGAAACGCCTTTCGTCAACGTCAGACTGGCGATCGCCGACTGGGGCAACGCGATCAGCTCCGAAGCGCAGTACCTGACGCTGTACAACGTCGAGTTGGCCAACCTCGAGCGTCAGACCGGCACGATCCTGGAAACACACGGCATTCGCTTCTACGAGGAACGCTTCTGTACGCTCGGCCCGTTGGGCGAACTGTTCCGCGGCCGGCTGTTCCCGTCGTCGCTCGAACCCGGCGAAAACGTGCCTCGCTACCCCGACAGCCAGCGGCCCGCCGAGGAGTCGTTCAACCTGGAGAATCCGGTCGAACGCCTGAACCGCACCCGATGACTCAGCCGTGCGGCCGGGGCCAGCGCCATGGGGAGCCATGCCCGCCGATCAAACGCATCGTCGCTTCCTGTCGAGATTTCGAACAGCGACAGGTTTGTCGTCACGGAACAACGTGATAGACTACGGATATGGAAGTTAAACGGACGCGTTTGGCACACTGGACACCGGACGAGATCGAACTGGGACGCCTTTGGGTGCAGGCTTGGAAGGCTGCGGGCCCCGAACTGGAGCGGCTGAGGAGGGAGGAATTGCGGCGTCTGGATCCCCAACGCGCCATCGCGATGCTGTGCGGACCAGCCGATTACCGCGTCCCCCCGCGCGCGCCACGCCCTGCGTCGGGTCTGGTGGAACAACAGCGTTGGTTCAAGAAAGCCGCCGGCCGTGAATGACGTCATCCGAATTCGACGACGACTGGGACAATCCGATCTGTGGGTTTCGCCGGTGGCCTTGGGCTGTTGGCCGCTGGCGGGGATTACCAGCGGCGAACTGACGGACGAAGCGGCTGTGGCGGTGATCGACGCAGCATTGGAAGCGGGCGTCAACCATCTGGACACGGCCCACGCTTACGGCCGCGGCGGCGAAAGCGAACGGCGCATCGCGCAGGCGATCCGGAACCGCCGCGACCAAGTTGTCCTGGCGACCAAGGTGGGCGTTTACTGGGACCACGACGGCGCTCTGCAGCGGACCGGAAGGCCCACGCTGTTGCGGCAGCATGTCGACGAGAGCCTCCGGCGTCTGGACGTCGAGGCGGTCGACCTCCTGTATTTCCATGCTCCGGCCGAAGATGCTCCGCTGGCCGATTCCGCGGGTTTCTTCCGCCAGATGGTGGCCGAGGGAAAGACGCGTGCCGTGGGCGTGTCGAACCTGTCCGTCGACCAGATGGAAGTCTTCATGGCCGAGTGTCCGATCGTCGCCTGCCAGGTGCGATATAACCGGCTGCAGCGCGAGATCGAAGCGGACATCCTGCCCTGGTGCCGCCAGCGCGACGTGAGCGTCGTGGCCTACGAACCGCTGGCCCTGGGACTGCTGACCGGCAAGTTCGCCCGCGATCACGTCTTTGCGGAACACGACTGGCGGCGCCGCTCGCCGCTGTTCGCGGGCGAGGCGTGGTCGAGGAACCTGGACGAGGTCGAGCGTCTGCGTCCGCGGGCGGCGGCGCGCAAGTGTTCGCTGGCCCAGTGGGCGGTCGGCTGGACGATTTCGCAGCCCGGAGTGACGGTCGCCTTGTGCGGCGCCAAGCGGCCCGAACAAATCCGGGAAACGGCCCAGGCCATGCTGCTGGCCGAGTCCTGGGGCGGCACATGGGACTAGCAACTTGAGGAAGGCAGCCACCAGGCGCAATCGGTCATGATTCATGTTCCGCGCGAGACCCAAACAAGACTGGAGAAAGATGATGAGATCCATACTTCCCTTGGCTGCGATGCTCGGCACGTTTTGGTTTGCGGCGGCGCACGCGGCGGAGACGCCCGCCAGAGAGGCCGCCGGACGCCGCGCCATCATTTTGCCCGACTACTGCAATACCCCGGACGCGATGGCCGTGCTGCCGGACGGAACGATCATCCTGTCGGTGCCCAACTTCACCGATACGGCCTCGCCCGGCGTGCTGATGAAGATCTCGCGCGACGATGCGGTTTCTTTGTTCTGCAAGCTGCCGTTGCACCCGCAGACCGGTCACGTGTTTCCGATGGGAGTTCGTCAGGCGCCCTCGGGCGACCTGTACGTCGCCGACTGCCAGATCATGGACGACACGCCTGACAACTCGCGGCTGCTGTGCATTCCCGTGACCGACGGCAAGCCGGGAAACGTCGAGTTGGTGGCCGACGGGCTGAACGTGGCCAACGGCGTGGCGATCCGCGACGGTTTTGTGTACGTCACGGATTCAGGGACGGGCAAGACGCCCGACGGAGCCGTGGCGAGTGCCGTCTATCGGTTCCGTCTGGACGAGCGCGGCACGCGGGTCAAAGCCGGCGGCGACGATCCCCACCTGGTCGCCACGCTCAAGACCGTGTGCAAGGACATCCCCGTCGGGGCCGACGGAATCGACTTCGATGAACGGGGCAACTTGTACGTGGCCAACTGCGGCGATGCGGTGATCGAGAAGATCGTGCTGGGCGCAGCGGGCCGGGGCGTCCGTCAGGAAGTGCTCACCGCCCCCGGCCAGATGAAATCCGCCGACGGCATTTTCTACGACCGTTCGACGCAGCGCATCTATGTCGCCGACATCCTGGCGAACGCGATTCGGGCCGTGGCCCTCGATGGCCGCGTGGAGACAGTCGCCCAGAACGGCGACAACGACGGTTCGGCCGGGCAACTTGACGGCCCCAGCGAGGCGGTCGTCTCCGGCCGAGAACTGATTGCTGCCAACTTTGACCGGGTTTTTCCGGGCAGCGTCAACACGCACTCGGAGAAGCCCTACACGCTGGCCGTGATCCACATGGCCGATTAGCCAGCGCGTTTTCGGAAAAGGGGACATTCTACTTTTCTCAGACCGAACACCGGCTCCCAAAAAGTAGAATCTCCCCTTTTTGTACGGCGCGTCAGTTTCGATACATGCGTTCCCACTGCCGTTCGCGGGGATCCTTGAGGCCGTCGGCCAGTCGCTGCAGGGCTTCGGTTTCGATCTGGCGGACGCGTTCGCGAGTCAGGTTCAGCTTCTCGCCGATTTCCTTCAGCGTGTGCGGTTCCATGTCGCCCAGGCCGAAGCGCATGCGCAAGACCGTGGCCTCACGCTCGTCCAGGTGCTCAATCATCTGCAGTACGCTGGTCAAGACGTCGTGGTCCAGCAGTTCATCTTCGGGCGTTTTCATCCGCTCGTCCATGACCATTTCGCCCAGCGACCAGCCCAATTCGGCCTGGTCGGTCTGAGGCGTGGAATTGTAGATGCGGATGGCCTTTTTGATGATCGGCAGCTTCTTCTTGGGAAGCCCCAGCACGCGGGCGATTTCTTCGTGGGTCGGCGTCCGGCCCAACTCCTCGCTCAGCCGGGTGTTGGCCCGCCGCCATTTGGAAAGCAATTCGACCATGTACGCCGGAATGCGGATGGTCTTGGCCGAGTTGATCAGGGCGCGTTTGATCGACTGCTTGATCCAGTAGCTGGCGTACGTGCTGAACCGCGTGCCCATGGTGGGATCGAAGCCCTCGACGGCGCGGAGCAGGCCCAAGTTGCCTTCCTCGATCAGGTCCTGCAGCCCCAAGCCCTTGCCGGAATAGCCGCGGGCGATGTTTACCACCAGGCGCAGATTGGCCCGCACCATGCGATCGCGGGCTTGCGCATCGCCCAGCGCGATGCGCGCGGCCAACTCCTGTTCGTCCTCGGCGGTCAGCAAGGAAGTCTCGTTGATCTCCCGCAGGTAGGTTTCCAGCGGCGTTTGCAGGGACGAATCGGTCTTGCCGCGCCGGCGGCCGCGGCGGAGTTCGTCGAGTTCGTCCACCTCGGACCCGTGAGGCTCCGGCGGCACTTGCTCTTCGTCGTCTTCCTCGAACAGACCGGCGTCGAGGACTAGGTCGTCGTCCAGCAGGTCATCGGTGTCGGCCAACGGTTCGGCTTCGACGAGATCGTCTTGAAGATGATCGGCTTCGGTCAGTTGCATGAGCTGGGTTGCTTTCAGGTGGCACAGGCATCCCGCCTGTGCAAAGCGCCATGGCAATCCGTTTTGAAAAACCCATGTTGCCAAGCGGACAAGATCCGCAGGCACGTCCTGCGTGTCCAATCCTGTATCGACCCGCCGTGGGTTGCGACTGAAGTCAGCACGGGAGCTGATGAAGTGCGCCAGATGAACCCGCTGTAGGGAACGTAAGCGACAGACGGGCTGACCGGAAACTGGCGATCGAGCCGATCACGCTTCGTGCTTGCACAACCAGCACAAGTCGTGCTGTCCGACCAAGCCAGAGAGCGGCGGTTGGGGGCGGGGAGATAAGCAAAAAGCCCGGCTTTATCAAAAAGCCGGGCTTTCTCCGGTCGCATGCCAGACGTATCCTGCCGCGTCCAACCTACTCTGCCGGTTCGTCGGACGGGGGCGATTGCTCCGCCGGTGCGGCCCCTCGCGCCGGCCGCGGCGCGATCAACGGACCGGCTTCTCCCAGGCCGCCTTTCAGAGCCGCCCGATGTTCCCGCTCCTTGGACTTCTCTCCATGCTCCTCTTCCTCCGCCCACTCGACGCGCTTCCGCGACAGGCCGATCTTCCGTTCCTCCGTGTCCACCCGCAGGATCTTGACTTCGATCTCCTGGCCGACCTTGACCACTTCGTCCGGGTTTTCCACCTTGTGGTCCGCCAACTCCGAGATGTGCAGCAACCCCTCCAGGCCGTCCTGCAAGCCGACGAACACACCAAAGTTGGTGATCTTGGTGACTTTGCCGCGCACGACCTGTCCGGGCTGGTAGTTGTTGGGAATGTCGTGAGTCCAGGGATCCTCGTCCAACTGCTTCAGGCCCAAGGCGATCCGCCGCCGTTCGCGGTCCACGGACAACACGCGGCAGGTGACCTGCGCGCCCTTTTCCAACAACTCGTTGGGATGGCTGATCTTCCGCGTCCAGGACATGTCCGAGACGTGCAGCAGCCCGTCGATGCCCTCTTCCAACTCGACAAACGCGCCGTAGTTGGTCAAGTTGCGCACGCGGCCAGTGACCACGCCGCCTTCGGGATACCGTTCGCGGACCCGGTCCCAGGGGTTCTCCTGGGTCTGCTTCATGCCCAGCGACAACTGCTGGCCTTCGCGATCGACGCCCAAGATGACCACGTCGATATCGTCGCCGATGTTGACCAACTCGTTGGGATGATTGATCCGCTTGGTCCACGACATCTCGCTGATGTGCACCAGGCCCTCGATGCCCGGTTCGAGTTTGACGAACGCCCCGTAGCTCATCACGTTCACCACCGTCCCGTGGTGGGTCGTGTTCACGGGGTACTTCTCCACGACCGTGTCCCAGGGGTTGGCTTGCTTCTGCTTCAAGCCCAACGCGATCTTCTGCTTCTCGCGGTCGATGTGCAGGATCACGACTTCGATTTCCTGATCCAGGGCGACCATTTCGGACGGGTGCCCGATGCGTTCCCAACTCATGTCGGTAATGTGCAGCAAACCATCGATCCCGCCCAAGTCGACGAAGGCGCCGAACTCGGCAATGTTCTTGACCACGCCCTTGCGAATCTGGCCCTCGACCAACTCCTCCAGCAGCCGTTCGCGATCTTCCTTGCGCTGCTTCTCGATCAGCGACCGGCGGCTGACCACGATGTTTCGCCGGGTCTCGTCGATCTTCAGCACCTCGCACTGCACGGAGCGGCCGATGTAGTCGCCGATGTCGGACGGGCGGCGGATGTCCACCTGGCTGGCGGGCAAGAACACGTTGACGCCGATGTCGACCAGCAAGCCGCCTTTGATCTTGCGTGTGACCGTTCCCGTGACGACCTGCCCCTCCTTGACGGAGTTCATCACGTTGTCCCACTCGATCAGCTTCTGCGCTTTGCGGCGGCTCAGGCTGACCATGCCGAAGGGATCTTCCGTGGGTGCGAACTCCTCTTCGACTTCCTCCACCAACACCTTGATGATGTCCCCGATGGCCGGCGGTTCTTCCTGCTCGTCCCACTCGTTCCGCGGAATCGAGCCCTCGCTCTTAAACCCCACGTCCACCAGCACCGTGTCCTCGTCGATGCGGATCACGCGGCCCTCAATGATCTTGTTGATTGCGAACCCGCGATCGGTGTCAATCAAGTCGATCATCGCGGACGGATCTTCAATGTCCGCTACCGCCGTGTGGAAAAGGTCGTCAATTTGGTGGTCGCTTTCCAGATTTCGAATCAGATTACGGTTAACCATGTTTCACTCAGAACGGCTGTGCTTCGCCGAGCCACCGCACGCCAAATGCTGTCAACGGCTGGCAAAACACGCAAGCACGTGCCTTTCGGTAAGGCATAGACATAGGGAGACAATCCCAGCCCCTTGGGCCGTCACCGTGACGGCCGCGCATCAAAGGACTGGCCGAAGTTCGCAAATTTAGCAGATTCGCCAACTTAGGGCAACAGTCAGCAGGGGACACCGGACTGGTTTTCCGGGGTGAGCGGGAGGAAAAAGGAGTCAGGGATCAGGAGTCAGGGGTCAGGAGTCAGGGGGGCGGGGTTCGGGAGGGAATCGGCATGAGGAGGAAACTGGCCCGATTTGCGTCAAATCCAAGGACCACAGCGGTTTCTGGTCAATAACCAAGCTCCAGAAAACGTTATTCCGAGTGTTGTCACCACACCGCGTGACGAGCCAATCCCCGCCACGGAGTGTCGCGGCTTACGTGTCGTGCGGTTGCCTAGCGACTGGAAACGAGGACTTCCCCGGCGATTTTCGTGTCCGGAAAGCAGGCCAAGGCGTAACGGTTGCGTCCGTCCTCGATCTGCACGCGGAACACGGACTCCCCACCAACTGGGATCAGGCCTCGGCCCGCGCGCAGGCCCAGCGTGTGTTCGCCCGCGGGCAACTCGAGTCGCAGCACCTGAATCGTGTCCGGCAGCAACGCCCAGCATCGCGTATCGGCCGATTCCGTCGCCTCCCAGACGACGCCGGCCACGTCCAGGGCCAGGCTGCCCCAGCTGCTCAAACCGTCGACTTGCTCCTTGACGGCGTAGACAGCGGCTTTTTTGACCGCGCGGCGGGCCACGGCGCGGGCCAAAATGTGAGGATACAGGGCTTGATATTGCTGGACTGCTAGCTGGCCCACGTCCGTGACCGTTTCCGTGGCGCCCGCCGGCTGCCCGGCGACACTGACCAGGACGCGGTCGACCTGATTCTCTGACGTGATAACCTGGGGGACCTTGATCGGCGCCAGCGTGGGCGGCAACGAGTGTTTGCCGACGGCGCTCAGGATGCGGTCGGCAATCAGCATCGCCGCGCTGGTCGGGATCTCACTCACCTCGCGTTTGTACGGTCCGCGTCCGACGAAGGCGAACAGGTACAGCACGCCATTGCCCGGCGCGGAATGCCGGCCCTCGCGCGCCCGCTGTAAATCGAATCCTCCGGCGGAGAAACCGGGCTGCCACGAGACCACGGTGGCGAACGAGCGTTCGGCGTCGTCGTAGGCGCCGTGCGTGGCTTCGCGGAGCACGCCGTGCAGATACGCCCCCACGGCCACCCGCTGATACGCGGCCTTGGGATTCTCCTCGTCCAGTTGCGCGCCCGTTTCGATAATCTGCTGCTGCTTGGCCGTCACCTGCAGGCTGTACGCCTCGGCGTCTCCCCCCTCGCCCATCAGATTGGCCAAGGCCAGCATCACGCGGATCAGCACCTTTTCGTAGTCTTCGCCCGCGTAGGCCCGCTGGTTGTCGTCCATCACATAGGACAGGGCGGCTTCGGTAACGTCTTTCTGTTCCAGGTAATCGAACCGGTCCCGGACCTCGCGCAGCATCTGCTCGGCGCGCTGGGGACGGCCCGCAAACAGTTGCGCCGTGGCGAGATCCAGCGAGATCACGTCGGCGTCTTTGCCGGCCCCTGTCAACGCTTTCTCCAGCTGCTCCGCCGCCAACTCGACTTGCCCGCGATAGTACAGATCGCGGGCGCTGCGAACCCGATCGGCGTGAGTTGCGCAGCCCGCGACGGCGGCCAGCAGCAGGACGCTGACACAAGCGGGAACTCCAAACGGGTACAGTTTCGGTATCATGACAGTCTTGCACGGCCGCCGTGGCACGGCTTACTTGTTAGCCGTGCCCCGCTGATCCGCCGTGGCACGGCTAACAAGTAAGCCGTGCCACACGGACCAGTCAGCTGCATCAGCCCTTGAAGGGGCTGTAATTCTTGACCGCTCCCAGCGCCGAGCGATGGTAGCCTTTACGGACCGTCGCCGACTCCTTGTCGTACTGCCCGTTATGCACGTTGACCAACTCCATGGTCAGCAGGTAATCGCGCTGGTAGCTGTGATTGCTTTGCGTTGTGCCGGACGTCAGCGTGGCATACAGCAGGTAGTCGAACGGCTGGCCCATCTGCTCCAGGCTTTCGACAAACATCCGCATGTTGGATGGGACAAACAGCGAATCGGGCCGCAGGCGGGTCTGCTGCAGGCCCGCGTCGACAAACCGCTTGCTGACGGGACGAAACGTTCCCGATTGGACAATGCGCGTATCGATCTGCTGGTAGATCTGGTCCTTGAAATCGCCGATTTCTTCAGCGCTCTTGTTCTCCACGCCGACAAAACAGATCGCCAGCGGCCCGGCCGGCAGCGGTTGGTCGGGATTGTAGCCAGCGGGCTGAAATCCCCCGGCGTGCCTTCCCAGCAACTGCGCCACGGCGGTATCGATCAGCGGATTGAACGTCTCCGCCCCCGCATCGTGGCTCCCCACCATGTCCTTCTGGTCCGGGCTCAACACCTGTGCATACTGATGCCCCCGGCAACCGCCCAGCGCCAGCACGCCGGTAGCGCCGCCCAACGCGACCGCACAACACCCCAAGAATGCCCGTCGATCCACGACTGTACTCCGCATGCCAGACCTTGGCGAAAAAACACCCCAGAACGCGAACGCAGGCCGAAGAAAACGGCTCGACTTGTAGTCTTAAAGTCGGCTGGAGGCAACATCAAACTGGAACAGAATTGGCATCCGGGGTGAGGAACAAAGTGGTGCTAGCTGCGGAGCGATCAACGCCGATGAGTGGGCAGACGTGCGGACGGCGACGTCGCGACAGCTCGATAACGGTTCCCGACGCTTTCGTCTCGTTCACCTTTTCCGGTTTCCGTGTGCGCCGCTTGCCGTGAGGCTGGGCTTCTCCGATAATACGCTAGTGCGTCGTCAAGGCTAGATGTTGGGGTAGCGGAGGTGGCGTAAGCTTCCAGCTTGCGGCGATTTGTTCCTGGCAAGCTGGAAGCTTACCCCACTTTTTATCATTGACGACGCTCCTGGGGCTGCAATCAAGGAGTTTCCATGTCCACGGCAACCGCCCCGCCCGCCACGCCTGAAATCGTTGCCAGGACGCTGCCGCGCGATTGGGCCAGCGACTGGAGTCTGGCCGATTTGCAGCAGCATCTCGGCGGGATTCCCGCCGAACGCATCCGGCTGATCCCGGCGCCCGGCACAGCGACCGAGCAAGATCTGCTGGACATCGCGGAACGCGAAGATCGGCTGTACGAATTGGAAGACGGCGTCCTGGTGGAGAAGGCTATGGGGTGGCAGGAAGCGGTTCTGGCCGCATGGATTATTGGGGAATTCACAGCGTACCTGAAAACGCACGATTTGGGCCAAGTCATGGGGGCGGACGGGCCGCTGAAGATCCTGCCGGGCAAGGTCAAGCTGCCCGACGTGTCGTTTATTGGCTGGAGCCGGTTTCCCAAGGAGCGGTTGGGACGGCGGCCGATCCCGGCCCTGGTCCCGGATCTGGTGATCGAGGTGCTGTCGGACACCAACACCAAACGCGAAATGGATCGCAAGCTGAAGCAGTACTTTCAAGCCGGCGTAAGTCTCGTCTGGTACATCGACCCCAAGACACGGTCGGCCCGCGCGTTCACGAGTCCGGCCGCCGTGACGGAAATCGACGAAGACGGCTCGCTCGACGGCGGCCAAGTGCTGCCCGGTTTTCGGCTCTCGTTGCGCTCGTTGTTCGAACGAGCCGACCGGCAAGGCCCTGGATCCGAGGAATGACTCGACGCGGCTCGTCGAGGACGGTCGGGACACACCACCGCTGCCACCCCTTACGCGCAGCAACTCGGTGAACGCTTCCGCCAAATGACCGTTGTTGACACAGAGCGGATCGGGGAGAGAATAGACGCATGGCCCAAACGGTTGGCATCATTCGACGATTCCCTCTTGAGGTTCCATGATGGCTGCACGGCAGGATTCTGAAGTGCTTGTGGTCGGTGCGGGTCCCGTGGGGTTGTTCGCGGGGCTGGCTTTGACGCAGCGGGGCGTGCGAATCCAGATCATCGACAAAATGTCCCGGACGGGCGTCCACAGCTATGCCCTGGCGTTGCACGGGCGGGCGCTGCAGTTGTTGCGTCCCTACGGCCTGCTGGACAAGATCCTGAGGCAGGCGTATCCGATCCGCACGGTCGGCCTGTTTGACCAAGGCCGCCAGCGGGCGGAGGTCTCGCTGCCCGATGCGCAGGACGGGATTCCCGCGCTGGTCGTGCTGCCGCAGGACGCCCTGGAACGCGCTTTAGAGGAAGCCCTGGCGGCCCACGGAGTGCGCGTGCAATGGAATCACGCCGTGTCGCAGTTGGCCTCACACCAGGACCACGCGGCGGTGACGATCGATAAACTGGTCCAGGAATCCGTCGGCTACGCGGTGGCGCACACCGAATGGATGGTGGCCAAATCGACCACGTTGAAGGTGCCGTACGTGATCGGCGCCGACGGCCACCGGTCGGCCGTCCGGCGGGAACTGGACATCGAATTTGCCGAGGCGGCCGAAGCCCAGAGTTACGCGGTGTTCGAGTTCGACACCGACTTCGCCCTGGACCACCAACTGCGGCTGATCCTGGGCGAACGCACCGCCGACGTGCTTTGGCCGCTGCCCGGCAACGCTTGCCGCTGGAGTTTTCAGCTGACCGATTTGGTCGCCCCGGCTGCGGCCCGGCGCCGTGACCGACTGGGTGTGATGATCGGCTCGGCCCAGTACCCGGCCATGACCGAAGACGACCTGCACCGGCTGATCGGCGAGCGTGCCCCTTGGTTCCGGGGCAGCGTCTCGCGTCTGAATTGGCAGATCGTGGTGCGCTTCGAGCGGCGGCTGGCTCGCGCGTTCGGCCGGCAGCGGGTGTGGCTGGCCGGCGACGCCGGACACATGACCGGGCCGGCAGGGTCGCAAAGCATGAACGTCGGGCTGCGCGAAGCGGAAGACTTGGCAGGCATCCTGGCGGGAATTCTCCGCGAGGCCCAGCCGGCGGAGCAGTTGCAAACGTACAACGAGCAGCGGCTGGCCGAATGGCGCCGGTTGCTGGGACTCGACGGAGCCTTGACCTCGGACACCGCAACCGATCCGTGGCTGAGCCAGCACAGCGCGCAGCTGCTGCCGTGCCTGCCCGCCACCGGTGCGGAGTTGGCCCGCCTGGCCCAGCAACTGGGCCTGCGGTTTGCATGAGCCCCCGAGAACTTGGATCGAGTCAGAACGGAGAACGCAGAGCCGTGCCGCAGACACCAGACGAAGTACTCGCCGCCGAATTGAAGAAACTGGCGGTTCGGACCACGAAGAAGGAAGCCGGGGCCGGCGTCGTGAGCTGGGTGGCGAAGAAGTTGCCCACCGACGCTTTCAAACTGGAGTTGCAGATCGAAGCCGATGCCGAAACCGCATTGCGGACCGCATTCGAGGTGCTCCAGGAAGAAGGCACGCTGCGCGACGACATCGCCTGCGAGTCGAGCAACCCAACCGTTTCGGCCGTAATCGGTTCCGGTTTCTTGCGTCTGAACCCGGCCGTGGTCACGGTGGAGGTGGTCCCGTCGGGCGCCGGCAATTCGATCGTGACCATCGTCGGCGCGGCCAAGGAGGGACTGATTAAACAGCACGGCGGTCAGAAGGCGGCAGAGAGGATCGCCCATCTGCTGCGAAGCAAATGCCTCTTCCGCAGCCCCAAACGCGGCGAAGTGTCATGACGGGCGGCAAAAGGTTTGATTTACGCCGTCCACCGGAGTAACTTGGGCCAGTAGCAAGTCGTAGTAGTGGCGGATGTGGAGAAACCTGGGCGAAGAGCACCTTCATCTTTCACCTAATCTTTCACCTAATCTCCTCCGGCTCCAAGGCAGGAGGGAAGAGACGACGAGAGAGATTAGGTGAAAGATTAGGGTTTTGGGTTTCGGCGCAGTTGGCTAATTTTACGGCTCGTCAGCAGAATTTGTGGGTCACGCGGCGAGAGAAGCAATGTTGAAGCGGACTGAAGACAGTGTTTGCTGAGACGGGGGACCAGTCCCCCGGACCCCCTGGGATTTTTCGCTTTGGTG
>Ga0116156_10001044_pt1 | contig 27994 bp, 25 predicted proteins | sample AD_UKC045_MetaG_FD_89891 | JGI IMG/M metagenome (GOLD analysis project Ga0116156, IMG submission 89891) | Active sludge microbial communities of municipal wastewater-treating anaerobic digesters from USA - AD_UKC045_MetaG | ecosystem: Engineered > Bioreactor > Anaerobic > Digestate | place: USA... | reverse complement strand
TCTCCTCGTGTGCGCAAGAAAAACGCGACAATAATCAAGCGGTCGCGAAAAGCATTTTTCCAAAGGGAGCAAAAATCACCAATGATAATTTCAAAGGCACAGCCTATTTAAAAATGCTAATGGATGCTGACAGTCTCAACCCGACTTCGGTTGGCAACGTGACGTTTGAACCCGGTGCAAGAACGAAGTGGCATCTGCACCCGGGAGGTCAAATTCTATTAGTAATTGACGGAGTTGGATACTATCAGGAAAAAGGACAAGCAAAAAAAATACTTCGAAAAGGTGATGTAATTAAATGTCCAACGAACGTCCCTCATTGGCACGGTGCAAGTGCAGACACTGCCTTCGTACAGGTTGCCATAACAAACCGTCACTTGGGTGAAACGGTCTGGTTGCATGAAGTATCAGAAGAAGAATACAAACAATAATCCCGACCTGCCTGCCGGCAAGGCAGGTAGCGATCGGAATGAACACGAAACCAATTAGTGATGAAACAGACTGAAAGAAATATCATTGTAATTGTAATATTCCTACTGTCTTCTTGCTTGGGCTATGCACAAAAGAAGCCTATTGTAATTCAAGACCAGGGAAGCTTTGCCGTGGGCGGCTCCGTGAAGACAAATCCAGGAACTTATGATAACATTAAACGCACACCGGAAGGTCAGACATTTCATGGCGATCACGCGTATGTATTTTATCAGATTCCTGTAAAAGCAAAGAAACTTCCACTGGTATTCTGGCATGGCATCGGTCAGTTTTCGAAAACATGGGAGACTACTCCTGATGGACGCGAAGGTTATCAGAATATTTTTCTCAGAAAAGGCTTTGGTGTTTACATACTTGACCAACCTCGAAGAGGAAGAGCGAGTCGCAGTATGGATTCAGTTAAAATTTTTCCTACACCTGATGAGCAGATGTGGTTTGGCACATTTCGAATTGGCATTTGGCCCAACTACTTTCCCGGTGTACAGTTTGCGAAAGATCCTGAAACGCTCAATCAATACTTCAGGCAAATGGCGCCTAACATTGGTGGATTTGATTATGATGTCAACTCAGATGCTGTCTCGAAGTTGTTTGACAAAATTGGAGAAGGCATACTTGTTACTCATTCACACGCTGGCGGTTTCGGGTGGCTCACAGCGGTAAAGAATAATAAGATAAAGGCGATTGTTTCATACGAACCTGGAAGTGCATTCATTTTTCCAGAGGGAGAAGTTCCATCACCTATTGAAAGTTCATCCGGTCCAGTTACGGCAGTTGGAAGACCAATGAATGATTTTATGAAGTTGACAAAGATTCCAATTATCATCTACTATGGAGATAACATTCCAGCGAAGCCCGATCCTAATCCGGGAGCTGATGGCTGGCGTGCTCGACTTGAAATGGCGAGACTCTGGCGCGATGCTGTTAATCGTCATGGTGGTGATGTGACAGTTGTCCACTTGCCAGAAGTCGGATTGAAAGGTAATACACATTTTCCTTTTTCTGATTTGAACAACATTGAGGTTGCTGACCTCATGTCGAAGTGGTTAAAGGAAAAGAAATTAGATAAGTAACATCCAAACAATTTACAACGCTATGAAAGTATCAATGCTCGGACTCGGTTTGTTGGTGATGACAGTCGTGTCATCTTACGCCCAAACCCCAACTACGACAACCTTCACAAAAGAAGAACAGGAACTCGTCAATCTCTCAAAAGATAAATGGCAATGGATGGCCGACAAGAACGTAGACAAACTTGCTGTACTCTTTCACGACAAATCAAAATTTGTTCACATGAGTGGTACATGGAAAAAAGACGAGGAACTTGAGATCATTAAATCAGGGAGCATCTGGTATAAAAAGGCAACCATCCATGATACAGCAATAGAAATTACCGGAAAGACAGCTGTTGTATGGAATCGCATTACCCTTGAATCGGAAGTTCGGGGAAGTGACGCAAAGATCGAATTTACTGTAACGGAGGTGTATGTAAAGGAAGGCAAGAACTGGAAAATGTTAGCCTTGACATTTAGCAGTGTGCGCGATACGCATGTCATTAAACATTAAAATCGAATCATCAGTGACAAAGGCAACAATCAAAATTTGATATGACCATAAGTACCAACAAACACAAGCTCATCTTCATACTGGTAATTGCGTTTTGGATTGCGGGCTGTAACTCTAGTGACAATTCCGAAAACACATGGTCGGATTACAAAGCTGATGCACATAGTTCCAGCTATTCATCGCTAGACCAAATCAATCTCTCCAATGTAAGTCAATTAGAAAATGCCTGGACTTTTCAAATGAATGATTTGCCGCAGGGTCAGGAGCCTGTGTCGAGTCAAAGCAATCCTATCATTGTTGACGGAGTCATGTATATTAATTCCGGCAAACAAACTGTTTATGCTATCGATGCAGCAACAGGCAAAGAAATTTGGTCGTGCAAGACATTGGAAGAAGGGCAACCCAGTGCTGCCAGCAGAGGTGTTACGTATTGGGCAAGTGGCGATGATAAAAGAATCTTATATTCTTCTGGTAATTACTTAATGGCTATTGATGCAACAACAGGTAAGATCATCTCTTCATTCGGAACTAATGGCAAGGTAAACCTGAATGAAGGTGTAAGAGATGATCCTGGAAAAATTTCGGTTTCTCTTTCAACCCCTGGAAGGGTCTTCAAAGATTTAATCATTATCGGATTAAGAACACCCGATTTTTATGGAGCTCCTCCCGGATATATCCGAGCGTATAACTGCAAATCAGGGAAATTGGAATGGACCTTTCACACCATTCCTCATCCCGGTGAACCCGGTTATGAAACCTGGCCACCTGATGCCTACAAATATGCTGGTGGAGTTAATTGCTGGGCAGGACTTAGCATCGACATGGCTAGAGGTATGGTCTTCCTGGCACTCGGATCTCCTTCCTACGATTACTATGGTGCGGACAGAAAAGGAGAAAATCTTTATGGTAACTGTGTCCTTGCATTAGATGCGGCTACCGGTCATTACAAATGGCACTTTCAAACCGTGCATCATGATCTATGGGATTATGACTTGCCCGCGCCACCAAATTTAGTGACAATCAAAAAAGATGGAAAAGATATTGACGCAATCGCACAAGTTACCAAACATGGTTTTGTGTTCGTACTGGATCGTGAAACAGGTAAGCCACTCTATCCTGTTGAGGAACGAAAAGTTCCTGCATCAAATATGCCTGATGAAGAAGCTTGGCCAACCCAACCTTTTCCCGTAATACCGAAAGCATTTGTGAAACAGTCGATGACCGAGGGTGATCTAAATCATTATTCGGATTCAAGCCATAACGCAATACTCGAAAAATTCAGATCAGTAAGATATGAAGGCTTGTTTACACCACCCGATTTAAAAGGCACTTTATCTCTGCCTGCAACTAGAGGTGGAGCGAATTGGGGTGGAGCAGCGTATGACCCCACTACATCCTACCTCTACATCAGAGGTAATAATTTACCAGAGATTATCACCATCGTTGATATTGATAAACATTTCGCTGCACGCGACAACTCAATTTTTGAAACCGGTCGGGCAACGTATATGAAACATTGTTCATCGTGTCATGGCCCGGAAAAAAAGGGAGTTCCACCTACATTCCCTTCGTTAGTAAATCTTAAAGACAAGATGGGTGAAAAAGAAGCACTCGAAAAAACACAGATGGGTGGTGGTTCGATGCCAGCTTTCAAAGGAGTGATCTCTACAGACGAGACACAAGCAATCATCGCTTTTTTGTATGACAAAAAAGGTGGCCAGCCAAATCAAGTAACAGAAGAAAAAACTGACGAAATAAAACCTGTGCGATACGGAAACATCACGGGCTATAGAACGTGGTCTGACCCGAGTGGGAATCCTGCAATGAAAGGTCCTTGGAATACATTAAGTGCCTTGAATCTTTCAACCGGAGAGTATGCCTGGCAAATTCCTGTAGGGAATGATGAGAAGCTACAGGAGGAAGGCGGACCTATTACAGGTTTGTTAGCTCGGTCTGGCCCAATGGCAACGGCTGGAGGATTGGTTTTTATCAGTGGAGCAGCAGACAAAAAATTGTGGGCGTTTGATAAGGCTACCGGCAAACTTGTTTGGGAAACCGTTTTACCTGCTGCTAACAATGCAAACGTCTGTTCATTCTTTGTCGGAGGAAAACAGTTTGTTGCTTTATCTGTGGGCGGCACCAAAGAGAATCCATCAGGATCGATAATGGCTTTCAAACTTCCGTAAGGTGGTAACTCAAAGACTACAAAAAATGAAAATGATAAAAATCAAATCGTATACCACACTTGCCTTTACATTGCTTATGGCATTGCACGCACAAGTTGCCTTAGGGCAAAACAATTCTGAAGGGAAACAAACACTCACTGAAAAACAAAAAGCGATTACCCTAATCTCGGCACTCACGGCAAAAGGTGAATTAACAAAACTAAAGCAAGCGCTCAATACAGCACTTGATGCTGGTGTTACTGTTAATGAGTGCAAAGAAGTGTTGGTTCATTTATATGCCTACTGCGGATTTCCAAGAAGCATACAAGGCCTCAACACATTAATCGCTACGCTTGACGAGAGAAAAGCAAAAGGCATCAAAGACAGTATAGGAAAAGAGTCCACTCCTATAACCGACACAAATAAGTATGAGACCGGATGGAAAAACTTGGCAAAACTTGGTGGACGCCCGACAGACGGCCCGATAGAAAAACCTACTACTGGCTATGGAGCGTTTAGTCCGGAGATTGATCGATTTCTGAAGGAACATTTGTTCGCGGATCTTTTTTCGAGAGATGTCCTGACATATGCCGAGCGCGAGCTTACTACCATATCAGTGCTTATCGCGCTTGGTAGTGGAGTTGAGCCGATGCTAGGCTCACACTTAGGATTAACAATGAAACAAGGCCTGACCAAGAATCAAATTGAAGAAATCTTTTCGTTGATCGAAAAATCAGTAAACAAAGCGGATGCCGATGCTGCGCGAAAAGTATTTGCAGAACTATCATCTAAAAACTAATATTTCAAAGTGCGCAATCAGGCTTAGACAATAAAATGAATCTTAAACAACAGACACCATTCACCAACATACACCAAGCAAAATGAAAAAACTATCCATCGGAATTACGTTGCTACTCTTCGCATGTAGTTCACATGCTCAACAGACTGCTGCACCAGAGATTAAAACAGCCTACGGTATTGTTCGGGGCGCGACCAAAGAAGATGTATCTTCTTTCAAAGGCATTCCTTATGCAGCACCACCGGTTGGCGAGTATCGTTGGCGTCCACCACAACCAGTAGCAAAATGGAGTGGCGTTCGTGATGCAACCAAGGATTGTGCTGATTGTCCACAACGCGCCTGGCCGGGTTCGACTGCAATACAATCCGAAGATTGTCTTTTTCTGAATGTGTGGACACCGACTACAGCTACGAAGAAATCAAAATTGCCAGTGATGGTTTGGATTCACGGAGGTGGTTTCACAGGCGGTAGTGGCTCCGGCCCAGGCTCGGCAGGAGATGCATTTGCAAAACAAGGTGTGATTCTAACAACAATCAATTACAGACTTGGTCGCCTTGGACATTTTGCTCACCCCGCATTGAGCAAAGAACATCCAGAAGAATTTAAAGGCAGCTACGCCTATATGGATCAGATAGCAGCGCTTAAGTGGATCAAAGAAAACATTGCTGAGTTCGGGGGAGATCCGAATAACGTAACGATTTTTGGTTTCTCTGCAGGTGGAGTATCCGTACATTCTCTCTTAACTATTCCAGCTGCGAAAGGTCTTTTCCATAAAGCTATTGGTGAATCAAGTGGTGGTCGTGATGGTGTCCTTACCGGCAGACCAATTAACAAAGAAAATGCAGATCCACTCTATGCTGTTTCCGCGGAGACAATCGGGATAAACTTTGCACGAAAACATAAGATTGCGAGTACAGACGCAGCTGCATTGACTAAACTTCGCTCACTGAGTGTGGACCAAATTGTAGATGGTGGTCAGGAAAATGATAGCTCCGGTGCTCGAATTTACGCAGGCCCTATTCTCGATGGGAAACTGGTGGTTGAAACAGCGGAGAGTGCCTACAAGTCAGGAAGACAACCATCTGTTCCGCTCATTATTGGAAATTGCAGCGCGGAAATTGGTGGGCCATTCGTTAGTAATGCCAATTCAAAGGAAGCGTTGTTTGCATCTTTTGGCGAATTTGAAGCTGAAGCTAATGCTGCCTTCGATCCTGAAGGCAACAAAGAATTTGCCGAGGTAATCACGAAGTTTAACACCGACTGGGTATGGGGTGAACCAGCACGCATGACAGCAAGAGCGTTTGTAGCGAAACGTGCGCCAGCTTATATGTATCAATTCGGTTATATACCGGCCGCAATACGAACGCGTGCTCCTTATGGTGCTGGTCATGGCTCCGAAGTTTCATTTGTATTCAATACCCTCAATGCCCGATGGGGAGCTCCGGCTGAGGCAACACCTGAAGAAAAAGAATTAGCGAGAATCATGAATACCTATTGGGCAAACTTTGCGAAAACAGGTAATCCAAATGGTAAGGGTGTTCCGAATTGGCCTTTGTATGACACGCAAAAGGACGAGATTCTTGATGTTGACCTGGATGGCAAAGCGGTGGCAAAACCCGATCCACGAAAAGCACGATTCAACGTGATTGAAAAAGCATTCAAGAAAAGAGAGCGTTTACAATCACGGGGTATTTAACTTGTGATGAAGTTAAATAATATATCATGAGAAAAATTAGTATTCCATTTTCCCTTCTTCTTTTAGTAGTAGGCGTATTCCACGGGTTTGCTCAAACGAATCCTATGATGGATGCCTTTCCAAAAGGAACAGTTTTACAGGGCAACATTCCCTACAACAATGACAACCTGCCTAAACATTTGCTGGATATTTATTTACCAGCAAATGCAAAAGGAAAAATACCGCTCGTGATATTCATACATGGTGGTGGCTGGTTAAGCAACGATAAGTATGCTGACATGGGTTATATGAAAAAAACGGTTGCTGAAATTATCAGCAATGGTTTTGCATTAGCATCTATTGATTATCGGTTCAGTACGCAAGCGGTTTTTCCTGCACAGATGCTCGACTGCAATCGCGCCATTTCTTTTTTGTATGACAATGCCGATAAGTATGGCTTTGATAAAACACGTTTTGCGCTCATGGGTTTTTCAGCAGGCGGACATCTGGCTTCGATGGTGGGTTTATCGAAGAATAATAGTGTTGATGCGTTCTTTATGCCCGGATCAACTAAATCTTTCAACTTCAAAGCCGTAGTTGATTTCTACGGTCCTGCGGAATTGATTTTGTTTCCCGGAGCTAATGATGAAAAATCACCCGAAGGTTTATTGATTGGTGCAGCGCCACTTGCCCGGCCTGATTTAGCGAAAGCAGCAAGTCCTGTTACCTATGTTGATAAAAATGATCCTCCCTTCCTGATTATTCATGGTGAAAAAGATGACCTCGTTTCAACAAAGCAATCGCAATTACTGAGTGCATGGTTAACAGTGGCGGGCGTTCAAAATGAACTGATCATTGTAAAAGATGCACCGCACTTCGGTGTGATGTTCGATGCGGATGATATTCGAAGTAAAGTGATGGATTTTCTGAAGAGTAAATTGAATTGAGAAGTCGGTTGTCGATTTTCTTAACATAAGCACAACGAATAATGACACTTGAATTAATTCCTATTGAAGACATTCATCCTCATTATTCTCCGCCTGCGGATTCTTCTATAACAGACTTGAATGTATTTGAATTTCGTAACCCATTTTAAAACCTATCTCAGTATATTTAATATCGAATAGGTAATCACCTTAAATAATTAAAGTATGGCAGTCATCAACCTGAATGTAAACGGAAAAAAGCAAACAGTAGACATTGATCCGAAAACGCCAATGCTCTGGGTATTGCGCGAACACTTAAACTTAGTGGGCACTAAGTATGGATGTGGCATTGCGCAATGTGGAGCCTGCACCATACATCTTAATGGTACTGCAGTTCGTTCATGTCAGTTACCTGCTTCTGTTGCTGCGAACAAAGAAATTACAACCATCGAAGGACTTTCTGAGAATGGAGATCATCCTGTGCAAAAAGCATGGCTTGAGCATGATGTCGCGCAGTGCGGTTATTGCCAGACCGGACAGATCATGTCTGCCGCAGCATTGTTAAAAACAAATCCAAATCCGACTGATGCACAAATTGAGGCAGGGATGTCTGGCAACATTTGCCGGTGTGGTACTTATTTGCGCATAAAAGATGCTATCAAATCTGCGTCTGCACAAAAATAAAATCGATCACATTATCATCATTAAAAGAATTGAAAATGGAAAAGATTAAAACCTCACTCAGCAGACGATCATTTTTGAAATCGTCCATGCTTGCCAGCGGTGGCCTCATGATTAGTTTTAGCGGATTGGCTAAATCCATATCCGATGGTAATATCAATCCATCAAATCTTGCGGAAGAATGGAACGAGCTAACCGGTTATATCAAAATTACTTCGGATAATATTATCAAGATATTCAATCCTAATCCGGAGTTTGGACAAAATGTGATGACTTCACTCCCCATGATTGTGGCGGAAGAATTGGATGTCGATTGGAAAAAAGTAATAGTAGAAATGGGGCCGCACGACAATGCGAAATTAGGACCCCAATTTACCGGAGGAAGTAATTCAGTCAGGATGTATTGGAAACCTCTCCGTGAGGCAGGCGCGGCTGCTCGTCAAATGTTGAGAGATGCTGCAGCACAAACCTGGAGCGTACCCGTGGAAGAAGTGACAACAAAAGCCGGCATGCTCTATCATGAAAAAAGTGGAAAGACAGGAAAGTATGGTGACTTTGCATCAAAGGCTGCGGCCAATCCGATACCCAAAGATGTTAAGCTAAAGGATATAAAGAGTTTTAACGTTGTAGGAAACTCGAGCAAGAATGTAGAAGGTTTGAAAATTGTAACAGGCAAACCTCTTTTTGCATTAGACCACAAGTATGAAGGAATGCTGATTGCCATGATTGAACATCCACCAGCATTTGGCAAGAAACTTAAATCGTTTGATGCATCTGAAACCTTGAAGATGCCCGGAATCAAAGATGTGTTTACGCTAAAATTGTATGAAGATGGTTTTGAACAAGCAGGTTTTGATACTCGTACATTTAATGACTTGCTCGTAGTGGTAGGCAAGACTACCTGGGAAGTTATGAATGCTCGTAAAAAACTAAAAGTAGTATGGGAACAGATCAGTGAAACAAAAGAGACTGTTGCAGGTTTTCGTGGTAAAACCGAAGTCGTTATTCCAGCGGAACTTGAGACAACCAGTACGCAGTATCAAAAAATGGCTGACTACGCAAAGAAGCCTGCACAGGAATTACGAAAAGACGGTGACCCCGAAGCGGCATTCGCTAAAGCCACACAGATTTTAGAACGCACCTACACAGCGCCTTTTTTAGCACACAACTGCATGGAGCCTATGAATTTCTTCGCGCACGTTACCGATGAACAAGCTTTGTTGGTAGGACCTCATCAGGCACCGGGTTGGATTGAACCTACACTGTCGAAAATTTTAAATCTACCTCCCGACAAAATAGAAATTCAAATCACCAGAATGGGCGGAGGCTTTGGCCTCAGAGCATATGGACACTACATGACAGAAGCTGCGCTTATCTCCAGAAAAGTAAAGGCTCCCGTTAAACTTGTTTATAGTCGTGAAGATGACATGACGTATGGCATTTATCGCCCCATGTATACAGCTACCTATCGTGCGGCATTGGATGCGAATAAAAATGTCATTGCCTTCCATGTAAAGGGTGGCGGAATACCGGAACATCCTGTTCATGCTAACCGGTTTCCGGCTGGCGCAATTGATAACTACCTCGCTGAAGGCTGGGCAATACCATCGAATATAACAATCGGAGCATTCCGCGCACCGCGATCAAATTTCAATGCAGCAGCGGAGCAATCTTTTCTGGATGAGTTAGCTGAAATGGCAGGTAAGGATCCGATCGATTTCAGACTGGAACTTTTAAAGCGTGCGAAAGAAAATCCTGTAGGTAAAAATAATGACTACGATGCTGATCGGTACGCAGGCGTATTAACGTTGCTGAAAGAAAAATCCGGATGGAATAATTCTGAAAATAAAAAATACAGTCGCGGAGTCGCTGCTTATTTCTGTCACAATTCATATGCAGCTCATGTTGTAGATGTAGTGACGAAAGATGGCCAACCCTATGTTGAACGCGTCTTTAGTGCTGTTGATTGTGGTGTGGTGATAAATCCGGATGCCGCTGTTAATATGGTACAAGGTGCGATAGTAGATGGAATTGGAAATGCTTTCTATGGCGGGTTGACACATAAAGAGGGTGTCTCAGATCAGAACAATTTCAATCGCTACAGAATGATCCGACTCAAAGAAGCACCAAAGAAAATTGATGTGAGTTTTGTGAAGAGTGATGTTGATCCAACGGGTTTGGGTGAACCACCCTTTCCACCCGTGTTTGCAGCAGTGGCTAATGCATTATATAAAAATACTGGCAAACGGTTCTATGATCAACCCTTTGGAAAGCACATTGAATTGAATCGTCAGAAAATGTAGCAAAACAAATGAGTCTGATCTTCTGCCTCAAAGTGGACTTGACGACTTATATCAAAGTAAATATTTTCCCATCCGAGTGTCCTTCACCGACTGTAAATCGTTTTCAAATTTACGGTGGTGAAGGAACATCAACATTGGCAACAAATTTATGTTAGTACCTTTTGGATAATAATAAAGGGCATCTCTAAAAACTGCATATTTCTTCTCCAACCGGAGAATGCCTGTCCCGATTTTAGCGGGAGGAAGGGATGAGACTAATAAAAAAAAGTTTTTAGAGATGCCCTTAACATTTAGTTAAAAGCAACAAAATGAAAATCAATATTACCAATGTCTATTCGATTCAGATTGTGGCGATCACAATACTGTTACTTTCTTTCGGAAATGTAGCTGGGCAAGAAAACAAACAAATGGTTCGACTGGCAAAACTGGTAATTGATTCAACACAGCTAGAGGCCTATAACATTTTTCTAAAAGAGGAAATCGAAGCATCCATAAAACTTGAAAAGGGTGTTTTAACTTTATATGCCGTGGCAGAAAAATCTAAGCCAACACACATCACCATTTTAGAAATATATGCCAGCACGGAAGCGTATAAAGCACATACTCAAACTCCACATTTTTTAAAATACAAAAATGGTACAAAAGATATGGTGAAGTGGCTTGAACTTGTTGAAGTTGATCCGTTGATAAAGGATATGAAAATAAAATGATTTTAATTTGATGTTAAAGATAAACGTAATGACCCATTAAAAGACTTCCATCAGCAGATGGGTCACCCTACCTTCCATCCCATGTTCGGAGCACTTGCCAATGCTTTGTATAAAGCAAAAGAAAAACGATTTTACGAACAGTCTTTTGGGAAGCAATTGGGAAATGTAACTCATATTATGTGATTTCATTCCTTGGTCTGTAACGACATCGATCAAAGATTAGAGGATCTATGTATCTTATACCTCCGAAATCAATAGATACTTATGCAACGAGCAAATTCACCAACCAAATTGCAAAATACCCTGAGAATTATTCTAGGATCTTTCATGGTATTGGCCGGGATTGCACATCTCACTTTTGCACAAGGAGAATTTCAAGCTCAGGTACCCAATTGGATACCGCTTGGTAAAGATCTTGTTGTCATCCTATCCGGTATTGTTGAAATAGGATTTGGATTAGCGATGATCTTTTGGAAAAAAGAAAGAATCAAAGTTGGCATTGCACTCGCAGTATTTTACATTCTGATTTTCCCAGGCAATATTGCTCAATACCTTAACCATACCGATGCCTTTGGATTGGACAGTGATCAGGCCAGATTAATCCGGTTATTTTTTCAACCCATATTGATATTGTGGGCATTGTGGTCTACTGGTGCTCTTCGTAAGATTCTCAGAAAGTAGAAAGTAATTACCGAGCTTGATGAAGACCTGATCAGAAAATACATGTCATTGATTGACATCGAAGAATTCAAAGTCCGGGAAAAATTATTATAAGGAGATAGCTCCGAATTATACTAATTAGTTAACTCCATCCTGATAGTTTTTCCAAACATCAGCAAAGTACCAAGCTCTTCTCTGCCCTAACTAATATTCCCTACCCTCTAGAGGGTAGTCCCCTTACCTTAATGAGGGTGTTTTTCGTGATTACCCCTATTTTCTTTTTTCTTCATCATGAACTTTTGAAGTTTTTGAGCACCTTTGCGCCTCTTAGAATTAGTCTAAATAAGCGCTTAAAACATTAAAATATGCTCAAAATCAATAGAAATTCTCTCTTTACTCTGTTAGCCTCTTTTTCAATACTAGCCGCTTGTTCTGATGACGATAGCCCCACAGGCCTCCGTCCGAAAATGGAGTACACCAGCCTGAATGATGAAAAGGCTTACTCAGTCCAGTTCCTGGATGTCACTGGTCTTACTACTGTCGATTCAACCGAAGGCAATACATATCATAAAATGTTTCAGGCACACAATTATTACTCAAGTTCCTCAACCAGTGCGAATGCGGAGATTGATGCGGTTAAACTGAACAATTTGTTTTCAAATAGCGGAAATCCTTTTGTTGATATTTCTACATCTACGATTTCTGTAAACGGTGCTACCTTAAATGCATCAGGGTTAAACTTGCGTGATATAACAGCTTCATCACTAACCGATGGAAGTGATGTAATTGAGAAAATTGAAAGTCACTTCGATAAACTTGCAGATGCCAGTCTTTCAATTGGAGAAGTCGCAGAAGCAGGTCAGGCAGGAAAGCTTGGAAACTACCTGGTAGATGAACGTGGTATTGAACATATTCAGATCATACAGAAATCTTTGATTGGTGCCCTTGAATTGGATTACATAGGCAACGTACTTCTTTCAGAAGGTCTCGATGCGGACAACTCAAAAGTAGTGACCGGAAAAAACTATACAGCCCTCGAACACAACTGGGATGTAGCCTACAGCCTTCTCACGTTGAATCCGGTTTATCTTGCTGGATCAACAGATGCTACAAGGGGTACAACTGAGTTTGGTCTTGGGGCTTATACCTGGGAATATAACAAAGCTAACTACGCCAATATGTTTGCCGCTTTCTTAAAAGGAAGAGCGGCCATCGTAAACAACGATAAAGCAGAACTTGAAAAACAGGCTTTGTTCATTCGGACACAATTTGAAATTGCGCTTGCTAAAGCGGCACTTGGCTACCTTGATAAATGGAAGACCGGTACAACGGATGCAGCACGTGCTCATGCCATTGGAGAAGGTCTTGGATTTATTTATTCATTGCGCTTTGCTACTGTTCATACCGTAGACGCAACTTTTTCAGATGAATTAATGGATGATTTGATAGGCTCAGAGAATGGATTCTGGGATCTGACGGCTGATAAAATCAATGCAGCTTCGGATGCGATAAATGATAAATTTGATTTTTAGAAAAGAAGAAACTAATAAATTTAAGTACGATGGATTGATGGCTAAAGCTGTCAATCCATTTTATTGTTTTTAACAAAGTGTTTTATGATCATGAAGAAGGTAAGAATTGTGTGGATTGCTACGGTCTTTCTTTTAGGATGTAGTGGTGGTGACCCGAAGCCAGAAGTTTCTGAAGGGGATTTGGATCGGCAGGTCATGTTAACCCATTGGGCAGATAATATTATCATTCCTTCTTACAATACGTTTAAAATATTGCTGGATGACATGATTCAAAAATCTGAAGCATTCGCTGACGCACCTGATGAAGATGCATTGATTGCATTTCGCCATGCATGGGAGGCGGCATACATCGGATGGCAAAAGGTAGAATTGTTTGAGACAGGTCCTGCAGACCGTTATACCATTCGTAATTTCTTTAATATCTATCCAACAAGTGTTGCTGGCATTCTTGCAAACATCAACAGTGGTAGTGCCAACATGAAAACACCAGCGTCCTACGCAAACCAGGGATTTCCTGCACTTGACTATTTACTGAACGGTGTGGCGGATACTGATGAAGGTATCGTTGCATACTACTCCACCGAGCCCGATGCAGAAAAACGATTGGCATACATAAAGCGAATTACAGATCGCATGGATGAACTCTTAACTAAAGTGATCACGGAATGGCCAACGTATCGTGCAATGTTTATCAGTAAGACTGGTCTTGACATTGGCTCACCCATGGGACTAACTGTAAATGCTTATGTGTTAAACTATGAGCGATACATTCGTTCAGGAAAATTTGGAATACCTTCTGGCGCGATGACCATCAGTGGTGAAACAAAGTATCCTGATAAAGTTGAAGCATTCTACAAAAGAGATATTTCTAAAGTCCTTGCAACAGTAGCCCATCAGGCATCGATTGATTTCTTTAATGGTAAGGATGTAGTAACAGGATTGGAAGGGCCTTCCCTTAAAAGTTACCTCGATGGACTTGATGCAAAAGATACCAGTACTAACACATTGCTTTCTACAATCATCAATGAACAATTCAATGCAGCTAATGCAAAGCTTGACTTGTTACCAGACAACTTGCATGATGCCGTTGAGTCTGATAACGAATCTATGCTAGCTGTATTTGCCGAAATGCAAAAAGAAGTGCGCTTGCTGAAAGTTGATATGACTTCCGCTATGAGCATTACCATTACCTATACCGATAATGATGGCGACTAATTCAAAGATGATTTAGTCATGAATGAATATTTCAATAAGACCGTCTCGGCAGCTCCATTAGCAATCCTTCGCGTGGTGTTGGGAACATTGCTGCTCGTTGGAATTATTCGGTTCTGGATGAAAGGCTGGATCGAAGAGTTGTATATCAAACCAATGTATTTTTTCTCGTTCTATGGTTTTGAGTTTGTAAAACCATTGGGCAACTACACGTACATCATCTTCCTTATCTGCGCGATTGCATGCCTGCTTGTCATGCTGGGATTATTTTATCGTGTTGCCATCACCACTCTTTTCTTAAGCTTCACATACATTGAACTGATGGATAAGAGCACCTACCTTAACCATTATTATTTTATCAGCATGGTGTGTCTCCTCATGATTTTCCTCCCGTCACACGCTACTTTTTCGCTCGATGCTAAAAGAGATAAAACCCTTGCAAGCAAAGAAGTTCCCAGATGGAGCATAGATGTGATAAAATTGTTTGTGTGTATGGTCTACGTTTTTGCAGGTCTTGCAAAGATAAATAGTGACTGGCTTCTGCATGCTCAGCCACTGCGAATCTGGCTACCGGCCAAGAATGATCTTCCTGTGATTGGTTTCCTTTTCAATAAGGTATGGGTAGCGTTTGCATTTTGTTGGATAGGATGCTTGTACGATTTGTGTGTTCCTTTTTTGTTACTGAACAGAAAAACCAGACTTGTTGGATTTAGTGCCGTTGTAATCTTTCACACCTTCACCGCCATCCTGTTTCCTATCGGGATGTTCCCTTATATTATGATCGGCATTTCACTGATCTTTTTTTCAAGTGAATTTCATGAGCAATTAATCGGAAAATTAAAATCGCTTTTTGAGCGTGATCGATCCTTTGAATCGTCTGAGAAAATATATGTATACCCCCAGGCAGCCAAACCATTTTTAATGGGTTTCTTTGCGATCTTCTTTTTTATTCAGGTAATCCTTCCCATGCGATATTTACTTTATCCAGATGAATTGTTTTGGACGGAAGAAGGCTACCGTTTTTCCTGGCGTGTGATGCTGATGGAGAAGGCTGGCTATACCGAGTTTGTAGTAAAAGATGAAGAAGGGAATAAAATTAATGTTAACAATAAAGAATTTCTTATACCACTTCAAGAGAAGATGATGGCAACTCAACCGGATATGATTCTTCAATATGCTCACATGCTTCGCGATCATTACCTCCAACATGGAATTAAAGAACCACAGGTGTATGTTGATTCCTATGTTGCCTTGAATGGCCGACTTGGAAAATTACTTATTGATCCTACCGTTAACCTTTCAAAAGAAACGGAATCATTCCGTCACAAAAACTGGATACTACCCTCCCCTCATGAGATCAGCGGTCTGTAGTTTACTTATCTTCGTTTTTGCGATTGGCATTACGAAAGCACAACATCGCCTTTCAGGGAAAGTGATCTCGGCAAAAGATAGCACGGTTTTGCGCGATTGTGCTGTGATGCTTAATGGTGGAAAAAAATCTGCAGTTACCGATTCGCAAGGAAGGTTTGTATTCGAAGACCTTGCGAATGGGACATACGCACTTGATGTAATTGAACCAGATCATTTGCATAAACATCTTGATGTAATAATCTCAGGAGGAAACAATCGTGTTGTCGTGGTAATGGAAGTTCATGATCGGATACTTGATGAAGTAGTCGTGAGTGATAACCAAACTACTTTTGGTTTCGGACGCATGCGGTCTGTTGAAGCTTCCGCCATTTACGAAGGCAAGAAAACAGAGGTGATCATACCCGATCAGCTGATTGCCAATCTGGCAACAAACAATGCACGGCAAGTGTACTCACGCGTTGCAGGACTTAACATCTGGGAGAATGATGGAGCCGGTTTGCAGTTGAGCATAGGTGGTCGTGGTTTAGATCCAAACAGAACATCCAATTTTAATGTTCGACAAAATGGCTACGACATCAGTGCCGATGCATTGGGTTATCCGGAAAGTTATTATACTCCACCGATAGAAGGTGTTGGCCGAATTGAGATTGTTCGCGGTGCAGCGTCACTTCAATACGGCACACAGTTCGGTGGGCTTATCAACTTTGTGATGAAGAAGCCTGTGCCTGATAAGAAGGTAGAGCTAACGGTAAGGCAAACCATGGGTTCGTTTAACTTTTACAATGGCTTTTTAAGTGCAAGCGGTACATCTCGGAAATTAAGTTATTATACATTTTATCAGCGCAAGCAGGGTGATGGGTGGCGAGCCAATTCAGATTTTGAGAACAACACTGTGTATGCCAACATCAATTATGCGTTGTCATCTAAAACGAAAATAGGTTTTGATGTTACGCACATGGATTACCTGGCACATCAACCCGGAGGATTGACAGATGAAATGTTTAATGCCGATCCCTGTCAGACCAATCGGGAACGAAACTGGTTCAAAGTAAACTGGAATCTTTTTGCCCTGCATTTCGATCATCGCTTCAGCCCTTCAAGCGAATTGAATATTCGCGTGTTCGGACTCTCTGCTTATCGCTACTCTGTAGGATTCAGACCCAATCGTGTTGCTACAATTGATGACAACAGCGAGCGTGACCTGATCAAAGGTGATTTTAAAAACTGGGGCATGGAAGCTCGTCACCTTACACGGTATAAACTATTTGGTAAAAACTCCGTGGCCCTTGTTGGTGCAAGGTATTATCATGGCTACAATCACAGTATGCAAGGTTTGGGAAGTACAGGAAAAGATGCTGACTTTACCTTTGTGAATCCAGACCAGTATGTTACGTATGATTATGAATTTCCAAATCGGAACGCATCGGTTTTTCTGGAGAACATTTTTTACTTGAATGATACGTGGTCGGTGACACCCGGCATTCGCTTTGAACATATCGACACAAAGTCGGATGGTTATTATGGTTTTATAACACGTGACCTTGCAGGAAATATTCTTGAAATATCACGTGTAGAAGAAAGCAGAGATAATGCACGTCAGTTTGTATTGGGTGGAGTAGGTGTCAGCTATCGCCCCACTGAACATCTGGATATGTATTCGAACATTTCGCAGAACTACCGATCCATTACCTTTAGTGACATGCGCATCTCCAACCCATCATCAGAGATTGATCAAGACCTTGAGGATGAAAGCGGCTACTCATTTGATGTTGGGATACGAAGTGAGCAAACTACCTTTTATAATTTTGATATCAGTTTTTTTTACCTCAACTATAATAACCGGATTGGTGAAGTACAGTATGCAGACGAGCTGAACCGAGTGAAGCGGTTGCGGAGTAACATCGGTCAGGCCGTGATCACCGGAATTGAGTCGTATGGTGAAGTAGATATAGTGACCATGCTCAATCCTCAGATAGAAGACTATTCGGCCACCGTTTTTGTCAATGCGGCATTTATTCATTCTAACTATCGCAAGAGTGAATTGCCTGGTGTTCAAGGTAATGAAGTAGAGTTTGTGCCTGATGTTAACCTAAAGACCGGATTGCGATTGAGTTATAAAAAAATTGGCGCCAGCTTTCAATACACGCATCTTTCCAATCAATATACAGATGCAACTAACGCAGTTGAAGGAGGCGTGTCAGCCATAGTAGGGCTGATACCTTCATACGACATCATGGATGTAGGCGTGACCTATCAGTTTAAAAAAATATTCAAACTAGAGGCAAACATTAACAACATTGCTAATCAGATGTACTTTACACGCAGGGCAACCGGTTATCCAGGCCCTGGCATCTTGCCTTCTGATGGCACAGGATTTTATCTGACCGTTCAGGCGAAATTTCCGTAGGTAAACAAGCTGTCTGCTTATTTAATAATGATCTTTCTGCTGGGGCTATCAATAATTAACATGCAGAAGACTAGGAATTAGAATTCAACGCTACCATAGGTACGAAAAAAAGAAGGCTACCATTTTATAGTAGCCTTCCTTTTTACAATCAAAATTTCAAATACTACTTCGCAGCAAAACGCTTTGCCACTTCGCTCCAGTTTACAGCATTCCAAAAGGCTGCAATGTAATCCGGTCTGCGATTTTGATAGTTAAGGTAATAGGCGTGTTCCCAAACATCAAGTCCAAGAATTGGTGTTCCTTTTACTTCAGCAATATCCATTAACGGATTGTCTTGATTCGGTGTAGAGGTAATGGCTAACTTTCCATCAGCACCAATAATTAACCAAGCCCAGCCAGAACCAAAACGTGTTGCGCCTGCAGCAGCAAATTTAGTTTTGAATTCATCAAAGCTTCCGAAAGCTGCAGCGATGGCATCAGCCAACGCACCGGTTGGTGCTCCACCTGCATTTGGACCAAGTATAGTCCAGAATAAACTGTGGTTATAATGTCCACCACCATTGTTGCGAACGGCAGCAGGATATTTTGAGATGTTCTTACATATTTCTTCAATGCTTAAGCTCTCCTCTGATTTGCCAGCAATTGCTGCATTCAGATTCGTAACATAAGCATTGTGATGTTTGCCGTGGTGAATTTCCATGGTGCGTGCATCGATGTTTGGCTCCAATGCATTGAATGCATACGGAAGCGCAGGTAATGTGAAGGCCATTGTTAATTTTTATTTATAAGGTTGAACAAACATTTTAAGATTTCAAATATACAACCATCCTGCGAGCAGGATAATTTCAAATTTCATTAAAATATCAATATTCTTTTATAGAATACAGTTTGACTGCCTAAAATGGCAAATCATCTGTTGCATTATTATCCTGCGAGAATGGTTCTTCTGTTGGTGGAGGAGGTGATCCATGTCCACCATTGCTACCTGTACTGTCTTTCTCTAACTTCCACGCACGCGCTTCGGTGTACCATCTTCCATTGTATTCACGGCTCTCCAAATCAACCGATACATTCACCATATCTCCTACCGATAAATTGTATTGATCTACCTTATCTCCCCAGGCAGAAAGACAAACCTTTTTTGGGTATTGCGCTTGTGTTTCAATTATAAACTCTTGTTTTTTCCAAGTGCCCTTTTTGCCTTGCCCTGTTGTGAGCGGTAATAGTTGAAGTACTCTTCCTTTTATTTCCATTTGTTAAAAATTTACACTGTTAATTTCTCCCGTGGTCTGTGTCTTCACAGACCACTTCTACTTTTATTTCGGTTCTGTGGGGACAGGGACACAGACCGAGAAGCAGTTCTAGATCCCGAAAGAGAATCAGAACTCCTTCTTCTACTTACGAATGCTTTTAAAAAAAGTATCCACCATTTTTTTACATTCGTCAGCCTTCACTCCTCTTACTACTTCTGTCTTTGCATGAAGCAATGGACTGCTGATCAGACTATATCCACGCTGAACATCAGACGCACCAAAAACCAATTTCTGAAGTTGCGACCAATTTAGTGCACCTGCACACATTACACAAGGTTCGAGCGTAACATACAAAGTACATTCACTTAAATATTTTGAGCCAAGGTAATTAGCGGCAGCAGTAATGGCCAGCATCTCTGCATGTGCTGTTGCGTCCGTAAGTTTTTCAGTTTGATTATGAGCACGCGCAATAATCCGATTCTGGGAAACCACCACAGCGCCAACGGGTACCTCTCCTATTTCGAGTGCCTTTGTTGCTTCCTTCAATGCTTCGCGCATGAAGTACTCGTCTGTATATAAATCCATCCCTTTTTAAAGTTAATGGTTAATGGTTAATCGTTAATAGGAATGCATTGATACCATTAACGATTAACCATTAACTGATCACTACTTAATTTTGATTGCTTTCATCATCAACCTTGCGGTCTCCTGCCACTCTGCTTTATGGCGACCCGGGCAATTGAACGAAAATACCAATGCTTTCCCTGGTTCAATGAGGTATTGAATGTAGGTATACTTAAGAACCGGACTCTGAAAACCTTCTTTCTGTTTAATGCCGTTCACACGGGATTCAAATTCAAAAAAAATAAATTTCTTCTTAGAAATTTCTTGAACACCCTCTGCAATCATTTCAACGCGATCGAACGAATTCATGATGCTGGCTCTGAAAAACTCCTGGGCAAGCTCCATATCGCTATCAGGCCATTGAGTTGCTGATACATTCACACTAAAATCCACTAAACGCTCGTCATCTGTATAAGCAGCCAAAGGAGCCCGAACCGAAGGGTAACGTTCTGTAAAGTCGAGCCCGTCCATTGGCCGCCATCCCTGTGGTATTGAGATGGTAATTCCCTCCGAAACTTTGGTTTTCACAAGCTTTGGCTTCTCTGAAGAGATAAAGATGAGCGCCAGGAGTGACAGCATAAGGGGCATCATATTTTTAATTTTTATCATATCATGTGGGTAGACAAAGTATTATTAAATTCGCGGCTAAATTAACTAAATTCAGATGTTACGAACCCATACTTGCGGTGAATTGAGATTGACGGATGCAAATAAACAAGTAACACTTGCCGGTTGGGTACAACGACAGCGCGATAAAGGTAGTGTGTTATGGATTGACTTGCGTGATCGCTATGGAATAACACAGCTGATTTTTGAAGAAGGTAAAACAGAAGCTGATCTTTTTCAAGCAGGACGGTCGGCTGGTCGCGAATATGTTATTCAGGTAGAGGGTGTTGTAACCGAACGCCTTTCAAAAAATGATAAAATCCCTACCGGGGAAATTGAATTGAAGGTAACAAAGCTGACGGTGTTGAATGCCGCTAAACTTCCTCCCTTCACTATTGAAGACGAAACCGATGGTGGCGATGATCTTCGGATGAAATATCGCTACCTTGATTTGCGCAGAACACCCGTGCGCGAAAAACTTCAGCTCCGGCATAAAATGGCGCAACAAACGCGTACATTTTTAGATGCTCAAAACTTCATTGAAGTAGAAACACCTGTACTTATCAAATCAACACCAGAAGGAGCACGCGATTTTGTTGTGCCTTCACGTGTGCATCATGGTGAATTTTATGCTTTACCCCAATCGCCCCAAACCTTCAAACAATTGTTGATGGTGTCGGGCTTTGACCGATATTATCAGATCGTAAAATGTTTTCGCGATGAAGATTTACGTGCCGACAGACAGCCGGAGTTTACACAGATCGACTGCGAGATGGCGTTCATCACGCAAGAAGATATTCTTAATACATTCGAAGGATTGATTCGTCATCTTTTCAAAAAAGTAAAAGGTATTGAATTACCTTCTGTTCCAAGAATGAAATATGACGAAGCCATGCGTCTCTATGGTTCGGATAAACCAGACACGCGTTTCGAAATGGAGTTTGTTGAGATCACAGAACTTACGAAAGGAAAAAACTTCCCTGTCTTTGAAAGTGCTGAAATCGTTGTAGGTATTGCGGCAACAGGTTGCGCTGAATATACACGCAAACAAATTGATGAGCTTACCGAATTTGTTAAGCGTCCTCAGATTGGCGCGAAAGGTTTAGTGTATGTTCAATATAAAGCAGATGGTACATTAAAATCATCCGTTGATAAATTCTATTCGCCAGAAGAATTAAAAGCATGGGCAGATAAATTCAATGCACAACCGGGTGATCTTATTTTATTGTTAGCCGGTGAAACGTACACCACTCGCAAACAATTAAATGAACTTCGTTTGTTGATGGGTGATAAACTTGGCTTACGCGATAAAAATACATTCTCTGCGCTTTGGGTTCTTGATTTTCCATTACTGGAATGGAACGAGGAAGCAAAACGCTATCACGCGATGCATCATCCGTTCACATCACCAAAACCGGAAGACATTAAATTGTTAGATACCCATCCGGGTGATGTTCGTGCGAATGCATACGACATGGTGATCAACGGAACTGAAGTAGGCGGTGGATCGATTCGTATTCACGACAAAGCAACACAGCAAATGATGTTCAGTCATTTGGGCTTTACAGAAGATGAAGCGAAAAAACAATTCGGTTTCTTAATGGAAGCCTTTGAATTTGGTGCACCTCCACACGGAGGTATTGCCTTTGGTTTCGACAGATTGTGTTCACTCTTTGGTGGGGCAGATTCCATTCGTGATTTTATTGCCTTCCCGAAAAACAATGCCGGCAGAGATGTGATGATTGATACACCTTCTACGATTTCGGAAGAGCAATTGAAAGAGTTGGGGATTAAGGTATAGATGCTAGACTATAAATGTTAGATTTAAAGCTTAGACATAAAAACAAAACAATCCATAATCTAAAGTCTAGTGTCTAATATCTAACCTCTTTCTTTAAATTATAAATAAGGCCATCCACTTTCGTGAATGGCCTTTGCCCAATAATAGCCACAACTATCTTACTTTATTGCCAACACATATCGATTCGCACATCGGTTAGACACTGTTCTCCGTATTAACGTTGGAATGTTAAAAAGATACAGCCAATTAAATAACAAAGGTTTTGAAAAAGGACTTATTCTCTGATCACGCGTCAATTTACGCAGCTTTCAGGCCTACCTATCCGGATGCGCTTTATGAGTTTATTTTTAAACATAACGCTTCAAAAACCAAAGCATGGGATTGTGCTACGGGCAACGGACAAGTAGCAAGTTACCTTGCTCATCATTTCAAAGAAGTGAAAGCATCTGATATTAGTCAGCAGCAGTTGGATAATGCTGTAAAGGCAACAAATATTTTTTATTCCATAAGTCCGGCAGAAAAGACACCGTTTCCGGATAGTGAATTTGATCTGATTACCGTTGGCCAGGCATTACATTGGTTTAGCGTTAACGATTTTTTTAATGAAGTAAAGCGAGTAGGTAAACAAGATGCTATGCTGGCCGTTTGGGGTTACACGCTATGCTCCGTTAATCCTGAAATTGATATTTTATTTTCTGATTACTACACCAACATTGTTGGGCCCTATTGGGATTCTGCCCGAAAACTAATTGAAAATGAATATCGTGATATTGAATTTCCGTTTGAAGAAATCCCTTCACCGAAATTTGAAATCCAGGTATCATGGACACTTGAACATTATGAAGGTTATCTAAGAAGCTGGTCGGCCACCCAAAAGTATATCAAAGCCAACGATACTGATCCTCTGGTTACTCTTTTAGAAAAATTAAAACTTCTTTGGAAACCCGGAACGGCCCGCTCTGCTACCTTTCCGGTTTTTCTACGTCTGTGCAAAATCACAAAGTAACAATCGGGTGCAGAGGTGATAATTAAATGAAAGGAGGCATCTTCTTTTATTTCTCCTTAATCCTACCTATCATAGCTTACCTTTTAAACCTGCTATGCGAATTGGTTTTCTCATCTCAATCGGAATCTTTATTGTTCTTGGTTTTCAACCCATAGCAACGCAGCAGGAGTTTGATGTTATTATTCGCAACGGAACAATTTATGATGGCACCGGATCAAAACCTTTCATCGGAGATGTCGGCATTCTGCAAGACACCATTGCTTTCATCGGTAATTTAAAAGATGCGCGAGGTAAAAAAGAAATTGATGCAACCGGATTAGCCGTTGCTCCAGGTTTCATCAACATGTTAAGTTGGGGAGATCAAAATCTTCTGAAAGACGGACGATCCATGAGCGATATTAAACAAGGCGTAACACTCGAAATATTTGGAGAAGGTTGGTCGCCCGGCCCAATGAAAAGAAAAACAAAAATACCTGTCGATAGTCTGTGGACAACATTGGATGGCTACTTCAATTGGCTGATGAAAAAAGGATCAACACCCAATGTTGCTTCCTTTGTTGGTCAGACTTCTGTTCGAAACTATGTAATGAATTATGAGAATAGAAAGCCGACAGAGGCTGAACTCATGCAAATGAAACATCTTGTTGATGAAGGTATGAAAGATGGCGCAATGGGTTTAGGGACATCGTTAATCTATCCACCTGCTGCGTATGCTTCAACAGAAGAACTGATCGCGCTTGCAAAGGTTGTTTCAAAATATGATGGCATGTACATTACGCACATGCGCAGTGAAGGCGATTTTATTTTAGTGGCTACAAACGAAACTCTGCGCATTGCGAAAGAAGCAAACGTCCATGCAGAGATTTATCATCTTAAAATTAACATCGCACGAAATTGGAACAAGATTGATCCGCTGCTCTTTAAAATTGATAGCGCACAAAAATCAGGAATAAAAATCACGGCCAATATGTATCCCTACATTGCGAGTGGTACAGGTCTTACATCGCGCTTACCGGCATGGGTGCAGGAAGGTGGAGCAAAAGAAATGCGTAAGCGTTTGCGCACGCCAGCCATCCGCAAAAAAGTACTGTATGAAATGGAGATGGGTATACCGTATAAAAATTCAGACCCGTCCAATGTGGTGATTATGGGATTTCGACTTGATTCACTAAATACCTTGTACAAAGGCAAACGACTTGATGAAGTAGCACGCCTGCACGGAAAAAATTCAGATGAAACAACTCTTGACCTTATCCTTCGCGATAAATCCAGAATTGAAGCGATATACTATCTTCAATCAGAAGACAATCTTAAAAAGATCATTCAATTACCATATGTCAGTTTTGGATCAGATGCTGGCACGGAAGCGGTAAGCAAAGAAAATTTAGAAGATGGAATACACCCGCGTATGTATGGAACCTTTGCACGTGTACTAGGTCAGTATGTGCGTGATCAAAAATTAGTTCCACTGGAAGAAGCCATCAGGCGATTAACCTCATTGCCCGCTTCAAACTTAAAAATAAAAAGTCGTGGAAGTTTAAAGGTTGGGCATTATGCGGACCTCGCGATTTTCGATCCGCTCACGATTCAGGATTTAGCCACCTTCGAAAAGCCAAAGCAATATGCCATCGGTATGGCGCATGTTTTTGTAAATGGAGTTCAGGTGTTAAACAACGGTGAACATACGCTTGCTAAGCCCGGGAGGGTAGTAAGAGGACCCGGTTATAGAAGCAAATGACTCCACGAATAGTACGGTAACATATTGGAATAGAAGGTTCTATTGCGTTAATCTCGATTATTTTTCGATATTTACTTTACTTTTTAAACTAATTCAACATATCCATTGATATGGAGAAGCACTTCTTAGGAGCCCTTTTCATTTTTATCTCGCTCTCTGGTTTCAGTCAAGGTGCAAAAGACCTGATTGACAAAGGAGACCGCTTATACGCAAAGAAAGACTACATACATGCTTTAGAACAATACCTCCCTGCATGTGAAACAAAAGGAGATGATGCCATGCTCAATTTAAAGGTAGGCATGTGCTATCTCTATTCGGATACAAAATGGAAAGCATCCATTTACCTGGAGAAAGCATACCGGCTTGATCCAAAAGTTGATTTAGATATTGACTACTTCATGGGGATGGCCTATCAAAACAGCCATCAGTTTAGCAAAGCGATTGTCCACTTTGAAAACTTCAAAAAGAATAATAAAAAACTAGCGGCTACTGCCAACGATAAAATACAAGCTTGCATTATTGCTGATTCACTTTCACGTAAACCTACTCGTGTAATCATCGAAAATATTGGTGGGCCGATAAACTCAAATTTCAATGATTATTCACCGCTTATTTCGGGCGATGGCAATACTATGATTTTTACTTCAAACCGTTCTACTGACGATTATAAAATTAAAAGCGGAACCAACTTTGAAGACATCTACATTACCGAACGAAAAGGAGGTAATTGGGACGAACCCAAAAAAATCAGTCCGAATATAAATATCAAATTTAATGATGCCGCTGCTTCTCTTTCTGCTGATGGAAATACATTGCTTCTGTATTATGAAGATGGCGGTGGTGATATATACATTTCAACCCGCAGCGAGGGTGAATGGTCTAAGCCAATACCTTTAAGTAAAAATATTAACACACCACTTTTTTGGGAAACCTCTGCCTGTCTTTCGCCTGACGGAAAAAAAATATTCTTTGCCAGCAATCGCCCCGGAGGAAGAGGTGAACTCGATCTATATGTAAGTGAGATGGATACAAAAGGTGTTTGGGGCAAGGCAACGAATCTGGGAACATCCGTTAATACAGCGGGCAATGAAGATTCTCCATTTCTACATGCTGATGGTGTTACATTATATTTTTCTTCCGATGGCCATCCTACTATGGGTGGAAATGATATTTTTAAAAGCGATTTTAAAGATGGCAAATGGGAAAAACCAACGAACCTCGGCTATCCTATAAACTCCATTGAATACGATGGTTTCTTCACCATGTCTGCTGATAAGAAAACAGGATACTATTCTACTTTGCGCCAGGATGGATTGGGCAGTGCAGATGTGTATACCGTAACTTTTCTTGAACCACTGCCCGAAGAAAAACCAGTTCTACTCGTAAGTACTGCGCCCGAAATAATTGAACCTGTACAAAAAGAAGTGGTGGCAATTGTTGAACCTTTAAAAGAAGAAATTCCCCCCAAGCCGGATGACTATGTCGATCCCATTATTCAATTTCATAAGGATCTAAAAATTGTAACGGTATTAAAAGGAAAAGTAATTGATGAAATTTCCGCAGCGCCATTAAGCGCTACTATTTCATTGGTGAATAATGAGACGAATATGGTAATCGCGAAAATTAATTCTGATCCAACCACTGGAATTTTTGAATTGACCATTCCACACGGAGGTAATTATGGTGTTGCCACAGAAAAATCAGGCTACCTGTTTAACTCCATCAACTTTAACCTCCCACAATTTGCCGAGTATCAGGAAATCGATACACACATTATCATGGTAAAGGCAGAAGTAGGTTCAAAGGTTGTATTGAAAAACGTATTCTTTAATATCGGTAAATCTGATCTCCAACCTGAATCGATAGCAGAAATTGAAAAACTTCGTGAGCTCCTTGTTGCCAATCCTGAACTAAATGTTCAGATCAACGGACATACAGACAACACCGGAAATGCTGCAAGCAATAAAGCACTCTCACTAAAACGGGCCTCAGCGGTAGTAGACTATTTAGTTTCAAAGGGTGTCTCGACAACACGCGTGTCCGCCAAAGGTTTTGGATCAGAACGCCCTATCGTGTCAAATGATGATGAGGAAGGGGGTCGTGCTATAAACAGAAGGACAGAGATTGAAATTATTGAGGCAAAAAGTAAGTGAAATAGTGTACCTGATGGATGAGTCACCTTTCCTATCTGTAGTTTATTTATAGTTAAAATAGCGATAAACTTGTTTTAGACCTTTTTTGTTATTTTGTTTAAAATGTCAAATAATTGTTGTTCGAAAATCCCCAATTATGAGTCTTAAGGCATTAGTTGTTGATGACGACCAGTTGGTTCAGTTCCTGAATAAAAAGGTGCTTAACTCGTTAGGTATCGATGTTGATATTGCGAATAACGGATTTGAAGCCTTGATACGTTTAAAACATGCCACATATGATTTTATGTTGATGGATATTAACATGCCCGAACAAGATGGTCTCG